>Ga0105248_10009826_pt1 | contig 10540 bp, 10 predicted proteins | sample KBSS34metaG_FD_81524 | JGI IMG/M metagenome (GOLD analysis project Ga0105248, IMG submission 81524) | Switchgrass rhizosphere microbial communities from Kellogg Biological Station, Michigan, USA - KBS S3-4 metaG | ecosystem: Host-associated > Plants > Roots > Rhizosphere > Soil | place... | reverse complement strand
GCTGCAGGTCGTGACGGTTCTCGGGATGGACCTCGGCCTGCTGCTTGGCGGCGCGTTGTTCATCGAGGTCGTCTTCGCTCTCCCCGGCCTCGGCCAGGAGATCCTGAAGGCGAATGGTCGGTTCGATCTGCCCGTGATCGTCGGCATCACGATGTTTGCGTGCCTGGCGGTCATCGTCTTCAACTTCATCGTGGACGTGCTCTATGCGTGGCTCGATCCGCGGATCCGGCTGACCTAGGGTTCGAGAGAATGGCGCTTCTAGAAGTTCAGGACCTCCACACGCGCTTCCGGACAGACGACGGGATCGTCAAGGCCGTCAGCGGCGTGACCTTCGAGCTCGATCGCGGGCAGACTCTGGGAGTCGTGGGTGAGTCCGGCTCCGGCAAGAGCGTCACGTTCCTCACGGTGATGGGCCTCGTCGACCCTCGTCTCGCTGAGATGACCGGCTCGGTCCGCTTCGACGGCGAGGAAATCCTCGGCCGGACTTCCACTCAGCTGCGCAGCGTCCGCGGCAAGCGCATCGGGATGATCTTCCAGGACCCGATGACCTCGCTCAACCCGGTGAAACGGATCGGGTGGCAGCTCGAGGAGGCGGTGCTGATCCACAACGACGTGCCGCGCCGCGAGGCGCGCCGCCGCGCGATCGAGGTTCTCGAGGAAGTCGAGATCCCGAGAGCCGACGCGCGTATCGACGACTACGCACACCAGTTCTCGGGCGGCATGCGCCAGCGCGTGATGATCGCGATGGCACTGATCAATCAGCCTGAGCTCCTGATCGCCGACGAGCCCACGACTGCGCTCGACGTCACGACCCAGGCCCAGATCCTGCGGTTGATCGGGAAGCTGCAGCAGGAGCACGGCATGGCGGTCGTGATGATCACGCACGACCTCGGAGTAGTCGCCGAGCTCGCCAACGACGTGGTCGTGATGTACGGCGGGCGGATCGTCGAGTCGGCGCAGGTCGATGACCTGTTCGAGAAGCCGGAGATGCCGTATACGTGGGGCCTCCTCGGCTCGATGCCGCGCGTCGATGCGGACGTCGAGCGGCTCGAGCAGATCCCCGGGCAGCCGCCTTCACTGCTGCGGCCGCCGCCAGGCTGCTCGTTCAACCCGCGCTGCCCGTACGTCTTCGACCGCTGCCGCACGGAGCTGCCGGAGCTGCGGCCCGCGGAGGGTAAGAGCGACCACGAGTTCCGCTGCCACCTCGACGACGGAGACCGCGCGCGCATCTGGACCCAGAAGCAGGCCGCGATGGCTGGGGAGAGCGCCGCATGAGCGAGCAGCTCGTCGTCGACGATCCTGAGAAGTACCTGCTCGTAGTCGAGGGGCTCGAGAAGTACTTCCCCGTCACCCGTGGGCTCGTCTTCCAGAAGGAGGTCGCCCAGGTCAAGGCGGTCGACGGCGTCAACTTCACGCTCGAGGCCGGTCAGACGCTCGGAGTAGTCGGTGAGTCCGGTTGCGGCAAGTCGACGATGGCACGGTGCATCGCGCGCCTGCTCGAGCCGACCGGGGGCAAGATCATCTTCGACGGTCGTGACATCACGCACCTCAGTACCCAGGAGATGCGGCCGATCCGGCGCGAGATGATGATGGTCTTCCAGGACCCGTACGCTTCCCTGAACGCCCGCAAGCGCGTCGGCGCGATCATTGGGGAGCCGCTCGAGGTTCATGACATCGGCACGGCCGCCGACCGGAAGCGACGCGTGCAAGAGCTGCTCGAGATCGTGGGTCTCAACCCCGAGCATTACAACCGCTTCCCGCACGAGTTCTCGGGCGGCCAGCGCCAGCGCATCGGCATCGCGCGCGCTCTCTCGATCAACCCGAAGCTGATCATCTGCGACGAGCCGGTGTCGGCGCTCGACGTCTCGGTGCAGGCGCAGATCCTCAACCTCTTGAAAGATCTGCAGCGCGACTTCGACCTCACGTACGTTTTCATCGCGCACGACCTCAACGTCGTCCGCCACGTCTCGGACCGCGTCATGGTCATGTACCTCGGCAAGCCGGTGGAGACCGGGTCGGGCAAAGAGCTCTATGCGTTGCCAAAGCATCCCTACACCGGGGCCCTCCTTTCGGCCGTGCCGATCGCCGATCCGAAGCTCGGGCGGGCGCGCAAGCAAATCGTGCTCGAAGGTGACGTCCCGAGCCCGATCAACCCGCCCACCGCTTGCCGCTTCCACCCGCGCTGTCCGCGCTTCGTCGACGGCAAGTGCAACGTCGACGAGCCTGAGCTGATTCAGGTTGCCGGTGAGAAGGATCACGACTACGCCTGTCACTTCCCGCTCGAGCGCTGGCCGATGGGCGACGACGAACTCCGGCACGAAGGCGCTTTCGCTCGGGAAGCTCCCGCTCAAGAAGCGGCGCCCGCCGCTTCCTTTGACTGATAACGCGTGATCCGCGCAGGACTGCGCCGCCTGCTCGTCATCTTCCTGATCGTCTTGGGAGGAGTCGCGGCGATCTCGGCGACGCTGGGCGCGCTCGCCGGAAAGAGCGTGCCGCACGCCCTCTCGATCGGCTACTACCTCGTCGGCTGCGGGTGTCTCGTCATGAGCTTCGCGCTCGGGAGTCGTGGGCCGACGCGCGCCGAGTCGGACGACGCCCACGATGAGGACTACCGCCCCACAGCGATGACGGTCTTAGGCGGCATCCCGCGCGGCGGTCGCGTCGGGCGCCGGCCGCGCCGCAAGGCGACGCCAGAGGAACGGCGGGAGGCGCGGCTGGCCGCTCTCGGCCTATTCCTCTTTGGCATCGCCCTCCTCCTGCTCGGTGCGGCGCTCGATCCGTCGAAGCATGTGTTCTGAGGGTCGATCCTTCACGAGAAAAATTCTTACGTAACGGCACAAAGACGCCGGGTACGGTCGTCGCCAAGTGTCCTCGACGACGTCATCGCCGAGCACGTTCCCGGCGTCGCGCCGCGGCCGGCGCCCTCTGATTTGGATCAGCGGCGCGGTGCTCGTGATTGGCATGGTCTGTCTCTTCGGCTGTGGGACCGCTCGGGAGGTGCGCAACTCGCCAAGAGAGCAGCCTCTCGACTCTCTGGACACGGCCGCGACCGTGCCGGTTAGTCCGGATGCGCGCCGTGTCGCGCGAAGATTTCTCGAGACCGGTGTCGGGCGGAAGAACCTCGCTGTCGCGTACACGCTCGTCGGCCGCTGGCTGAAGGGAGTTCCCCGCAAGCAGTGGCTCACGGGCAGGAACCCCGTCACGTACTACCCGGCTCGCAATCTGAAGACAGCACCATTCCGGACGGTGTCCTCCACCAAGCGCGCTCTTCTGCTCGAAGTCGGGCCGCTCGTTCTGCGTCAGGGAAACACGACCAAAGGGCTCGGGCGGCTGTCGTTCAGGCTCGAGGTCGACCGCATCCGCGGCAAGTGGCTCGTGAACTACTTCATGCCGTATCCCACGTACAACACGTGCGCCTGCTTCGCGGACAGGGGCGGCAACTGAGTCGGGCGCCCGTTGTCAGGGCCCTTTCACGGGAAATTCTTACTTAACGGCCGAGGACCTCTGGTACGGTACTCCTCGCATGTCCTCGACGACCTCATCCCCGAGCAGGGCCTCATCCCAGGGCGGGTTTCTCTCGTCGCCCCGCAGCCAGAAGTTGCTGATGTGGATCAGCGGTGCCGTACTTCTCATCGGGATCGCCGCCTTCTTCGGGGTTTTCATTTTCAGCGGCGGTCAGACTCTGGACACGCACTCCAGCGCCAACATCGTCACTCCGGGCCTGGCCGACAAGAGTCCGATTGACGGCGGGAAGATCGCGGCCGAGACGGTGCCGGCTTCTCCGGATGCGCGTAAGGTCGCACGCTTGTTCCTGGAGACCGCTGTCGCGCGGAAGAACCTCGCTACTGCCTACGCCATCACCGGCCCGTGGCTGAAGGGAGTTCCCCGCAAGCAGTGGATCTCGGGCAGCAACCCCGTCACGTACTACCCCGCTGCCAACCTGAAGACGGCGGCGATGACGGTGCAGTCCTCCACCAAGAACGCTCTTCTGCTCGAGGTCGGGCCGCTCGTCCCGCGCAAGGGAAATACGAACAAAGCGCTCAGGCCGCTCTCGTTCAGGCTCGAGGTCGATCGCATCGGCGGGAAGTGGCTCGTGAACTACTTCATGCCGCTGTTCGCGATCGGGCACCCGATGGTCGACAAGCAAGGCTCGGGCGGCAACTAACTGACCCGCACGTTTCGGTCGGACGCCCTCAGAGCCGTTCTAAGCTAACTTCCGCGCCTCCACAATCCCCGGTCGGGCGTCCGCACAGGCGCGTGCTGAAGGTTTTCCCGTTCATCGGGAATTCTTAGTTACCGGCCCGGAACCGCCGGTACGGTGGTCATTGCTTGTCCTCGATGACCTCATCCCCGGGCACGTTCCTCTCGTCGCCCCGCAGCCAGCGGTTGATGCTGTTGATCAGCGGCGCTGTACTCATGAGCGGGATCGCCGTCTTTCTCGGGGTGTTCCTCTTCGGCGGCCGGTCTCAGGACGTGCACGCGGGTACTCCCTCTCCCTCTCCCTCTCCGGCGCCGCTCCCGGGCCCGAACGTATCGAGCCAGACGGTGCCGGCTTCTCCGGATGCGCGTAAGGTCGCGCGCTTGTTCCTGGAGACCGCCGTCGCGCGGAAGAACCTCGCTACCGCCTACGCCATCACCGGCCCGTGGCTGAAGGGAGTTCCCCGCGCGCAGTGGATCTCGGGCAGCAACCCCGTCACGTTCTACCCCGCCGGCAACCTCAAGACGGCGCCCTTCAAGACGCTGGCCTCCACCAAGAGCGCTCTTCTGCTCGAGGTCGGGCCGCTCGTCCCCCGTAAGGGCAACACGAACAAGGCGCTCAGGCCGCTCTCGTTCAAGCTCGAGGTCGACCGCATCCGTGGCAAGTGGCTCGTGAACTACTTCATGCCGCAGTACAAGCCCGGGGTCAACATGGTCGACAAGCAAGGAATGGGCGGCAACTGACCCGGACGTGGGTCGGACGCCCTCAGCGCCGTTCTGAGCTAACTTCTCGGCCTCCGGAGCGTCTCGAACTGTGTGATGGGTGATCTCACAGACGGTTGTGGCGAGTTTCGGGCGCTCGCTTCGAGCCGACTGGACGGGGAGCTCGACGAGCTAGAGTCGGCGCGTCTCGACCGTCATCTCGGCGTCTGCGGCCCGTGCACGACCTGGACGCGCGACGCCACGTCGTTGGCGAGAGTGCTCAACGAGTCGACATCGGTGCCGCCCGCCTGGTCGTCCGAAGGCCTGGGCAGGTCACCGCGATGGCGGTTCGCGCGGGCCACTTCGGTGGGCGCTGCTGCCGTCTCGGCTGCGGTCGCCGCTGTGGTGCTCGCCCAGCCAGGCGGTGGGCTCTTCCTCTTCTCCTCCGGCAGTACGACGTCTGTTTCGGACGCTCTGTGCGCGTCCTGCATGAAGAAGCAGGCGCTCACGTTCTCGTCGCGCGCTCGCTCGGCACCCGTCCGAACAGCCGCCGCCGCTCCGGTTCGCACGCATGTGGCGAACCCGCTCGTCGAGCCCTGAGAACCTGAGGCACGGCCAAGCAGCGGTAGCGGCTAAACAAAAGCGGCGACCCGTGAGTCGCCGCTCGAGACTCTCTGCCGCAGAGTGATTGCCGTCAGCCCCGAGCGAAAGTCAAGCTGATCTTCCCTCGCGCCGGCGACTCCAATCGCCCCCCGATCGGGGGATATGCGGAAAACTCCCGATTCGCGCGGAGGAGAGGGGCGGTATCTAACCCTCAATGGCCGTCGACGCCGCGCGCGCAGTACGGACCTTCGCCTTGTTCGGCGCGCAGCCGGAGCCGGGCGGGCTCGCCGAGGCCGTCGTCGCGGCGCTCGGAACGCGTGGGTTCTCGGTAACCGCGGCCGCAAACGAGGCGGCGATAGTGCTCAACCTCGTCGACCGGGAGAAGCCGCGGCCGTTTCGCCGTAAGGCGCGCGGCACCTTCGTTGCCGCGCTGTGGAGCTTGCCGGAGATGCCCGAGGACCCGCTCGCGGCGACGTACCCGATGCTCGTCCGGGCGCTTGCGAACATCAGCCTTTGCCACGTCCCCGGCCATGGCGTCCTCTTCACGACGATGGAGCGCGGCAACTACCTCGTGCCCGAGGGGCCGGAGCTCGCGGCACACATCGTTGAACGGCTCGAGCCGCTCGCCACGTCCACGCTTGTCATCGACAACGAGTTCCGCACGGATCTCGAGCCCGAGCTCTGGGATGGAGACGAGCACACGCGGGAGATCGCCGCGGTCGGCAAACGCCTCGACGCGCTCGGGCTCCTGCCGGCGCCGTTTCCCGTCGAGGATCTCGTCAGCGCAGACGACCTCCGCCGGATCAAGCGCCTCTACGCGATCGGCGGTCTCTCGTACGGCAACCTCTCCCAGCGCAAGGACAGCGACTGCTTCTGGATGAGCGCGAGCGGCGTCGACAAGTCGAACCTCCACGAGCCGGCGCGCGACATCCTCCTCGTCTCGGGGTACGACGCCGCGGGCGGGCGGATCGTCCTCAGCGTGCGGCCCGACCTCGAGCCGCGGCGGGTCTCGGTTGACGCGATCGAGCACTGGATGATCTACCGCGAGAACCTCGAGGTGGGCGCGATCCTCCACGTCCACGCGTGGGTCAAAGGGATCGAGGCGACGGAGATCAACTTCCCGTGCGGGACGGAGGAGCTGGCCTCGAGTGTCGCCGCGCTCGTGGCTGCGGCGCCCGACCCGGCCCACGCAATCGTCGGGCTCCGCAACCACGGGATCACCGCCACCGGCGAGAGCCTGACGGAGATTCTCGACCGCATCGAGCCGAGCCTTCTCCGCCAGGTGCCGATGAGTTAGATAACTCAATCGCGTCGTGGCCGTGGATGAGGGGGAGCGGCAGCATCAAAGGACTCACATAGTTGGATCGGCTCGCGCGCGACAGCTTGCGGTGCCGATCCGGAAGGAGTTCTCATGCCCAGAAAATCTTTGCTCTCCCTGTTCATGCTCAGCATGGGAGTGGCGTCACTCGTCGCCGCCACGATGGTCGGTGTGGCGCCGGCGAGTTCGGCCAGCAACGGAACCCTGATCGTGACGCAGGCCGGCACCGGGTTCGACACGCTCGACCCGCAGCTGTCCTACGTCTCGAACGACTGGGGTCTCCTCTACAACACCGAGCTCACGCTGCTCAATTTCCCGTCGAAGGCCGGGAAGGATGGCACGAAGCTCATTCCGCAGGCCGCGACGGCGTTCCCGTCGATCTCCAATCACGGGAAGAAGTACGTCTTCCACATCCGCGCCGGCCTGAAGTTGAGCGACGGCAGCCGTGTGACCGCGCAGAACTTCGTGCGGGCGTTCGAGCGGAACCTCAGTCCGAAGATGTTCGCCGCGTACGGCGTCTTCGACGGGCTCGACCAGTTCCTCGTCGGCGGCAAGGCCTTCGCTGCGGGCGACGCGCCTCACATCTCCGGTCTCATCGCAAACGGGCGCACGCTCACGATCAAGCTGACGAAGGTCGTGCCGCAGTTCACGACGATCATGGGCATGCCGTGGTTCATGGCCATCCCGAAGCACATGCCGTACAACAACACCGCCGGCGGCGTCAAGGTGTACGCGTCGGGCGGTCCGTACCACATCACCTCGAACGACCTCGACCATCTGACGGTGTTGAAGCGGAACTCGCATTGGCCGACCTCGCGCTACTTCAGGTCGAACTGGCCGGCGAATCCGAGCGCGATCGTCGTCAAGAGCAACGCGAACTCGAACGGCACCGCGGAGCTTCTCCAGGCTGAGAAGAACCAGGTCGACATCGCGGGCGTCGCTTCGCAGGACGTCGTATCGGTGAAGAACAAGTACGGCGTCAACAGGACGAACGGCCAGTTCCATGTCGGTCCGACGACGTGCATTCAGTGGAACGCGCTGAACAACCAGCCGAACACGCACACGTCGACGGCTCTCCCGAATGTTCGCCAGGCTCTCAACTACGCGTTGAGCCGCGTCGTGCAAAACAACTTCTCCGGCCCGCTCTCGGGAACGCAGTCGGAGCAGGTGCTCGTGCCCGCAATCCCCGGCTACAAGAAGATCAGGCATTACGGCGGTGCCGGGAACCTCACCGCGGCCAAGAGGGTTGGCGGCAGCGCGCTCAACGGAGCACGGCTCAACATCTACTACCGCGCGTCGAGCCCGTCCCAGACGAACATGGCGGAGTACATCCAGGCGCAGGCCCACAAGCTCAACATGGATCCGCACCTGCAGACGTCCGATCCGTCGGGGTTCTACAAGCCGCTCATGACGCGGTCGATCGCTCACGGTTCTGACGGCTACAACATCACGGCCTCCGGCGGTTGGTGCGCCGACTACGCGGATGGGTACGACTACTTCAACGTCAACTTCGACGGTCGCACCATCACCGACACCGGCAACACGGACTACATGTACTTCAACAACGCACGGTTCAACGCACACATGGATGCTGCTGCAGCGAAGACCGGTGCGGCGCGGGCGCTGGCGTACCGCAACCTCGACGCCGAGTTCTCGACCAAGCACGCGCCGATCATCCCGAAGCAGATCTCGAACGCCCGGACGTTCTCTTCGAAGCGTGTGCACAACTGGATCTACAGCACGTGGTGGGGTCAGCCCTTCTGGAACGCGATCAAGCTCAGCTAGGGACTGACTAAAAGCAACGGAACCAAGCGGAGGGGCGCCCACGGGCGCCCCTCCGAGTTTCCGCGCCCAGGGGGTTAGTTGCGCGAGCCGACTTCGAGGCGCTCGAGCAGCTCCCAGCGCTCGTCGACGTGCTGCTGTACCTGCGCGACGTCGGCCTCGGAGAGGTGCGCGAAGCGGCCTTGCGTGGAGAGGAACTCACCGACCGGCAGCACGCGCTTCGGCTTCTGCGTGATCCGCCAGGCCCCGTTGTCGACCTCGAGGAGAGGGAAGTAGTGCGAGTCGATCGCGCGGTGGACGATCTCGACCGTGTCGCCGGTCGGGTAGCGCCAACCGGGTGGGCACGAGCCCAGGCAGTGGAGAAAGCGGAAGCCCTCGATGTGTGCGGCGCGCTCGACCTTCGCGCGGAGGTCCTTGAGCAGCGGCACCGAGCCGGCGGCGAGCGTCGCGACGTAGGGGATCCCGTGCGCGGCCATGATCCGGTCGATGTCCTTCTTGCGGCCCTGGCGTGGCGCGGCGGCGGGCGTCGTTGTCGTCCAGGCGCCTTCCGGCGTGCCCCCCGACTTCTGGACGCCGGTGTTCATGTACGCCTCGTTGTCGTTGAGGACGTAGATGATGTCCTCGTTCCGCTCTGCGGCGGCGGAGACGGTCGAGAAGCCGATGTCGTTCGTCGAGCCGTCGCCGCCCCAGACGACGACGTGCGTGTCGCCGAGGCCGCGCTGGCGCAGCGCCGACTTGATCCCTGAAGCCTCGGCCGCCGCGGAGGCGAACGGCGCGAGCGAAACGGTGATGCCGAAGGCGCTCGTCGGCCAGGCACCGGCGATGATCGACCAGCAGGAGGCGGGAACGACGAGGACGATCTTGCGGTCGGGCGTCGCAGCAGTGAGCGCGCCGAGGAAGTGGCGCATGTTGATCGCCGGCCCGCAGCCTGCGCACGCGGCGTGACCGGGATGAAGGAGGGACTTCTCCGTGATGACGTCGTCGAGCCAGGCGGACATTTCTCTCTAAGCCTCCACTCCGAGATAGACGGCTTCGCGGCCGGTCGCCGTGAGTGCGTTCCGCAACACCTCGGGCGTGACGTCGCTGCCGCCGAGGCCGCAAACGACGTCGGTCGCCGGGATGCCGTAGGAGCGGACGTCCTCGCCGAGCGGGCCGATCGTCCCGAATGCGGGTGCGCGGTCGATGACGCAGACACGCGCGACGTCCGCAAGAGCGGCGGCGAGCTCGGCTCCCGGGAAGGGGCGATAGGCGTGAACGCGGGCCACGAGCAGCGGCTCGTCGTCGGCGAGCAGCTCGCGCGCCGTCTCGCCGATCGTCCCGATCGCGACGATCGCGGTGTCGGCGTCGAGGTCGCCGCTGAACTCGATCGACGCGACCTTCTTGCGGCCGAACGCCCTCTCGAACTCCGCGGCGACCTCGACGAGCAGGCCGCGTGTTTGGTTGTGGGCCTCTGCGACGCGGCGCTGGAACGTCGCGTACTCGCTCGGATCCGGCACGCCGCTGAAGACATGCGGGTTGTCCGGATCGAACATCCAGTCCGCCGGCGGCGTGTACGGCGGGAGGAACGCGTCCACGGCCTCCTGCGTCGGAACGTCGACGACCTCGGCGGTGTGGGAGAGAAGGAAGCCCTCGGCGCAGACGAGCACCGGCAGCATCGCCTCTTCAGCGATCCGGTAGGCGCAGAGGATCGTGTCCAGTAGCTCCTGCGCCGAGGAACAGTAGAGCTGGATCCAACCGGTGTCGCGCTCGCTCATGCTGTCGGCGAGGTCGGGCTCGAGGCTCCACGGGGCGACAATCGACCGGTTGACGTTGACGGCCACGAGCGGCGTGCGCTCGCGCGACGCGCGGTGGAGCTGTTCGTGGGAGTAGAGAAGACCCTGCGACGACGTCGCGGTGAACGTGCGAGAGCCGGCGCGCTCGGCGGCGAGTGCGTAGCCG
>Ga0105248_10009825_pt1 | contig 10540 bp, 8 predicted proteins | sample KBSS34metaG_FD_81524 | JGI IMG/M metagenome (GOLD analysis project Ga0105248, IMG submission 81524) | Switchgrass rhizosphere microbial communities from Kellogg Biological Station, Michigan, USA - KBS S3-4 metaG | ecosystem: Host-associated > Plants > Roots > Rhizosphere > Soil | place... | reverse complement strand
TGGGATCGTGCGGCCAGGTGAACTTGGTCGAGACGATGGCGCCGATGCCATAATGCGACGCGAAGTCGTCGTGCCGGTCGCTGAGCTCGACATGGTCGCCGGCGAAAGGCGCCGACGGTCCCATCAATGCCTTGAGGCTCTTGCCCTTCAACCGGATTTGCCAGGATGAGGTCGGGTCCGAGGCCGGGGTGTGATTTATGGCGGGTATGTTGTGGAAGGCGAAGCTGTCGCCGCACGGGCAGATCTCGATCACCGCCTGTGGGTTGATCGCCATGGCCTCCTGATACAGCGCCTTCCAAAAATCTTGCAGTTTCTCGTAGGATTCTTCGGGGTGAGAATGGTTGTGGGCAGGGTTGTAGCAGGGCGCCACACCATTCAGGTGCTGGCCGTCTAGCTTCAGCCCCTCATATCCCCAGTCTCCCAGGATGCGCCGGATCTGTCCGCGGAAATAGTCGACCACGGGTGGATATGCCGGGCAAAGCGTGAAGGCATCCCAGAAGCTCACATTCTGAGCGGCGCCGTTACGATCGAGCAGCAGCATGTCCGCATGGTCGCGCAGCAGATCGGTGCCCGGATTGGCCGCGAGCGGTGCAAGCCAGAGACGAGGTCGCATCCCGGCCGCCTTGATCCTGGCCACGAACATTTTCATGTCCACGTCCCCGCGCGGGAACTTGGTGCGATTGAGTTTCCAATCGCCTGTTGAAGTCTGCCAGCCGTCATCGAGCACGGCCCAGTCGAGCCCAACGTCCTTGGCCTTGCTCATGGCCGTCAGGACCTCGCCGGTCGAAAAATCCCGTCCATAGCCCCAGGCGCACCAGACCGGCTCGTAGCTGGGCTCGGGGATCGCTGGAGCCGCCAGACCGCGCTCGGCCATGACCCGGCGATAGGTGTCGAGAGGGCGGAAATGATCGCCCTCGTGTACCATCAGGAAAATGGGTGGGAGGGCGAATGTGTCGCCCGGCGCAAGCAGGGTCGGCTCGTCGCCGACAATGCCGATGCGGGTGCCGGCGGGCTGGCCCGCAACGGGCAGCGATACAAGCCGTGGTATCGTGTCGACATGGCCCACAGCGAGCCCGGCATCGCGGCGCCAGACGACGGCGATCGGCGTCCCGCCACCATAATCCGACGCATTCATGCCCATGAAGTTGCGCTGGCCGAAGCCCGGCGTGACCGGCTGCACCCAGTCGCGCCGATCGGGATAGGAGGCGCCCGAAAAGCTCCAGGCGCCATCAGGATGGGCAAGGAGATTGTGGGTCGCGGCTTGCCATCCGGCAATGGCAAGCGGGGTGTGGCCTATGTTGCGATAGCGGATGTCGAGGAGGGCCAGGCCCGGATAACGGTCGAGGAACGTGACAGAGATGCGTTTCTCGATCCGTCCGTCCGCACTCCCGCGCAAATGATGCACGTGGCCGGTGCCATGCTGGTCCGATAGCGTCTCGCGGGTCTGCTCGATAAGCAGGAAACGGTCGATGATCCGCTGATCGTCGAAGCGGATGGCTTCTCCGGCTTCCATCGCCGTCAGCACCGTCGACCCACGCAGAATGCGCGAGTGGAGACCGGAATCGAATTCGATCGTGAGAACGCCGTCGGTCAGGCGCGAAACCGGCGCATCCTGGGTTGCAATCCGGGCGATAGCGGGAGGGGCAACAGCGAGCACGGCCCCCGCGCCCATAAGCCGGGCGATCGCTCCCCGACGAGACATGATGAGTTGCGGCACGAGCGAGCCTCCCCAACGTCAAGCCGCTGCCGAACAGGAAGGCGCAGCGCTTCTTGGAATGTGCACGATCGTTATGGCTTGCGCAAACCAAAACGCAACTTAGGATGAGTTTCGTTAAGTTTCCTTTGGAGGTGGGCATGCGCGCTTTGCGAATTGTGCTGATGACAGCATCGGCATGGGCATCGATCGGCGCTACGGGCGCTCCCGCATTATATACCGAGGCCGATTTCGCGCGTGTACCCAAGCTTGACGCCCATGTTCACGCCAATGCCGACAGCCCCGACTTTCTCCAGGTCGCTCGCAAGGATGGCTTCGAGCTTCTGTCGATCAACGTCGATTATCCCGACTTCCCGCCGCTTGCCGAGCAGGCGGCGATTGCGATCAAGATGCACGCGGCTGATCCGGCGCGTTTCCATTTTGCGACCAGCTTTTCGATGGACGGCTTCGGCACCAAGGGCTGGACTGTCGCTGCCGAGCGCGCGGTCGATGAGGGCTTTGCGCATGGTGCGGTGGCGGTGAAGGTCTGGAAGAATATCGGTATGATCGCCAAGGATCAGGCGGGCAAGCGCGTCTTCCTCGACGACCCGCGCTTCGATCCGATCATCGCCCATATCCAGGCGCGCGGGGTGCCGCTGATCGCGCATCAGGGCGAACCCAAGAACTGCTGGTTGCCGCTCGATCAGATGACGACCGACAATGACCGGAGCTATTTCAGCGAGCATCCGGAATATTATATGTACCGGCATCCCGAAGAGCCGAGCTATGAGCAACTCATGGCCGTTCGGGACCGGTTTGTAGCGCATCATCCGAACCTTGCCTTCGATGGTGCGCACATGGCGAGCCTGGAATGGAGCGTGGATGAACTGGCTCGCTTCCTCGATCGTTATCCCAATGCCGTCGTCGATCTCGCTGCACGAATGAGTCAGGTGCAGGTTCAGTCCAATGCCGACCACGCCAAGGTGCGGGACTTCTTCATCAAGTACCAGGACCGGCTGATGTATGGCACTGATCTGACCGACAACCCGCCCGATCCCAAGGCCCGCGCGCAAAATCCGCCGACGACAGGCAACTTCACCAAGGAGGCGGATGACGCGTGGCGATCGGATTGGCGTTATCTCGCGACGCCGTTGTCCCAACCCATCGCTGCAATCCAGGCCGACGTGCCCGGGCTCGGTCTTCCGAAAACGGTGATCGACAAAATCTACTATCGAAACGCGCGCACCTTCTTCCGTCTGAACGGGTAGCGCGCCGCGCGCTGGCGCGCGGTCAGGCCTTGTGAATGCCGAAGCCGAACCGGTCGGACGCCGAGTGGATGGCGTCGGGCACGGGGCCGTCGGTCACGAGCGAGTGGATGTTCTCGATGGTGATGATCCGGTGCAGGCAGACCCGTCCAAACTTGGATGCGTCCGTCACGGCGATCACCTCGCGCGCAGCCTCCACCATCTTCCGGTTGAGCATGGCTTCGGGCTCGTAGTGCGTTGTGATGCCGCACTCGACGTCGAAGCCGTCCACGCCCAGGAAGAGTTTGTCGACGCGCAGGTCGTCCAGTGCGGCTACGGTCTGCGCGCCGTAGAAGGCGCGATTGCGCCGCCGCAGCATTCCACCCAGCATGACGATGTTGAGCCGCTCCTTGGCGGCCAGAACGGACAGGATGTCGATATCGTTGGTGAGGACGGTGATGTCTTCATCGTCGGGCAGGAAGCGTGCGATCTGCAGCGTCGTCGTGCCGGAATCGAGTACGATCGATTCTCCGGGCGACACCATGGCGGCGGCCAATTTGCCGATGCGCACCTTTTCATCCGCATGGCTCGATCGCTTGACCTCAAGGGCAGGTTCGGCGGTGACGTTCACCGCATCCGCCCGGATTCCGCCGCCGTAGGAGCGCTCCATGACGCCACGCGTTTCGAGGAAGCGCAGGTCCTTGCGGATCGTCTGCATGGATACGCCGAATTGCTTCGCGAGCGGGGCCACCTGGACGCTGCCGCGTTCGCGCACCAGCGCGCTGATCTGCTGGCGTCTTTCACTGGTGTCGCGGATCATCGCGTCGCTTCCTTTGCACGGTCTGGCAAGCAGATATCAGCGCAGGCATGTGGCTTCAATCTAGCCCTGATTTCGTTATGTCGCCAGCGACCACACAACAGAAAACGAAGCCCGGCGGGCTCCATTCCCGGGGGCGGGGCGTCTGCCGCCTGCGTCGGGAGGCGAAGGTTGATCTGTCAGTGTGACGGATCGCCTCGCACTCGTGCTGATCGGGGTAGTCTCGCCGCCGGCAGCAAGGCCATTTGGAAGGAGTGCGAAGGTATATTTTCTGGGGATGCCGAGGCTTGCACGCCATGGGCTCGGGCTCGCCAGCTCCGGATTGCCGCCTTTGAAGTGCGGGCGGTGGGGTGCCGTGCGGGCTTTCAGTATCGTGTGGGTCACCGCATCTCCTAGGGGCTGATCCGCCGTCAGAGGGAGTCGCCTTCCCGCCGCCGGCCGCTGTGGCGCTTGAGAGAAATCGAAGCAAAACGAAACAATAATGGCTGCTAATCCCGCGTGTTGCAACTCGCCTGGCAGCGGTTGCTCGCAATGCCCGGGGCCATCCTGTCGCGATGGTCAGCCGATTCCCTACGCCGCCTATTATCTGCTTTTCGGGCGCAGAGTGTCGTTCGACAGCCGTGATCCGTCTCCGATGCGGTGGGATCATCATTGCCCTCATTCGCCGAGATTCCGATGGCCATTACAATTTCATGATGTTTCGTTTCTAAACGTTTGACAACATCAAACGAAGCAAGATAGCAAAGCGCAATAAAGCGCGCGCAAAGTGCTATTTTGGCGACACAGAACGCCGAAACGGGAGACAGGGGTTATGGTTGATTCACAACGTTGGCAGCGCTTTGCCCGCGCCGGCATCAGCTTGTCCGCGTTTCTCGCCGGATCGGCGGCGACAGCGCAGACCGCGACAACTTTGACTGTTCAATCCAATCCCGGCGCCGCAGTGGGGGCGGGGCCGGACCAAAGTGGTGGTCAAGCGGACATCGGCGGAGACAATCAGAACGAGATCCTCGTCCGGGGCGTCCGCGGCAGCCTGCTGCGTTCGATCGACACCAAGCGTGATGCGTCGACGATCGTCGACGCGATCTCCGCTGAGGAACTGGGCAAGTTTCCTGACCGCAATGTCGCCGAAGCGCTCGCCAACATCCCGGGCGTGACGGTCGGTCGCGATGGCCGCGGCGAGGGCCGCAGCGTTACGGTCCGTGGACTGGGCGAAAACTTTGCGCTCACGACGCTCAATGGGCGCATCTTGCCAACGGACGGCCCGGATCGGTCCTTCGCCTTTGACGTGTTGCCGTCGGAGGCGATTTCGGGTGCCGAGATTCAGAAGGCCGCGCAGGCATCGCAACTCGAGGGCAGCATCGGCGGTAATATCGATCTGCGCACGGCTCGGCCTTTCGACCATACCGGATTCCACGCTGCCGGATCGATCGAGGGGCAATATAATCAGTTTGCCGGGAAGGGCGGTATCAAGGGGTCGGGCGTCGTCAGCACAACGTTCGCAGATGGCACCATGGGTATTCTGGTGTCCGGGACGTACAGTAAGTACAAGTTCCGGACCGACAACCTCGGCGAATATTCGAGCACCGATACGTTCGACATCGCGACCGACGCGAACGGCCAGCGCAGCGTTGTGCCGGTGAGCAGTGGCGGTGTCATCGTCCCATATTTCTACAGCGTCGGCTATGTCCTCGGCGAGCGCGAGCGCTGGGGGGGCTCGGCCGCATATCAATGGAAGCCATCCAGCAATTTCGAGTTCCGCCTCGACGGAATCTATAGCAACTACACTGATCTTGAGCATAACCAACGCGTGTCGGTCGGTCTCACGCCACTCGCCGATGACGGAAGCGTGCGTTGGGATCTCAATAATATCACGATCGACCCCAACAAGGTGGTCACCCACTATACCGTTCAGCCCGCGACCATCGACATTCTGGCGACGGATGAGCCGCGCAATTCCATCACGTATCAGGTCGGAGGCCATATCGATTGGAGGCCGTTTGACAGACTGAAGATCGCCGCAGATGCCTATTACGGCCGGGCGACCGATGACACCGGCGGGCAGAACCGCTTCGTCGTCGCCGGCATACCAGGCGCCAAGGCAGAGGTGTCGACAAGGCAGGGCGGCCTTCCCGATCTCGTCCTAACGATTCCTAACGCAGATGGCACGGTAACCAATCGTACGCTCGATCAAGCAGGGAATGATGACCTGCACGTTCACTATATCGGCATCCAAGGCCAGAACATCTCCGATAAGACCAAAGGGGCCAAGCTCGATTTCACTTACGAAGCGGACAATGAAATTCTTAAGTCGATCAGCTTCGGCGGTGCATTTTCCGACCGTCGGAAAGATGTCGATGTGATTGATAACCAATATACCACGGCACAAAATTTTGCTGGCTATCCGTTCACCTTCTCGGACATCGGCGCGAACGTGGTGCAGTCGCCGCAGGTTACGAATATCCTGCCCCAGCTCTCGGGGAATTTTCCGCGGAGTATCCCCGCCTTCAACATCGATACCTATTTGGCTTCGCTGTCCAAAGCGGAGAACAACCCCAACGTCATCAATCCCAACACCGGCTTGCCCTATCCGAGCGGCTACGCGGCGCAGCAGGTGGTTCCTGACCTGCTCGCATCCTATGCGATCAAGGAGAGGACCTGGAGCGCCTATTTCCAGTTCAATCTCCAGGGCGACAGGTGGAAGGCCGACATCGGGGCCCGCTATGTGAACACCACGGTCAACTCGCTCGGTTATGGCGCATCCGTGCGTAGTTATGTTGTCACTGGCGCCGGCACGGCGAACGTCGTCTTCAACCCGATCGAACCGATCACCGGCGGGGGCAGCTATTCGCGCCTGCTGCCATCGGCAAACTTTGCCTATGATCTGGCCGAGGGATTGCGGGTTCGGCTCGCCGCATCGCAGGCAATATCACGCCCGACCTTCGGTCAGCTTTCGTCGGCGAAGGATTATTCTGCCGCGCAGTCGAATACCCCCGTCGTCACCGATGCCGGCAATCCCAATCTGAAGCCGGTCTCGGCCGATCAGGCGGACATCTCGCTGGAATATTATCCGAGCAACAAGATTGCGGTCACGCTTGCCGGATTTTACAAGCACCTGACGAACTTCGTGACCACGCAGGCCGTGCCGTTCACGCTCGTTCCGACCGATCAGGTCGCGGGTGCGCCGGCGAGCTTTCCCTTTACCGAGTTGACGTATGTCAACGGCGATAGCGCCCGGGTTTTCGGTGTCGAGGTCGGTGGTCAATACTTCCTGGAGAATGGTCTCGGCTTCCAGGCTAACGCGACGTACAACAATTCGCGTGCAAAGCGTGCGGGGCGACCGACCACAGATCTTGAGGACGCGGTACCCTTCTCGGCGAATGCGAAAATCTTCTATGAAAAGCACGGTATCGACGCGTCTATTTCTTATCAATATGAATCCACGTTTACCTCATCGCAATATAGCTACATTGATAGCCTGGCGATAAAGCAGGCGCCCTATCACGAACTCGATGCCAGCATCGCCTATGATATCTTGCCGCGGCTGACCGTTTATGCTCAATCGTCTAATCTCCTCGATTCTGCCATCAAGCGATACTCCACTTACAAGAATGTGCCGGCATTCTACGAATATACGGGGCGTGCGTTCTTTTTCGGGGTGAGAGCCAGGCTGTAGACCAGCTTCGGTTTGCGACTTGTCCTTCACACTCAGCGGTGCTGGGGAAAATTTGGTATCTTCCAGATGTGTGAGCCTTAGCTCCGGAGGCCGATTAAGACATGGGGCCGTGCATTCAGGCGTGGATGTGCGGCCTCCTGCCCGCCGAGGTGCTTGGTGCCGATGCCGACATTTTCGGGAAGCTGCCGCTGGCGACCTTCCGATATGGAGGCCTCCTCGTCCACTGTGGGGCCTTCGCATGACTCGCCAGTCGAGGCGGCAGGAAAATTTCCCAATCCGTGCTGTTGTCGTACGTATCGCAGAGAGGGGGGCGCCAGCACTCCGGTTTCGATCATGACGCTACTACCGATCTCGTTTGGACCCTGACCTACATGGCGACGTGGGACGAACGGTGGCGCGGCGCGGCTGGACGGCCTCGAAGTATTAAGCCCCTGTCTGATCTGCTTCTGTCGCTTTTGGTGTCTCAACTCTGGACGTGAGGTAGCCCCCCGAAATCGCCTGACAGGTCCTCGCTCTTAGATAAGAGTGAGCCATATGACCGACGATATGCCTAGGCGCTACGAGCGCGTGGAGGTTCTGTCCGGTGTTCAGCGCCGGAGGCGCTGGACACCGGAAGAGAAAATTCGAATGGTCGAGGAGACCTATCTGCCGGGGATGAGCGTATCGCTCGAGGCCCGCCAGCATGGTGTCGGCGCCAGCCAGCTGTTTACCTGGCGACGCCTGATGAGCCAGGGAGCACTGACAGCTGCGACCGCTGGCGAGGAGGTCGTGCCAGCCTCCGACTATCGCGCTCTGGAGGCCCAGGTGGCCGAGCTTCAGCGCCTGCTCGGCAAGAAGACCATGGAGAACGAGATTCTCCGGGAAGCGGTCTCCCGGGCCGCAGGCCCAAAAAAACTTCTGTTGCGCTCGGCCTCGTTGCCGAAGGGTGGCCAGTGAGCGCGGTAGCAGACGCGGTCGGCATCTCGCGACCTCATCTCTCCACCATGCGCAATCGCGGACCAGTCCGCCGCCGGGGGCGACCGCCGCTTCCCGACGGTGATCTCGTCGCCGATATTCGTGCGCTGATCGTCGATCTGCCGACCTATGGCTATCGCCGCGTCCATGCGTTGCTCCGCCGCCAGGCCGAACGAAACGAGCGACCGCCACCGAATGCCAAGCGGGTCTACAGGGTCATGAAGCTCCACGGCCTGCTGCTGCAGCGACACAGCGGGCGCGGCGAGGAACGTCGGCACGATGGCAGGATCGCGGTCGACATCCGCAACAGCCGCTGGTGCTCCGATGGTCTCGAAATCCCCTGCGACAACGGCGAAAAGGTCCGCGTCGCCTTCGCTCTCGATTGCTGCGACCGGGAAGCCATGGGGTTCGTCGCAACAACAGGCGGCATATCTGCCGGCGATGTCCGCGATCTCATGGTCGCCACCGTCGAGCATCGCTTCGGGCGCATCAACAAGCTGCCGCACGCCATCGAATGGCTGACCGATAACGGCAGTTGCTATACAGCGCACGATACCAAGCGTTTCGCGCGAGACATCGGCCTCGTCCCACGAACCACACCGGTCGAAGGCCCTCAGAGCAACGGAATGGCGGAATCTTTCGTCCGAACCCTCAAGCGCGATTATGCCCGCGTCAGCGACAAGCCCGACGCGCAGTCGGTGATCGAACAACTCCCGATCTGGCTCGACCACTATAATGAGGTGCATCCGCACCGCGCGCTCGGCTACAGATCACCTCGCGAATTTATCGCAATCTCCAACCGCGAGGATCCGTCAGCGATTTAAGGGGCAACAACAGGACGGAGCCGCGTCGCGTCCGAGCAAAGGTCCGCAAATGGTCGATTGTGTTGAAAAAGGCTGCCTTGAAGTAGTGCTGTCGGTTTGATTCGATCGCCGCGAGGCGAGCGGAGACGGACCGATGATGGGCGAGCGGACGGTGGCGCAAGAGGCGTTGTTCTAAAGCTTCAGCCTGGAGCGGCATGTGCCGGCCGACCACTTATTGCGTTCCATAGACCGGTTCGTGGACCTGTCGGGTATCCGCGAGCATCTGAAGCCTTCTACAGCGAGACGGGGCGCCCCTCGATCGACCCCGAGTTGATCATCCGGATGCTGATCATCGGCTATTGCATGGGCATCAGATCGGAGCGCCGCCTTTGCGACGAGGTACATCTCAACCTCGCATATCGGTGGTTCTGTCGGCTGGGGCTGGACGGCAACGTGCCCGATCACTCGACCTTCTCGAAGAACCGGCATGGCCGCTTCCGTGACAGCGACCTATTGCGCCGGCTGTTCGAGACGACGGTCGAACGTTGCATGGCGGAGGGGCTTGTCGGGGGCGAAGGCTTCGCGGTTGATGCCAGCCTGATCCGGGCCGATGCCAATCGCCAGACCGGGGATCCCGGTAGCCAGGGCTTGCCGTCCGGTGCTGACAATCGTGCCGTGCGCGAATATCGCCGTGCTGGATGACGCGGCATTCGGCGCAGCCACGCCTGTGGTGCCCAATTCCTGGCGCCGGCCGATCCTGCATCGCGCTGGACCAGCGCGCATCACGGACCGGCCTTCTACGCCTACTCGACCAATTATCTGATCGATCTCGATTACGCCGTCATCATGGATGTCGAGGCGAGCACGGCGGTTCGGCAGGCCGAGATCACTGCGTGCAAGCGCATGATCGCGCGCGTGCAGGACCGTTTCGGTGTCTGGCCCGAACGGCTGGCGGCGGACACCGCCTATGGTTCGGCCGAGATGCTCGCCTGGCTCGTCCGTGAGCGCGACATCCACCCGCATATCCCGGTGTTCGACAAGTCGGCCCGGCGCGACGGCACCTTCGAGCGGAGCGACTTCACCTACGATCATGCCAATGACAGCTATATCTGCCCTGGCGGTAAGCGCCTGCGGCCGAGGAACCGCAACTTCGCCACGCCGCGGAATGGCGTCGATCAGGATGGCTCCATCCGCTATCGTGCCCGCCAGCAGGACTGCACCGGTTGCGATCTGCGGCAACGCTGCACGCCCAACATGCCAGCACGCAAGGTCACCCGCTCGATCCACGAAGGTGCCCGTGACCTCGCCCGCGACATTGCCACCACCGATGCTTACGTCACCTCCCGCCGCCAGCGG
>Ga0105248_10009824_pt1 | contig 10540 bp, 10 predicted proteins | sample KBSS34metaG_FD_81524 | JGI IMG/M metagenome (GOLD analysis project Ga0105248, IMG submission 81524) | Switchgrass rhizosphere microbial communities from Kellogg Biological Station, Michigan, USA - KBS S3-4 metaG | ecosystem: Host-associated > Plants > Roots > Rhizosphere > Soil | place... | reverse complement strand
TATCTGGAAGGCGTCCGCAAGGCGGGTTCGTCGGTCGGCGCCATCATCGAAGTGGTGGCCGAAGGCATTCCCGCCGGCCTGGGCGCGCCGGTCTATGCCAAGCTGGACAACGAGCTGGCGTCAGCCCTGATGAGCATCAATGCGGTCAAAGGCGTGGAAATCGGCGACGGCTTCGCCACCGCTGCCATGACCGGCGAAGAGAATGCCGATGAGATGCGGATGGGGAGCGACGGCAAGCCGGTGTTCCTGGCCAACCATGCCGGCGGCATCCTGGGCGGCATCTCGACCGGCCAGCCGATCGTGGCGCGCTTTGTGGTCAAGCCGACCTCATCCATCCTTGCGCCGCGCCGGACGATCGACAAAGCGGGCGCGGAAACCGACATCGTCACCAAGGGCCGCCATGACCCTTGCGTCGGCATCCGCGCCGTGCCGGTGGGCGAAGCCATGATGGCCTGCGTGCTGGCGGACCAGGCGCTGCGGCATCGGGCGCAGATCGGCTGAAGCCTCCACAAAACCGGAGCGGTGTCCCGTCATGAAGTGTGAAACCGCTCCCTTTCAGGTCACGGCTCGAAGCACCATCCTGTCGTGCCTGATCCTTTCTCTTTTTGTAGTGACGCCGCCCACCGCCTACGCTGACAGCGCAAGCGAAGGCCCGCGCGGAAAATTTCAGGTCATATTGACTGACGCATGGCACAACCTGATGGCAGGAAAACCCAGCAAGAAAAGAGCGCCATTCAATATTGCACCAGGAGAGAAACATCTCATGGCATGCACACCTGAGAAGGTTTCATCGCGCGATAAAAAATTCACGATATCATTTGGCGATATCGACATTCCGAAAAGCTTTTCGTTGGTTTTTGTTGACGAATTTCGAAAAGTCCTTGTCGTCGCTGCGACTTCTTCCGGTGCGTATATTGACGACAACACCATCCAACCGGAATTGATAAAAAGGAATTCCACCGTCGCGACAGAACCGGATCTGACTTATGCTCACATGAACGATACAGGATATCCGTATGGTGCATTTGGCCCGAGCGGAACATATGCGATCTTGCTAGTGGATGACGCTATTGATTTTGAAAGGCACCGTGTGAGCGGCGAGACACCCGGCATCGTTACGAATCGAGGGAACGTCCCCAGTGTTATTGCGGGGTGTGCGATTAGCTCGATCAGCAATTAGTGCGAGGTCACGCTGGCTAATTTCTGTTTTGACCTGGCAGCGTATCGCGCCACCGCAACGTGAATACCACCCCCGGCCCCACATTGACCTGCGGCTCGGACGGCGGCGTCAGCTTCATCTCCTGTTCGCGCGCCGCCACGCATCGCTGCACCAGGCCGCCGAGGCCGGGAAAGTCGCTGGCCAGCGGCAGGGCGCGCAGGAAGCAATCGTCGAAAAAGGTGTAGTGATCCATCTCGCCGCAGCCGAAGCTGGTGCGGTCGGGCCGCGCCGCCGTCATGATGATGCGGTTGTCGCTTTGCAACGGCGCCACAAACGCGCCGGAATAGCAGGCCGACATCACGATCACGCTGGGGCGGCTGCCGCAGGCGCTGCCCACCATCTCGCGCATCTGGTCGGGCTCCAGCACCGTTTCGCCGACGATGATGCCCTCGGGCACGCCGTGGGAGGTGAAATAAATCAGGCAGCCATCCTTGGCGCGCGCCGCCACACTCTGCATCGCGGCGGCGATCTCGCTGATGCCGGCATGCTGGGTGCCGTCGTCATAGTCGACCGAGAATTGCGCCATGTTGGCCGGCGAAAAGCCCAGCTTGGCGAAGGCCCGCGCCAGATCGCGGCGGCCATTGTCGAACACTTTGGAGGGAGCGCCGGAATGGGCGCGGTAATCACCCGCCACCAGCACCACCGCCCAATGGCTGAAATCCACAAATTGGGACTGGGGACGGGGCCTGGCTTCCTGGGCCGGCGCCGGCCCATGCGCAAGCCACAGCGCTACAGCCCCCACCGCCGCGCAAAGCCCAAGACCCAGAATGGCGAGCCTCTTTCCCAAGACCATCCCCTGCCCCATGCATCTGCTCAGGGCCGCATGAAACTCCCGGCCAGCTCAATATGCGACGGTGAGGAGCGTTCCGCCACGCAAAAGCGTGGTGGACGAGCAGGTCCGGGGGAGTGAGGCACGTCCGCGGCGGCGGCAAATCGGTCCAGTGGACCGATTTGAGGGCCGAACGCCCGGAGCCTAAGCGGAGGGCTGCGCGACGCATGCTCGCTAACGCTCGCATAGGGCAAGCTTTTCTAGGCTCGCAGGGCTCGCCAAGAAAAGCTAAGCCAGCGCCGCGAGCTTGGGCGAGCGGCCGGGGACAATTCTGCGGGAATCAGTCCCGGGTAAACCCTGCCACCAGCTCAATATGCGACGACCAAAGGAATTGGTCGATCGGCGTGACGGGACCGATCCTGTAGCCACCCGCCACCAGCAGGGCCGCGTCGCGGGCGAAACTGGCGGCGTCGCAGGAAACATAAGCCACGATCGGGACTTTGGACCGGGCCAACGCCTTGACCTGCGCCTCCGCCCCGGCCCGGGGCGGGTCCAGTACCACCGCGCCATAGCCGTTCAGCTCGATCGGTGTCAGCGGCAGCTTGAACAGATCGCGCATCTCGGTGGTGACCGGCTTCAGGCCGGCCTCGGCGCGCGACGGCGCGCCAGAGGAATAATGCTTGGCGGCTTGCGCCAGCGCCGCCAGGGCCGATGCCTCCTGCTCCACCGCATGGACGCGTGCCTGATGGGCCAGCGGCAGGGCAAAGGTGCCGACGCCGGCGAACAGGTCGGCCACGGTCTTTGCTTTCCCGACCGTCTTGATGACATGGGCCTGCAGCGCCGTCTCGCCTTCCGCGGTGGATTGCAGGAAGGGGTTGGGCGGCAGAATGACTTTGACCCCGCCCAAGACAACCATCGGCGCGGCCGTTTCAAACACCGTCTCGCGGCCCATGGTCAGGCGCGCGATGCCAAGGCCGGAGAGCGCCGAAGACAGCGCCGCTGTCAACGTGGGCGTCAACGCCGCGCGCCAGCGGAAGGCACAGTCAAAGCCGGTATCGGTTTGCGTGACATGCAGCTCGGCTGTCTCGCCGACCCCGAACAAGGGCTCTAGCCTTTCGCGCAGACCGCCCACCAAGGCGAACAGGCCCGGCGTCAGCACATCGCAGTGATGCATGTCGATGACGGTGTGGCTTTTGGCGGCATGAAAGCCAATATGCAGGCCCTGCGGGAGGCTCTTGATCTTGAACACGGCGCGGCGGCGTGAGCGCGGCGGCACAATGATCGGCTCTTTCACCACGGCTTCCACGCCTACGCGTTTCAGCGCGGCAATGACGGCGTCACGCTTTTTCGCGCGATAGACGTCCGGCGGCAGATCTTGCAGCGAACAACCGCCACAGGAACCGAAGTGGGGGCAAAGCGCAGAAGTGGTCACGTAGACATCATGGCCGGATCGCTTTTGAGACCCAGCACTTCGCGCAACCGTTGGGCGATAAGGTCGGCATCTTCCGAGAACTGGTCGCTGCGAATAACCTTTTCGGAGCCATCGCGCAGATGCAATGTAATCGTATCATACTGATTGAAAAAACCGTCCACCCATGTCGAGACGCGAACGATATCGGAGCAAGGCGCCGTGATGCTTCTGCCGAGGTATCGATAGATCAATTGGCCATTCTCAATCCAAACCAGCCTCGCACCGTGCCACACAACCTGCCGGAAAACAGCAATGACTTGCATCAGCGCGAAGGGCGCTATGATGCACGCTGTGGCAAGTTGGCTTCTCTCGGCAAAATAGGGCGGCGGATGATTGGGGTGATGCCAAGCCCATATCGCTAGCCAGAGCAAACCAACAAACAGAGTCGCGAAAAACACCAATCGCGCCCAAATCAGCCAACGTTTGTAACGGGCGATAACCACAGCATGTTCGCCAGAAGCCCCGCTAAAGGCCTAACATAGTCTGCCGGAAAATTGGATTCACGCTTTCGCGGGAATGACAAGACAACTGTATAGCGAGGTCAGGCATGGCCAAGGTGAGTTAGAGAAATTTCACTAGCGAGGATTTTTGCGGACTGAGCAGGAGCGTCGCGCGGAGCGTACGAATAGTACGTGAGCACGCGCGACGAACTCAGGACGCAAAAAGACCGCGCTAGGCGAGCTTTCCAGCCGCTAAGTGAGTAGCTTCCGAGCCCCGCCCCAACGCCTGCAGCGCAGTCCGCACAATACCATCCGCATCCAGCCCCGCCTGGGCATACATCTTTTCCGGCGTGTCGTGATCCTGGAAGACGTCCGGCAGGGTCATGGGGCGGATCTTGAGGCCGCGATCCAGCAATCCGTCGTGCGCCAGGAAGTGCATCACATGGGCGCCAAAGCCGCCGGCCGCGCCTTCTTCAATCGTGATCAGCACTTCATGCTCGCGCGCCAGACGGCGGATCAGGTCGGTATCCAGCGGCTTGGCGAACCGCGCATCGGCGATAGTGGGGTTCAGGCCATAACCGGCCATGCGTTCGGCCGCCAGCAGGACCTGGGTCATGCGGGTGCCGAAGCTCAAAATCGCGATCCCGGAGCCCTCTTTGACGATACGCCCCTTGCCGATCTCCAACGGAATGCCTTCGGCCGGACGGGCGACGCCCGTGCCCTCGCCGCGCGGATAGCGCAAGGCGCTGGGACGGTCGTCGATCACCGCCGCCGTCGCCACCATATGCGTCAGCTCCGCCTCGTCCGACGGCGCCATGATGACAAAGTTGGGCAGGGCCGCGAGATACGCGATGTCGAAAGACCCGGCATGGGTGGCGCCATCCGCGCCCACCAGGCCGGCGCGGTCCATGGCGAAGCGCACGGGCAGCGACTGGATCGCCACGTCATGCACCACCTGGTCATAGGCGCGCTGCAGGAAGGTGGAATAGATGGCGCAGAAGGGCTTCATGCCTTCGGTGGCCAGGCCCGCCGCAAAGGTCACGCCATGCTGCTCGGCGATGCCGACGTCAAAGGTGCGATTGGGGAAGGCCTTCTCGAACAGATCGATGCCGGTGCCCGACGGCATCGCGGCGGTGATGGCGACAATGCGCTCATCCTTCTTGGCTTCCGCGATCAGGCTTTCGCCGAACACCTTCTGATAGGCCGGGGCCTTGGGCGTCGACTTGGACTGTTCGCCCGTCAGGACCGTGAACTTGGTGACGGCGTGATACTTGTCGGCGGCGGCCTCGGCCGGGGCATAGCCATGCCCCTTCTTGGTCACCACATGCACCAGCACCGGACCGCGCATGGTGTCGCGCACATTCTCCAGGACCGGGATCAGGTGATCCAGATTGTGGCCGTCGATGGGGCCAAGATAGAAAAAGCCCATCTCTTCGAACAGGGTGCCGCCCATCGCCATGCCGCGGGCATATTCCTCGGTGCGCTGCGCCACCTTGAACAGCGCGCGCGGCAGGATCTTGCGCGCCAGCCGCTTGGCGACATTGCGGATGCCGGTATAGGGCCGCGAGGACACCAGCCGAGCGAGATAGGCGCTCATCGCGCCGACCGGCGGGGCGATGGACATGTCGTTGTCGTTGAGGATGACGATCAGCCGGTTCTTGTGCGCCCCGGCATTGTTCATGGCCTCATAGGCCATGCCCGCGCTCATCGAACCGTCACCGATCACCGCGATCACATTGTTGTCGCCGCCCTTGAGGTCGCGCGCCACCGCCATGCCCAGGCCGGCGGAAATCGAGGTCGAGGAATGGGCCGCGCCGAAGGGATCGTATTCGCTCTCGCTGCGCTTGGTGAAGCCGGACAGGCCTCCGCCCTGGCGCAGGGTGCGCATGCGGCTGCGGCGGCCGGTGATGATTTTGTGGGGATAGGCCTGATGGCCGACATCCCAGATGATCCGGTCCTTGGGCGTGTTGAACACATAATGAAGCGCGGTGGTCAGCTCGACCACGCCAAGACCGGCGCCGAAATGCCCGCCGGTGACCGAGACGATATCGATCAGGTCGGTGCGCAGCTCATCCGCGAATTGGCGCAGTTGGTGCTTTTCGAGGCGGCGCAGGTCTTCCGGCAGGTCGACCTGGTCCAGCAGTGGGGTCTTGGTATTGGGGATGTTCATGACTGATAAATCTCTTTTTTAAGACAGCAAAGCAAGCTCAAGCCGTCTCCAGCTTCTCGCCGATCTCTGCGCCACCCGCGCCCAGCACGATCTTTTCCAGCCGTGTTTCCGCCGATTTCAGTTTTTTTTCGCAATGAATTTTGAGCGCCTGTCCGCGTTCGTACAAAGCGATGGAATCCTCGAGATCCACTTCGCCCTGCTCCAGCCGGGAGACGATCGCTTCCAACTCCTTGAGCGCGCTTTCGAAGCTCAATGCTTCAACGGGCTTGCCCTCAACGGATTGAGAAGAGCCTTTTGGGGACTGGGAAATGGTGGAACTCCAACCGTCTTATCGTTTTCGGACTGCCCCGAAACCGCAGCGCACCATAATCGCAGTTATGGTGCCCCCAAGCCAGCTTCGTGCCCCCGCACCTGGAAATTATAGTTCAAGCTTTTCGGCGAACAAGCAGTTTCCTTGCGGAACCTGTGATTCCTGTGTCACGGCCGTGGCAGATGTGTTGCCTTTAGCTGAATTGCGCTGCCCGCACTGCCATCCGGAAGGCTCGCCACCTGGCCCAAAACCGCCTGCAAGGCTGGCAGATTGAGCAGCGATTCGATCCGTCCGAGCACCCCCAGGCTGGCCTCCATCCCGCTCGAAAGCGCCCCCAGCCGGCCCAAAAGGCCGGTGGGGCGGGGATAGACGCCAAAGGTCATGCCATCGGCCGGGACAGACGCCAGGGTGGCTGCGGTCTGAGCCGCGCTCCAGAAGCCGCCCAGCGTGTCCACCAGACCATGCGCTTGCGCGTCGGCGCCGGACCAGACCCGCCCCTTGGCGGCGTCGCGCACCTTTTCCAGGGGGAGCTTGCGGCCCGTCGCGACCTTCTGGGTGAAATCGTCATAGATCACATCGGCCTGATGGTTGAGGTTGGCCCATTGGTCGGCGCTAAAGGGCACAAACGGAGAGTCCATCAGGGTGTTCTTGCCCACGCCCACCGTCTCGGCCTTGGCGCCCACAAGCTCCAGCGTCTTGCCGATGCTGACCTTGCCGGTCAGAACGCCAATCGAGCCGGTGATGGTGCCAGGCTGCGCCACGATCTTGTTGGCGCTGGCGGCGATGTAATAGCCACCCGAAGCCGCAACGGCGCCCATGCTGACCACCACGGGCTTGCCGGCAACTTGCGCCTTTTTCACAGCATGCAGAATCTGGTCGGACGCGGTGACGGAGCCGCCGGGCGAATCCACCCGCAGCACGATGGCCTTGATGTTCTTGTCGCGCGTCGCTTGATCGATGGCCGCTGACAGATCGTCACTGGCGATCCCCGATGAGGCATTCAGCAAGGAGTTCTTGGCGGTGCCATCGCGGATTTCGCCGGCCGCTTCCACGATGGCGATATTGGCGGCGCCCAGTTTGGGCATGGCGTCCTTCACATAGTCGGTGAACTTGACCGATTTCACGTTCGCGCCGGCCCGCGCATTGGCGGCGGCGCGCGCCTCATCGTCATAACCGATACGGTCCACCAGGCGCCGCGTGCGCGCCTCTTCGGCGAATTGTGGGCTTGCCTCCAGCGCCGCGATGACATCGGCACGTGGAACATGACGGTTGGAGGCCATCTGGGTGACGGCGGTGTCGTAGACCGAATGCATCAGCGCCGTGAGCTGCTCGCGGTCGGCGGGCGACATCTCCTTTTCCATGAACATGTCGGCGGCGCTTTTGTATTCGGCGCGCTTGGCGATCTGGGGTTCGGCATGGATCTTGTCGAAGGTGCCGCGCAGGAACAGTTCGCCCCCGCCTGCGCCCGACGGCGAGAAGGGGCTTTTGGGCTGCATCCAGATTTCGCTGGCGGCGCTGGCGGCAAGATAATCGCCCAGGCCGGCGCTGAAGAAAGCGCTCGCTTGGGCGAAAACGAACTTGCCCTTGGCCTGGAAGCGCTGGATGGCGGCGCCGATTTCCTGGGCTTCGGCGGTGGAAAGCGCGCCATTGCCCAGCCGCATCACCACGCCTTTGACCCGGGCATCGCGGCCGGCCGCATCCAGCCCCAGCACCACGTCCATCACCGTCACCCGCCTGGGCGTGAATATGCTGCCGGGAGCAGCGGCGCTGTCATCGATCGGCTCGCGCAAGTCCAGCGCCAGCACCATGTTGCCGGGCAGGCCGTCGCCGCGCGCCAAGGAAATGACCAGCAGCACCGCCAAAACCAGGACCACCAGCATCGCGACCTTGGCCAGTCCGTTCAACACCGACAGCAGGATGGCGCGCAGCCAGGAGAGGAAACGGATCATGAAAATTCCTTCGACAGCAAAAACCAGCAGGGACTGATAATCTCATGAAAAAGCCCGGCCCCCAACAGGGGCCGGGCGCTTCACAGATAAACTCCTCCGGCCTTCGCAGCGCAAGCGCTGCTACGTTCGGTCGGCTTGGCCGCCGACCTCACCCTCCCTTTTTTAGCGCTGCGCGCAAAAGGGGAGGCGGGCCTGAGCTTACATCAATGTTTGGAAGCGTCCCGCAGGGCATCCTTGGCGCCGCCTACCGCGTTCTGCACCTTGCCCTTGGCTTTGTCGGCCGCACCTTCCGCCTGCAGCTTGGCGTCACCAGTCATCTTGCCCGCAGCCTGCTTGATGGCGCCCTTGGCCTGGTTGGCGGAACCTTCAATCCTGTCCTTGTCCATGATCATACTCCGGTTAATTTGCCTATGAAGTCACAACGGCTTGGCGCGGGAGGAGTTTCCGGTAACTTTTTGCCTGCCCGCGCGAACTGGAAAGGCGTATGAACGTATGCGGAGAAATCAGATGCGACGGCGGCATTTTCTGGCAGGCCTGATGGGCAGCGCGTTTCTGGGGGCGGGCCCCGCCTTGGGGTATGAGGTGGCCAAAAGCGATGCGGAGTGGAAAAAGCTGCTATCGCCTGCTGCTTATGACGTCTTGCGCCGCCAGGGCACCGAGGCGCCCTTCACCTCGCCGCTGAACAATGAACACCGCAAGGGCATCTTTGCCTGTGCCGGCTGCGCACTCGATCTTTTTTCTTCCGAAACCAAGTTCGACAGCGGCACCGGCTGGCCGAGCTTTTACCGCCCCCTGGCCAACGCGGTGCAGACCTCCCAAGACCATTCGCTGTTCATGGCCCGCACTGAGGTCCATTGCCGTCGCTGCGGCGGCCATCTCGGCCATGTGTTCGACGATGGGCCCAAGCCGACGGGATTACGCTACTGCATGAACGGCGTGGCGATGACGTTTAAGCCGGCTTAGTTCCTAAGCCGGCTTGGACCCCACCGGCCTTCGCTGGCTCAAGAGCCAGCTACGGCCACCTCCCCTTCCTGTGCGCTAACGCGCACGAAGGGGAGGCAAGTCTGAGCAAGACGCAACGAAAAAGGCCGGCCTCGCGGCCGGCCTTTTTACAAAGCGCACGTCTTTTACGGCGTCGCGCCAGGCGCCGCAGGCGCGTCGGCCGCCGGCTGCTTTTCGACAGCCTTCGCCTTGGCGCGGGCCTGGGCCACCATATCGTCATGGGCGGCGGCAAAACCCTTGAGCGAGAAATTCAGGGAAAAGGCCTTGCCGTTGTCGGCTACGATATTGACCTTGCCAGCGGCCCCAGACTTGGCGAGCCCTTCCACCAGGGCGTTGTCCACCGCCATCTCGACATAGCAGCCGTTGCGGTCGCAGCGGCGGTATTTGAGCATCGGCGAGGTGTAGCTGTCGGTCTGCAGAACCACGCCCTTCTGAATCGCGATATCCAGCGGCACCGTGACCTGCAGCGCATGGCGGTTCAGGCTGGGGACAAAAGCAATGGAGAGCGAGAGGATTCGCTGGCGCGTTTCCCGGTTGTCGAGTTCCTGGAACATGTCACAGGGGCTGGGGCTTTGGATGGGGAAGCAGCGCACGAACCAGTCTTCGACCGTCTTGACGTCGGGACGGGCGGCTTCAGGCGCGGCCTGCTGCGCGAATGCGGTTCCGGAAACAAACAGGGCGCCCAGGACGGCGCCCATCAGGGCGGATTTCATCATCTCAGGACCTCACTTTAAGGCTTGGCGGCGTCGTCGGTCTTGGCGACCGGCTTGGCCTTGGCACGGGCTTGGGCGGCCATTTCATCATGCGCGGCCGCAAAGCCCTTGAGCGAAAATTGCAGGCCGTAGGACTTGCCGTTGTCGCCCACGATATTGAGCTTCGCCGCCGGCCCGGACTTGGCCAGCGCTTGGATCATCGCATTGTCGGGCGCGGTCTGCACAAAGCAGCCCTCACGGCTGCACATGCGATATTTCAGCACCGGGGAGGTGTAGCTGTCGGTCTGGATGGTCATCCCTTTTTGCAAGGAGACATCCAGCGGCACGGTGATCTGCAGCAAATGACGATCCGCGCTGGGGACGTAAGCAACAGAAATGGACAGGATGCGCTGCCTACTGTCCTTGTTGGCCATTTCCTGGAAAATGTCGCAGGGATTGGTGTTGTTCACCGGGAAACAGCGCACTTCCCAATCGCCCACGGTCTTGACGTCGGGACG
>Ga0105248_10009813_pt1 | contig 10546 bp, 13 predicted proteins | sample KBSS34metaG_FD_81524 | JGI IMG/M metagenome (GOLD analysis project Ga0105248, IMG submission 81524) | Switchgrass rhizosphere microbial communities from Kellogg Biological Station, Michigan, USA - KBS S3-4 metaG | ecosystem: Host-associated > Plants > Roots > Rhizosphere > Soil | place... | reverse complement strand
GGTGTCGACCCTGGTCGAGCACCACAACCAGGGCAAGATCCGCATCCTCGCGGTGGCGGCGCAAAAGCGGCCGTCGAAGATCCCGGACGTGCCGACCATGATCGAATCCGGCGTCAAGGATTTCACCGCGGCGAGCTACGTCGGCGTGCTGGCGCCGGCCAAGACGCCGCCTGAAGTCGTCACGCTGCTGGAGAAGGCGCTGATCAAGGCGCTGGCCGACAAGGGCATCCAGGACAAGTTCATCAACAGCGGCGCCGAGCTCGTGCCGGAAGCGCAGCAGACCTCCAAGGGCTTTGCCGATTACATCAAGCAGGAATACGAGAACTCGCGGGAAGCCGCGAAGCTCGCCGGGCTGAAGCCGGAGTAGCGGCGCTGCTTAGAGCGGGCGCTTCCAAATAGCCTTGGGTCTCTCGACCGTCATGCCCGGCCTTGTGCCGGGCATCCACGCCTTGGTCACGAAGCAAGGCGTGGATGGCCGGGACATAGGCGAGCGGAGCGACGCCGTCCTTCGGCCGGCTATGCCCGGCCATGACGGCTGTTGGTTCAGTGCGTAAGTGGCAACGGCGCTAGCACTGCTCCAGCCCCGACTTCTCGCGCACGGATTAGTTCGCGGGCCGCGGTCCGAATAGGCGCTGCGCGTTGCCGTTGGCGATCCGCCGCGCCTGGTCCTGCGGAAGCTGCGCCAGCCAGCCTCGATAACCGTTGAAGATCGTGTCGTAGTCGCGCCAGCGCTCGTTGATCCAGGTGTCGGACCCGATCAGGAAGCGGTCGGAGTGACGCTCGAACAGCGTGCGCCAGTCGTTGCTGAGCTTGCCGTTCGCTTCGGTAATCCCGCTGCGATACGACAGCTCGCCCCACAGCCGGTCCTTGTATTGGTCCATAAGTTCGGCCACTCGTGCGGGTGATGTCGAGAAGCCGGTGTGGGCCCAGATGATCTTCGTCTTCGGATTGTGCGCGAACAGATGCACGAGCGCCGTCTCGTCGCAGTGCGCGTGCAGATAGAGATCGCGCCCAACCGCGAAATTCACGATGGCCTTCACCAGCGGTCCTGTGGCCGCCTGCCCGTAGATGTGGAACTCGCCGACGCCACGGTAATAGCCGCGTTTGTATTCGGTCTCGATCAGATCGTAGATCGGCGGGTCGCTGAACCATGACTGGATGTCGGCGCGCGTGCGATACGGCCGAATGAATGGCACGATCCAGAGTCCCTGCGGCTTGGCATCGACAAGCTGGTTGGTGCCCTTGTTGGGACGACTGGTCGCAAGGATTCCCGTCACGCCGTTGCGTTTGAAAACCGCCAGAATCTGTTCAAGCGAATAGAACGGGTCGGGCTCCTGGTTCCAGTGCATGTGGGCGTCGAACAGCTCGAGCCGCTCCTGCGCCTCCGCGCTGGACGCGCCGGCAAGTATCAACGCAACGGCCAGGGTCAGCGCCCTGGTGTCGTGCCGCATTGTCATCGATCGCCCCTCAAGCCATTCCTGGCGACGTTAGCTTGGATTGAGCTTGTCTTAGCGCTGCTCCAGCCCCGACTTCACGCGAACGTCGGTCCACTTCTTGTACTCGGCCACCATGAACTGATGCCACGCTTCCGGCGTCGAGCTTTTCACGATCACGCCGGTCTTGCCCAGGCGATCGCGGGTCTCCGGCTCCTGGAGAATCTCGTTGAGCGCCTTGTTGAGCTTGGCGATCACCGCCGGCGGCATGCCCTTCGGCCCGTACAAGCCGTACCAGGTGGTGACGTCGTAGTTCGGCACCACGCCGGACTCCACCGCCGCCGGAATGTCCGGCGCTGCCGGATCGCGCTCCTTGCCGGTGATCGCCAGCGCGCGGACCTGGCCGGATTGCGCCTGGCCGAGCAGCGCGGTCATGGTGTCGAACAGCACATCGGTATTCTTGCTGATCAGGCTGGCGAGCGCTTCCGGCGAGGTGCGATAGGGCACGTGCAGCATGTCGACGCCGGCGACCTGCTTGAACAGTTCCGCCGCGAGATGTTGCGTCGCGCCGAAGCCCGGGCTCGCGAACACGATCTTGCCGGGCTCGGCCTTGGCGGCCGCGACCAGCGACTTGATGTCCTTGTGCGGATAGTCCGGCCGCACCACGATGAGAAGACCGGCGACCGCGATCTGCCCGATCCAGTCGAACGACTCCACCGCGTCGAAGCGCACGTTCTTGGTCATCACCGGGGTGATGAGCTGTCCGGCGGTCTGGACGCCGAGCGTGTAGCCGTCCTTCGGCGAGTTGGCGACCGCCTCGTTGCCGAGCAGGCCGCCGGCGCCAGGCCGGTTTTCGACGACGACCGCCTGGCCGAGCTTGTCCTGCAATCGCGGCGCGATGATGCGGGCGACGATGTCGGAGCCGCCGCCGGCGCCGAACGAGCTGATCAGCTTGATGGTCTGCGTCGGATAGTCCTGCGCGGACGCCGCCGTAGCCATTCCCGCCGCGAGCAGACCCGCAGCGAGCGTCGTCAGCATTCGTTTCATGTGGTTCCCTCCCGGCCGCGTTCGTCATTTGTTATGAAATCTTGAGTCATGTTGCCTCCCGGCACCGGCATTTGAGACAACATACCGCACGGAGCGGGCTGGGTTGAACCCGTGGCTGGCTTGGCAGCCATGGTACATTGGGCCACAAAACAAGAGGTTCAGGGAGTGGATATGCGCAAGATCGAGCGGCGGACTTTCATCAAGAACGCGGCGGCGGCCGCGGTCGGCGGCGGCGTACTTGGGGCCCCGTTTACGTACGCGCAGGAGGCTGGCTGGCCGACCAAGCCGATCCACTTCATCGTGCCGCTCGCGCCCGGCGGCGCCATCGACTTCATCGCCCGCGCGGTCGGCGAGGTGATGCAGCGCAATGCCAACCAGCAGATCGTGGTCGAGAACCGCACCGGCGCCGGCGGCACCATCGGCATGGACGCGGCGATGAAGAGCGCGCCGGACGGCTACACCGTGCTGATCACCAACGACAACGCGGCGAGCGCGCCGCATATCATGAACCTGTCCTACGACTACACCAAGCAATTGCAGCCGGTCTGTTATCTCGGCCGCCAGTCGCAGTTTCTCGCCGTGCACAGCTCGCTCGGCATCAGCACCGTGAAGGAATTGATCGAGTACGTGAAGAAAAATCCGGGGCTCGGCTACGCCTCGTCGGGCGTCGGCTCGAACCAGCACGTTGCCGGCGAGTGGTTCGCAAAGGACGCCGGCATCAAGATGGAGCACGTGCCGTATCGCGGCGCCGGCCAGGCGATCAACGATCTGATCGCGGCGCACGTGAAGACCGCCTTCCTCGGCCCGACCGCGCTGTTTCCGCACTACAAGGCCGGCACCATCAAGCTGTTGGCGCACACCGGCTCCAAGCGTTCGCCGATCCTGCCGGAAATTCCGACTCTGGAGGAGAGCGGCACCAAGGTCGTTCTCGACGCCTGGTACGCCGCGTTCGTACCGTCCGGCACGCCGGCCGGCATCGTCACCAAGCTCAACGCGGAGATGAATCAGGCGCTGAAGGATCCGAAGCTGCTGGAGACCTTCAAGGCCGGCGCGGTGGAGCCGATCGGCGGCACGCCGGAGGAGATCGGCAAGATCGCCCAGGCCGATTCGGTGAAATACGCGCAGCTGGTGAAAGAGCTCAACATCAAGACGAACTGAAGTGTCGGTGATTACTGGATCATCCGCTTTCGCGGATGATGACGGCCGGTATCTTTAATCAGCGTGTCATGCCCCCGCGAAAGCGGGGCATCCAGTAATCCACGGTCTTGCAATTGAGGGCGGAATCCGATCCAGCGACCGGTTTGTCTCGTTCTGACGGGGTTCGGACCGATATTCGGTTGAATAACAACGCGTTCGGCACCATATAGAGTGCCTATCGACAGGAAGGCACTCCATTGGCAGACGAACCGAACAAGATGCGGGCCGAAATCCGGGCGCGGCAGGCCGAAGACGGCAGGAAGGCGATGGCGGAGTACGAGGCCAGCGCCGCGGCGACCCGGGCCAAAACCGAGAAACTGCGCGCGTTGCGTTTGGCCAGGGAAGCCGCCGAAGCGGCGGCCCCGAAGCCGCCGGCGAAATCCAAGGCGAAGGCCAAATCCAAGAGCAAAAAGAAGGCGCCCGACGGCAAACTTGCGGACTGGCTCGACGATCAGGCTGAGAGCGGCCGCAACACCTGACGCGAGTTTCTTGACGACATTTCCTTATGCGGGCGCGGTCCTCGCGCCGCGCAGCAGGAGCCAGTGGATCGGCACCGCGAGCGCGGACGGCGGCAGAACGTAAAACACCATCAGCATCGCGATCAGATAGCCGATGTTGCCGCCGACGCCCGGCCGCAGGTCGTTGACGCCGAGGTGATAGATCACGCCGCCCAGCATCAGCATGACGGCGAGCAAGATGATCGCTGTCCAGCCGATGGCCGAGGGGCGGAGCCACAGCACCAGCCCGAACACGATCGCGATCAGCACGACGCAGATGCCAAGCGGCGGAAGCGCCCGCGGCTCCGCGCCGTTGTCGTAGATCAGCATGAGCGTCTGCTGAAGCGCGCTTGCCGCCGCAAGCGACAGCGCGAAGGCGAGGGCGATGCGGGCGGACAGCGGCATGGTGTTTCCTGGTGCTTCGACTGTAGCATGGGCTCTGCTGGACTGAAGCGGGCGAAAGGAAAACACCGATGGCCGGGCAGCTGAAGGACAAGGTCGCGATCGTCACCGGATCGAGCAACGGCATCGGCCGCGCCATCGCCGAGACGTTCGCCGCGGAGGGCGCCAAGACCGTGCTGGTGGCGCGCCGCGCCGAGTTGTTGGACGAGGTCGCGGGCGGGATCGAGGCGAGGGGCGGCACCGCGCTGCCGGTGCCGGCCGATCTGACCAGCGAGGAGCAGATCGACGCGCTGTTCGATCGCGCGGTGAAAATCTATGGCCGTCTCGACGTGCTGGTGAACAACGCCGGCATTTCGACGCACAAGAACACCGAGGACATCACGCTGCAATATTGGCAGGAGGCGCTTGCCATCAACCTCACCGCGCCGTTCCTGTGCAGCCGCGCGGCGATCCGCATCATGAAGGCGCAGACGCCGCAGGGCGGCCGCATCATCAACATCGGCAGCGTCTCGCAAAAGACGCCGCGGCCGGACTCGCTGCCCTACACGGTGTGCAAACACGGCCTCCAGGGCATGACCCATCAACTGACGATGGACGGGCGGAAATACGGCGTCGTGTCGTCGATCATCCATCCGGGCGCGACCTTGAGCTCGTTCACGACGCGGCGGGGACGGGCGAAGGCCGGACCGGGCGCGACGCCCGAGGACTACGTCATGGCCGGCGAGGACGTGGCCAAGGTCGCGGTGCTGATGGCGGCGCTGCCGGGCGAGGTGAATTTGTATGAGGGCGTGATTTTGCCGAACCACATGAGGAGCTTCATCAGCCGGGGGTGAGCCATTCGCGCGACGCGGCATGGAACTTTTTTCAAAAGTGGGGATTGTATTCCGCTCTTAAACGCGGTCTGTCGGCCGTGCGAGTTCGTTTCGACATCATAGGGGAGGCTCTTCATGCGGATTTCGTCCGGATTTCGTGCTGCTTTGATCGCTCTGACCGCCTTGACCGGCGTGAGCCTGTCGTCGGCGGCCCGCGCCGATAACGGCTCCATCAGCATCACGGTGATCAAGGCCGGCTGGATCATCGGCGGCTCCGGCGGCAGCGGCGTGCTGAACTTCCGGGGCCGGAGCTATCCGCTGTCGATCGGTGGCATCAGCTACGGCATCGTGTTCGGCGCGGCGAAGACCGTGCTGCACGGCCGGGTCAGCAACATCGTCCGGCCGTCGGATGTCGCGGGCGTCTATGGCGCCGCCGGCGCCGGCCTTGCGATCGGGCGCGGCGCCTCGGGGATCGTGCTGACCAACCAGAAGGGTGCGGTGCTGGAGCTGACCGGCCGCGAGGTCGGATTGCTGGCCAACGCTGATTTGAGCGGACTGGCGATCACGCTGCGGTAGGCAGGCGACAAAGATTTTGTACGACGGGCGGGTTTACGGAAGTCGACCCGCCCGTCGTTATTGTGAGAAGCGCGCAGCGCGACGAAGCAATCTCCGCCCCACACGGGGGGCATGTGCCGCGAGATTGCTTCGCGGAGCCCGTCATCGGGCCGGCCAACGGCCGGACCCGTTGGCTCGCAATGACGGTGGTCATTGACGGGCGTTTGAGCGTAAAGCGGTAACCAGCGACTGGCTTCGCTTTCGCTCAGATACGACAATACAATCGCCGCTGTCTCTTTCTTCGGCTTTCAAAATCCCCGCGTTGACGAGCGCCTCGCGATCCTGGGGACAGAACTCCGCCGGCTTTTGATCCAACTCGGCCAGGCTCCTGGGAAACGCGAGGATGCATCCCTCCGGCTTCGTCAATCCGGCGACGCGCGCAATCGATTTAAGGACCAGCTTGTATACCCGAAGCGCCGTGATTGCGGCGCCTTGGTGATGCTCACGCAGCGGGTTTCCGACATCAAGTCGCGCGGTCGATATGATGCCGACATGGTGGGGCGACGTTTGATTACCGTAGCTCATCGCGAAAACGTAATTGAGCGACGGAGCCTTCAAGTCGTACGGCAGCAGCAGGTATTTGAAGGTAAGCGGCGTGCCGTCCATCGCGGCCGTTTGCATAAAATGGTTCGCGACCTTGGTCACGTCGAGCTGCGATGGAGTGGCGAGCATGTCACGGCTGAAGGAGATATCGAGCGCCACCGTTTTGACCGGCGCGACCAGGACGCGCTTGAGCGCGCAGATCAACGGCTCAAGGAAGTCTCGACTCTTCAAAGTTGGAGGACCGTAAAGCACGACCTCCGCAGGCGCGAGCAGAGCCTGGGCGTATACGGGCAAGGCGTCCAGCACAAGCAAGACGGCAGCGAAAATCGTATGGCAGCAGCGGCGTTGCAAATGTTTCAAGCTCGTGTTGCGGGGCGGGCTGCGGCTACGTCTTCTTCTTTTGCAAAAGCGCGTCGCGCTCCTGGATCAGCGCTTGCAGCGTGTCGTTTTGCTGCGCGATGCGATCGGCAATGCGCTCGTCGTCCTGGGCGCCGAGCGAGGCCGCGGCCTGTTCGGTCAATTGCCGGATGTTGCCGCGCAGGATGGCGATGCGGTTTTCGAGCTCCGAAAGCGACAGTCCGCTGGTCATGGTGGCTCCCCTCAATCAGGGTCGTCCCAGTATCGCGCCTGGGCCCGGCCATGATCAAGCGAGCCATGGCGGGCGGGAACAAGCGCTGGAGCCGGAACCGGATTTCGCACTGCTCAATCCGGGCCGCGGTTGCTAATCTGGCCCGAGGTTTTCGTGAGGGAGACGGACATGTCGGAGGCGAGCACCACCGGATACCTGCCGGGCGATCCGCGCTACGGTTTGCAGGGCGAGGCGCTGAAGGACTACTACCGCACCAAGGCGGCGCAGTGGGCGATCTACTGCTGGGATAAGCCGGGAATGCAGGATACCCGGCGCGCGCTGCTGGCGGAGCAGAAAAGCTACGTCAAGAATTTCGGCGAGCGCGTGATCGGGTATGGCCATTTCGTCTCCGACGACGGCCGCGATACGCTCGGCACATCGTTTTTCATGCAGCTCGACGACTGCGCCGCGGCGGACGCCTTCGTCGCCAAGGAGCCGATGAACAAGGCCGGCCTCTACGGCCAAGTCGAAATCAATCGCTGGTCGAACAGCTTCCAGAAACGCGCGTCCGACTATCGCCGCAAGGGCATGCAGCAGTTCCTGTGCACCGGGCCGAAGACCGGCACCAACGAGTTCTTCCGCCAGCACCTGCACGCTCACGAGTCATACTTCGCGTCGTACGGCGACAGCTTCATCTTCCGCGGCCCGATCCGCTCGGCCGACGGCGCGGACAATATCGGCACGGCGCTGCTGCTGGAGCTTCCGGACCGCGCCGCGGCGGACAAGTTCTGGAACAACGAGCCGTTTGCGAAGAACGGCGGGTATCGGAGGGATGCGCGGATCGTAAGGTGGGTGTTTGGCGACTGACACACACCGAAAATCGCAAATGGCAACCGGGCCCGCCGCCACACCTGAGGAATCCTCAACGCAGGATGAAGCGATTGCGCGCGCGATCCCATCGCACCGTCGAGCCGATGTCGCATTCCAGGCAATACATAATTGCGATCCCCGAGCGTCCGGCAGGAGCGATCGCCGAGAAGCGGTCCTTGGCGACGGCCGCGTCCAGGAAACGGATCTTGCCCGTCGCGGCGTCGAGGATGAGAAAGAAGCGGCCCCTCTTGCCGCCGCATGTCTCGTAAGTGCCGACCAGCGCGACCTGCTTCGTCCCGGACCCGTCGAACGAGCCTTCGAGCGAGAATGACAGATTGGCTGGCGCCAGCACGTCAGCGCCGTTCTCGACCAGCAGTTCTTTCGGAAACAGCTCGCGCTTGTACTCCGTCGCCTTGCACCAGTCGGCGCGGATCTTCGCGACCGGAATGCCGCGCACCTCGCGGTGCAGCGCATGGAAGTCCGCGCGCAGCCACCACACGTCGTCCTGCGGCTGCGGCCTCAATGTGACGAGGCTCTGGGCCTGGCTGGCCGTGGCCCAGACGATCGCAAGAAGGGCGAGCAAAAGACGGGTCATCGATCCTTCGCGTGCTCCATCGACCGAAGTTGTCACGATTATACTTCAGTCCGTGCGGCGGATTGGGCTTCGCTCAACCGCGCCACGGGGCCAGGCCGCGCTTCGCGCCCATGCCACAGCATGAGCACAGCATGTAGGTAGAGTTTCGCAACGCGAGGTTCGGATATGCCTCGATCTACGCCCTCAAGGCCATCAAGCCTTGGAGTCTTTGACACTTGTCGCCGGCCGATCGTCGCCGCGGTCGGTTTCGGTGTGCCACTCTCCCTTCTCGTCCTCGAACTCGATGACCGCGGCAGGGCCGGGCACCTGCTGCTCAGCCGCCGCGATCCGCGCCGCCTTGAGCGCGGCCGCGTGGGTGGGATAGGGCTCCGAGAACACGCCTTGCGATTTGTAGGCCCAGCCGCCGTCGTGCTCGACGATTTCGTATGTGACTTCGGACATCGGTCCACCTGTGGGATGAGGCTGCGAGACGATCCCGAACAGGTAATGGCTGTTTGAGTACGCGCAATGCCGCAGGCTTGCTCGTACGGCTTAACGCGCGATCGGCTCCATGCCCTTCGCCTTGATCACGGCAGCCGCTCCGGCGGACTTCAGAAACGCGATCAAAGCCTTGGCGCCGTCGATGTCCTTGGTATCGGCGGACGCCGCCGCGGTGAAAACCAGCTCCTGCTGCACTTCGGTGGGGAACGGGCCGGCGAAGTCGACGCCGGGCGCGATCAGCACGTTGATCAGAAAAATCCCGAGTTCGGCTTCGCCCTTGGCCACCGCCTGAGGGATCGCCGCCGGGCTCGGCTGCACCTTGGTCTTGGCTTTCATCTCCTCGGCGATGCCGAGGCGCTCGAACACCTTGATGACCTGCGCGCCCGCGGCGCTGGCCGGTAGGAACGCGATGGATTGCGCCTTGAGCAGCGCCTGCTTCAAAGCGTCCGGCGTGCTGAGGTCGGGCTTGGGCGCGCCGGCGCGCACCGCGACGCCGAAGCCGACCCGGGCGATGTCGGTGGTCGGGCCGGGCGCGAAGCGGGCCTTGGCGGCGGCATCGGCAAACACCTCGCGCGGGGTCACGCCAAGATCGAATGGCGCGCCGGATGTGGCGAGTTTGATCAAATCGGGCGTCGCACCGTACTGGACCGCGACCTTGTATCCGCTGGCGCTCTCGAACTGTGGGATGAGCTCGTTCAGCGGTCCGGCGATGCCGCCGCCGGCGAGGGCCTTGAGTTCAACGGCGCGTGCATTTGTCATTGGCGAAAGAACCAGTGCGGCGCCAATTGCGGCGGCAACGATCGAAGATTTTTCCACGTTTCCCCCGAATGTTTTGCGTTGGGCTAGCAAGGCGTGGATGCCCGGGCCTTCGCCCGGGCATGACGCGGAGGGGGCGGTGCGCAAACGCTACGAGTAGCGCGCGAACGCTACAGCGCCTTGTTGCTCTCCTTCACCAGCGCCGCGTTCTTCGCCGCGTGTGCCGCCTCGGTGTCGAGCGCAGTGGTGTGCGGGGCCTTGACCTTGTCGGCGTCGACGTAGACCTGCTGGCCCATGGCGTTGAACTTGTCGGACATCTCCTTCATGCCCAGCGCCACCTTCTCGTTGTCGCCGAGGCCCGCCGCGTAGTCCCGCACGTCCTGCGTGATCTTCATCGAGCAGAACTTCGGGCCGCACATCGAGCAGAAGTGCGCGACCTTGTGCGCCTCCTTGGGCAGCGTCTCGTCGTGGTACTTGCGCGCGGTGTCGGGGTCGAGGCCGAGGTTGAATTGATCCTCCCAGCGGAAGTCGAAGCGCGCGCGGGACAGCGCATCGTCGCGGAGCTGCGCCGCCGGGTGGCCCTTGGCGACATCGGAGGCGTGCGCCGAGATCTTGTAGGTGATGACGCCTTCCTTGACGTCGTCGCGGTTCGGCAGGCCGAGGTGCTCCTTCGGCGTCACGTAGCAGAGCATGGCGCAGCCGAACCAGCCGATCATGGCGGCGCCGATGCC
>Ga0105248_10009812_pt1 | contig 10547 bp, 6 predicted proteins | sample KBSS34metaG_FD_81524 | JGI IMG/M metagenome (GOLD analysis project Ga0105248, IMG submission 81524) | Switchgrass rhizosphere microbial communities from Kellogg Biological Station, Michigan, USA - KBS S3-4 metaG | ecosystem: Host-associated > Plants > Roots > Rhizosphere > Soil | place... | reverse complement strand
GAGGAGTGGGTGGAGGGCACAGGCAAGGAGGTGCAACTGAACCCGGGGGCGCAAACCACAGTGTTGTTAACCATCCTGGCGCCGCAAGAGCATACGAGCCGGGCCGGTGATTATGACGTGACTATCCGCGTGCGCTCACGAGAGAACCCGGGGGATTCGGGTAGCGCGAAAGCGACCTGGACGGTGCTGCCGTTCGCCGCGATGAGTGTCGATATTTCCCCTGTGAAGGCGAGTGGACGTAAGGGAGCAAGCTATCAAGTCAACCTGCAGAATGAGGGCAATGCGGCAGGCGAATTTGAACTGAGCGGCTTTGATGAGGAAGGGGAGCTGGCCTTTCTGTTTGCAGCGGACACGCTAAATCCGCAAGCGACGCTCTCGCAGCGACTAGAGGCCGGAAGGGTGTCATCAACTACGCTGAAAGTTGAGAAAGCGAGACGCCTGGTCGGCGCGGCTCAACCCTGCCGGTTTAATGTGCGAGCCCGCGACCGCAAGATTAAAGACCCGCAACAAGCGACAGCCAAATTCATTCATCGAGCGTTGCTTCCGACGTGGGTGCTTGCCGCAGTGCCCCTGCTCCTGATTGGCCTGGGCTTCGTGGCCTATTTGGCTCGGCAGCCTGACCAGACGGGGTCGGGGTCCCAGGTTTATTATCAACCGTCACCAGACACTGGCAAAAAAGAGGATCTTCCGAAGGCCGACAACAGCCCAAGCCCGCAACCGAGCGTAAGTCCTGCGGAACCGACGCCATCACCTACACCGTCAGTTGAGAATCCTTCAGAGAACGATGAACCGGCCGCATCGTCTCCCCCGACCGATGAAGACCAGGTACTCGCGGACCTGACTAAACTTGAGAACGAGTGGATGCAGGCCAACGTCAGTGGCGACAAAACAAAGCTCGATCTCATCTATGCTGACGAAGTAGATTTCCACGGTATAAAGAAGAGTAAGGCCGAAGCTCTCAGCACCTTCCGTCGGATGAGAGTTCAAGGCTGGGAATTTGGAAAGTTGAAAGTCACTCTTAACGGCGAACGCGCGATCGTTACCGGCACCATCATTTTGCAAAGAGTGGACCGCGAGCAGCTGGTTAACTTTCAGGATGAATTTATCTGGCGCGATGGAAGGTGGCAGGCTACAAAATCGATTTACCTGGAATAGGGTTTTGGTACCGCAGATTGAGAGCTGCAGAAGGTTTAAGCTTGAGAATTAGAACTGCCATAGAGCGCAAAAAAAGTGCAACCTCCGACTTGTCGCCGCCTACCTTCGGGCTGCCGTCCGAAGACTGCGAATCCCCAATTATTGCTGCGCCGCAGGCTGCCGGCCATAGCTTTAGCAATTTGTCAGTGGTCCAACCGCACGCAAAGCTTGCCGAGGATGAATCGCGAGTCCACTCTGAAGGGACAGACGCGCGGCAGGCTCTCCAGGCGGGCCTGATACAAGCGAAGCTTGCGATCAGCCAACCGAGCGATCCGCTCGAAGAAGAAGCGGATCGCGTGGCAGATCAAGTAATGCGCACGCCGGATCGAATCGTGCAGCGGCAGTGTTCAGATCACTCACCAAATGTCGCTCCCACACTCTCCTCCTCGATGGGCTCTCTACATGGAGGTGGAGGCCAACGTTTGCCCGAGTCGACACGAGGTTTCTTCGAGCGTAGGTTCGGGCAGGATTTCAGCGGAGTTCGCCTGCATGCCGACGAACAAGCAGCGGAATCGGCAAAAGCGATTGACGCCAAAGCCTTCACAGTCGGACAGGAAATCGTATTCGGCGCAGGTGAGTTCGCACTCGGTACGTCCGCTGGAAGCAGGCTGCTCGCCCATGAGCTCGTGCATGTCATACAGCAAGGCAAAACGATACCCGGACAGACAGTCGTACAGCGCCAGGCTGCTATCAGTTCTCCACCCGCTCAAAAAGGTGATCAGCAGCCCGGACCGCCGGCGACTCCTGACGCTTCAAGTGGCTCCCTTACGTCTGGCATCAAGGTTAAACTCCCGCCAGCACCCAAAGGCGTCCTCGTTCGCCATACTGGAACGGGTCTCACGTTCACCGACGAGCCCGATTACGTCCGCTTCCAGCTTGAGGAATACGTCAACAAGAACGGACTCGACTCTATCAAACGGTTCGAGGGCGGCGATAGTGTGTTCATATTGGGCGGAGACCCAGTGAATTTGGACTCGAAGTCGAACCCGCCCCCCGACGATGATGGCGCATACCTAAAGCGAGTAGTGAAAACGGTTCACGATGAGGTCATCACGCTGCGGGCCCACCTCAGTACGTTCCGCGATGACTTTCAGTATTTGGCAAATCACAACCTCGGCACCGTGCTTCAGGAAAGCAAAAGTCGCATTGAAAAGGAGCTGGAGAAATACGGGATCAAGGAAAGCAAAACCAACGTGCTCGGTCTCACGGTGTGGACTAGCTACTCCAACAGCGATCCGGTGGGCACCAAGAAACTCTCTGATGATGCGAAAGGACTTCAGTCTAAGCTTGGTCAGGTGCTCACCGCAAAAATGGAGCTCGACCAGGTCTCCAAGACGACTACTCAGGATGACTACCGCTATCGCCAGGCAATCTGGGAGGGCCCACACAACAAATACGAAGCCGTTCTCAAGGAGTACAACGACCTTCGGAAAAACCTGGAGAACGCACACCCGATGGTCATGGCCTACAACCTCGATCCTTCCAATCCAGCGACTCAGGGACATCTCGCAAAGCTGGCATCCGAGTCGGGGACCGATCGTGCCGAGCATCTCGGCGAGGAGCTGACAACCCGGCTGAAGAACATCGAAAAGGTCCAGACGAAAGCCTCCAATGACAAGAACTACGTCTGGTCATTGGATCGAATCGTGGGACTAACCCGCCAATCACCCGAGATCAAAAACCACCGCTTTCTCACGCATCCAGGACTTCAAAGCTCGGTTGTCATTGAAAAGGTTGGCGATATTGAGGCAGCCGACGCGCTGGTAGCGATCGGCGCCGGCATTGTCCTTTTTGGCCTTGGATTGATCGCCGCCGCGCCGACCGGAGGTCTGAGTTTGGCTGGTGCCGCCACGGTGTCGGCCGCTGGCGTTGCAGATGCCGTCCTTACAATCGCCACCGCCTACAATGCACTACAAAAGTATGAACTCGATTCTGCAGCGAATGCCACCGATTACGACACTGCGAAAGTGATCTCGAGCGAAGCGCCGAATTTATTTTGGCTCGCACTCGATTTGGTCGGCGCCCTAAGAGCAGTCAAAAGTGGGCTCAAGAGCGCGTCATCGCTGTTTCAGCAAATCAATCGCCTCAGGGAGGAGGCCCTCACTCTCAAAGCGGCGTCGCTGGCCGCCGAGGCGGAGAACATCTCTGGGCCGAAGCAACAGTACGAGAAAGCGTTGGCCGATCTGGAGAACATTGGCAAGGACATTAAGCCCGATCTTGGGAAGAAGCTACGAGAGGAGGTCGTCAACGCGAAGGACCCGGATCCTCGAGGCGCGCGAGCGAGTGGCGGAGGCGGTAGCGACATCGATCCGCCGACACTCCGCAACGTTGGACAACCTCCTGGAACTGCGACCCTTCGGGGTACGGATGGCTTCCCGTTGAGCCGGAATACGGCGTTCGAGGAATATTACAGAGGGATTCAGGCCAATCCTGGCCGCGAGTATGCGGTCTGCCAGCATCGTCGGACCGGAGCATTCGCTGTGAGTTATGGAGATTCACAAATCGTTCTCTCGCCGGAAAAAGGCATCTATGGAAACCCGTTGTTCACAGCGAACGAGGAATGGAGTTTTGTCAGACATTATCATCCTAACTTCAATCCGAAGACAGGTGCAGTAGAAGCAAAATTCACCAACTTCAAAGCGCGCATTCCGAGTGTTAAGGACCTGCAAGGGGCGAGCGGAGCCTCGCTCGAAAAAGGCGGGGTACATGTAACGGAGACTCTTGACTGGTTCAATCCCGAGACAAACAAAATGGATGTCACCAGGTATGGATACACTCCTGGTGCTGCACAACCATACTGGATCGATTACCTCAACTCAGCGGACTCCTCGAGGGTGCTGAAGCGGTTCGCGGAAGTGCCGGAATTTACCGAGTGGTGGAAGACCATCACTTGGCTAGGTCCGCTGCCTCAGCGCTGACGGCCTGTACCGATTAGCTTCCAGTGGAGGACGGCGGTTGTTGTGATTCGAGACAGGGCAATAGACGGTTGCGGAGTTTTGAAGGCATGCCCAAAGAGGCACAATCAGTGCAAAGGACGAAAGTAAAAAAGGACGTCCTGATGTCGGTATGCAAGTCGCTGCTCCTGCTGAGCTAACATCGCAAGCCTCACATGACAACGTGCTTGTCGTCTTCAGCGGGCTGTTGCTCGTGATGCTTTTGGCTGCCCTCGATTCGACGATCGTAGCCACTGCTTTGCCGACCATCGTTGGTGAATTTGGCGGGTTGGCGCATATCTCGTGGGTCGTCACAGCCTACCTGCTCGCACAAACCATCGTTACACCCATCTACGGCAAGCTCGGCGATCTCTACGGACGCAAGCGCGTACTTCAGTTTGCCATCGTCCTCTTCTTGATTGGTTCTGCACTCTGCGGCTTGAGCCAATCAATGAGTCACTTGATCATATTTCGCGCTGTCCAGGGACTCGGTGGCGGCGGACTCATGGTGACTACGCAGGCCGTTGTCGCTGACATCGTACCGCCACGCACACGCGGACGTTACCAGGGAATTTTTGGCGCGGCTTTCGGGTTCGCTTCGATTGCTGGTCCACTCGTCGGCGGTTACTTCACCACGCATTGGACCTGGCGCTGGATCTTCTATATCAACCTGCCGGTCGGAATCATTGCGTTGGCGGTTCTCGCCGCAACGCTTCCGGCGCAGAGTGCGTATGCACGCCACGCCATCGACTACCTCGGCGCTGCGGTGCTCGCGCTTACACTCGCGTCGATCGTGCTGGTCGCAGATCTTGGCGGCGCGGTTTATTCCTGGTCATCACCGATGATGATCGGATTGATTGTGCTCTCAGTCGCTGGTCTAATCGCCTTCGTTCTGGTTGAACGCCGCGCACGCGAGCCGATCCTGCCGTTACAACTTTTCCGCACGCGTGACGTCTGGGTCACGTCAGTAGTCGGACTGATTGTCGGCTTCGCGTTGATTGGCTCCGTCACCTATCTACCGGTGTTTCTCCAGATCGTTAAGGGTCTAAGCCCAACGGAATCAGGGTTGCGGATGGTTCCGCTGATGGGCGGCACTTTGCTGACGTCTATTCTTTCGGGCCAGCTCGTGAGTCGCACCGGAAAGTACAAGCTGTTTCCAATCATCGGCACGGCCATGGTCGTGATCGCCCTCCTGCTCATTTCGACGATGACGGCGCAGACAGGCACGCTTGTGGTGTCGTCATACATGTTGCTGCTCGGCCTCGGTCTCGGCTTCGTTATGCAGGTGCTGATCATCGCGGTCCAGAACGCTGTTGACTACCGCGACCTGGGTGTAGCGACTTCGAATGCGATCTTGTTTCGCTTCATCGGCGGTTCCCTGGGAACTGCGGTACTTGGTGCAGTGCTCGCAACGCAATTACACGCCAACGTGGAACGCCTCCTTCCCGGCGCTGGCGCACTTGATTCGATCAGCCCGCAAGCACTTGCCGGACTTTCACCTGCGCTTCGCGGCGCGTACACCGAGGCCTTCGTGGCTTCGCTCAGCACGGCTTTTCTCTTCGCCGCTGCCATCGCCTTCTTCGGACTGCTCGTAGCGTTGTTGCTGCCTCAGCGGCAACTGCGAGAAACCATCGCGGCCGCAGCCGAGGCGGACATCGGTGGCGAAATCGCGCAAACGTTTGCGATGCCCACGGACACGGGTTCACGCGAGCAGTTGTTACGCGGGTTGGCCGTGCTTGCAGATCGAGACGTGCGACGTCGTTACATCGCGGCGATTGTTACTCGCGCGGGTGTCGATTTGAGTCCGCGGGCGGCGTGGTTGCTGGTCCAGATCGAGCGCGAGCGCGGAGTCGACGTTCCCGAGCTGGGGCGGAGAGGAAAATGTGACGCCGGCAATTTGAAAGCTGCGACCGCCGAGCTGTTGGAGAAGTCGTTAATTGTCGCTGGCTCGGTTGAGCAGGTCTACGGACTGACGAAGGCGGGCTGTGATATGTACAACCGGCTGGGAGCGGCGCGTCGCGAACACCTCGCGGAGTTATGGCCCGAGTGGTCGCCGAAGAAACGAGAAGAAGTAGCTGAGATTTTGCGTCGGCTTGCACGAGAGCTGATCCCGGAAGCGGAAGCTGCTTGAACGCTGCGAGACAGGAAGCGAAAACAAGATGAGTCTGAATCTCTATTTCCTTCGGCATGGACAAACACCTCAGAGTCGCGAGGATGTTTTTTGCGGCTCAGGGTTGGATCCGGAATTGACGCCTGAGGGAAACGCAATCGCCCACGCTTTCGCAAACGCTTACCGCGACGCTGGTTGGCGCGCAGTTTATTCCAGTAATTTGCGGCGAAGCATTATGACGGCTCAGCCTCTTTGCGATGCTTTGGGACTGGACCTGCAAACACGCGCTGAACTCAATGAGATTGCCTACGGCAGATGGGAGGGCCTTACAAAAGAGAAGGTCAATCAAGACTATCACGACGATTACATCAGTTGGCTGGCTGACCCAGCCTGGCACGCGCCAACCGGAGGAGAATTGGCTGTCGTAATTGCCCGGCGTGGTTTACAGGTGATCGAAGAAATCCAACGGCAGTTTACCGATGGCAATATCTTGCTGGTCTCTCATAAGGCCACGATACGGATCATACTTTGTAATCTGCTGGGTATCGACGTTGGCCGCTTTCGTTATCGGCTCGTCTGTCCAGTAGGCTCCCTTAGCATCCTGGAATTTACGGTAAACGGCCCGCTGCTACGTGCCCTGGCTGATCGTTCTCACTTAACTGAGGGGCTTCGATCTCTACGCGGCACTTGATTGACTATTTCGACGCCAACTGTTTCTCGAGAGTCGAAAATCGCGCCATCATGTTTTGATAAATGCGATCGGTCTTCTCGTGCAAGTGGGCGATTTCGAGTTCGGCTTTGATATTCACCTCGTATTCAATGTCCGAACGAACGCGATCCTTTTCCGCCTGACGGTTCTGACTGATAAGCACGAAGCAAGACAGGAATATGGCCTCGAGTGAAACGATCATCGTGAGCAGACCAAAGGGATAAGGATCAAAGGGGGCAATGCCAACCGCGAACGTATTTACGATGATCCAGACAATAAACCACCCACCGTTGATCATCAGGAAGGGCATGCTGCCGCTGAACCAGGCAATCCAATCAGCGATCCGTTGCAGCAGCGTTGAATGAACTTCCATCTCCTCGTTTACGTTGCGTGAGACGCGCGTGCGTAGCAGGTCATCAGCCTTGCGCGTCAAACTGCTTAGCGAAGCCAGCATGTTCAGCGCCGCCTCGGGCTTTCGTTCAAAAAGCAAAATTAGATCGTCACGATCCAATACCAACACTTCACTGTCCACGAGCGCCAGCGATGTTGCCGTCCGCGGACCGGAATCGAGCATTGCGAGCTCACCAAACATGTCTCCTGTTTCCGCCGTATGAAGGACGATCTTCTGTCCGGCCGTATCCTTGATGAATAGTTCAATTTGGCCCACCCGCACTATGAACAGGGAGTCGCCTGGATCACCCGCCTCGAAGAGCGTGTGGCCTTCGGGAACCTTTAACTCGTCGATGACATTTGCGAGGGTGGTCCTATCGTCCTGGTTAAGGTGCTCGAACATTCTGATGTTGGCAAGATAGTCTGGGTCACAGGGCACTTGGGTTCCTCCGTTGGCAACAGATGGAATTCACTTTGCGCGACGCTTACGGTTATAACATGAGTTGAGGTTGAGGGGTTGGAACTTGCGGGTGGAACCTGATGAAGTTAATAGAGTTGCGGATCGCGGATCGATATGACCACCGCTCAAATAATTGAGGCACTCAGAGAAGCTCGCGCGCGAACGTTGGACCTTGTCCACGACCTCGACGATGAACAGTTGATTGGTCCGCGTTTGCCAATCGTTAATCCACTCAAATGGGAAATTGGTCATGTCGCCTGGTTTCAGGAGTTCTGGGTCTTACGCCACCTCGCGGGCCGCTCGCCGATTCTCAAGCACGGCGACGAGCTTTACGATTCGGCGCGAGTAGCTCACGACACACGTTGGGAGCTGCCGTTACTCGAACGAGATGAGACCCTGGCTTACATGCGCCAGGTTCTTGAGCGCGTAATCGAGCAGGCCGGTAACGCGGGCTACAAACTGACCGATGCTGAAGGTTACGATCAAGAATATTTTCTGAATCTTGTGCTGCTCCACGAGCAAATGCACGACGAGGCGATTACTTACACCCGTCAGACATTGAGTTATCCGGCGCCCAAAGTCGCGATAGTCAACCGCGAGCCGCTTGCTCAAAGTGTTGACGATTTGATTGGCGACGCAGAAATACCCGGCGGTAAATTCACACTCGGAAACAGTGGAGACCAGGGTTTTGTTTTCGACAACGAGCAATTGACGCACGAGGTCGAGATTGAACCGTTTGCAATCTCGAAGACGGCTGTTAGCAACCGTGAGTTCAGGACTTTTGTAGAAGACGACGGCTATCGCAGGAGCGACCTTTGGAGTGCGGAAGGTTGGGACTGGCGTACGAGGGAACTTGCAGAACATCCAGTCTACTGGCGACGAGAAGAGAACGACGGCTGGTTGCGGCGCAACTTCGATGAATGGGTCGCGCTGGATGAACGCCTGCCAGTCATTCATGTCAACTGGCATGAGGCTAATGCTTACTGCCGCTGGGCCGGCCGTCGTTTGCCAACAGAAGCAGAGTGGGAGATGGCGGCAAGTGCAGAGCCGTCAACCAAATATCAAAGCCTCACAGAGCACAAGCGACGATATCCCTGGGGCGATGAGTTTCCGACGCCGGAGCGTGCAAATCTTGACTGGCGCGCGATGGGATGCATCCCGGTTGACGCGTTGTCATCGGGTGATAGCGCGTTAGGATGCCGGCAAATGATCGGCAACGTATGGGAATGGACGGCTAGCGACTTCCAACCGTATCGCGGCTTCGTCGCCGGTCCTTATAAAGAGTATTCCGAACCGTGGTTTGGGAATCATAAAGTCCTTCGCGGCGGTTGCTGGGCCACTCGTTCCCGCCTCATTAATAACTGCTACAGAAATTTCTACACGCCGGATCGTCGCGACGTCTGGGCGGGATTTCGCACCTGTGCGGTTCGGACTTAGGACAAATGAGGATTGGAATAGTAACGCCGGCTCCGCCCAACTCGCGCCACGGAAATCGCATCACTGCGCTTCGCTGGGCCAGGATTCTAAGGCGATTAGGCAATCGCGTCTCGATTTTACAGAACTACGACGAGAGCCAGTGTGACTTGTTGGTAGCGTTGCACGCTCGAAAGAGCCATCGGGCCGTCGTTAACTATCGCAGGCAGAATCCTGAGGGTCCAATCATCGTCGCTCTTACTGGAACCGATGTTTACCGCGATATCCGGACTAGTAACTCTGCGAGAAAGTCACTCGACGTAGCGACCAGAATTGTTGTGCTACAGCCGAAAGCGATCGAGGAACTGCGACCGGAATGGCGCGCCAAAACACGGGTAATCTACCAGTCAGTCGACGCGAAAGTGAGAGAGCGCAAGTCTGAAGCAAGTGAGCGAGCGGATGACGCTTTTGACGTATGTGTGATCGGCCACTTGCGCGCTGTGAAAGATCCTTTTCGCACCGCCATGGCGGCGCGGTCGCTTCCTCAGTCGTCGAAGATCCGAGTCTTGCAAGTCGGCGGCGCTATGACGGCTGCAATGGCCCACAGAGCGAGCAAAGAGATGTCTATTAACAAACGTTACCGATGGCTCGGCGAGCAGCCGCGGCCGCGTGTTCGCCGCATTCTGCGCAACAGCTCTCTCTGTGTGCTTTCATCTCGCATCGAGGGAGGAGCAAACGTGTTGTCAGAGGCGATCGCGGCTTCTGTTCCGATCATTGCTTCGCATATTGATGGCAACATTGGCATTCTTGGCGCAGACTATCCGGGTTATTTTGATGTCGGTGATACTGGTCAGCTCGCACGACTTTTAATTCGAGCGGAAACTTCGCCTGCGTTCCTTGCGGAATTAAGAAGGTGGATAAACCGCCGGGCGCGTCTGGTTGATCCCGTTGGAGAGGAACGAGCATGGTCAGATTTGATTGACGAACTATCCTGACTGCCTTGTTAATGAGTTCACTCATCCATACAGAAGCCACCCAGCTATTCCACCACCAAGAACCAGCCACGCAGAGTTCAGTCGAAAACGAAAGAGTATTACCCCGCTGATTATCGCGAGTGTGATGGTAGTGAAGTCTATGATCGCGGCGCGGCCAAGCTGGTAGGTGACGACAACCATCAGCGCCAGCGCGGCTGCGTTAACGCCATCGAGAAATGCACCCGCATTGGGAGACCGCCGAATGCGCGGAACGAGAGGACCGCTCGCAGCTACGAAAATGAATGCGGGTAAAAATATTCCTAACGTAGCAACCCCTGCGCCCTTCATTCCGCCAAGCACGTAG
>Ga0105248_10009810_pt1 | contig 10548 bp, 9 predicted proteins | sample KBSS34metaG_FD_81524 | JGI IMG/M metagenome (GOLD analysis project Ga0105248, IMG submission 81524) | Switchgrass rhizosphere microbial communities from Kellogg Biological Station, Michigan, USA - KBS S3-4 metaG | ecosystem: Host-associated > Plants > Roots > Rhizosphere > Soil | place... | reverse complement strand
CGACGAATTGAACCGCGACCTCGCCGGGCGGCTGCTCGCCAGCCAGGAAGAGGAGCGCCAGCGCATCGCGCGCGAACTGCACGACGATCTGAGCCAGAAAATTGCCCTGCTCAACATCGAGATCGATCAGATGACTCAGCAGGTCCAGCCATCCGAGCACCGCGCGCGCCTCAAGGAGATCCTGGGCCACGCCGCCGACATCGCCACCGACGTGCACGATCTCTCGCACTCGCTTCACCCGTCGAAGTTGCAGACGCTCGGCCTGGTGTCGGCGCTCGAGTCGTTGTGCCGCGACACGTCTCGCCAGGGCGGCGTTCCCGTGTCGTTCTCGCAGCAGGCGTTGCCGCCGGTCATCGATCCGAGCGTGTCGCTGTGCTTGTATCGGATCACGCAGGAAGCGTTGCACAACGTCACACGGCACAGCCGGGCGACCGCGGCGAGCGTCAAGCTCACCTGCGACGACGGGCAGTATTTGCGGCTGCACATCGCCGACTCGGGCATCGGATTCGACAACCGCGCCGCACGCACCAGAGACGGTCTCGGCCTGATCAGCATGCGCGAGCGGGTGAGTTTCCTGCGCGGCCAGCTCGTGATTCACACCGCACCGGGCGAAGGCACGCGCATCGGCGTTCGCGTACCGCTGCCGCAAGCCGCCAAGGAATCAGCATCGCTCGTCTCGCGCTCGGCCTGAACGGCGTTCCGAATTGGGAATTGGGAATTGGGAATTGGGAATTGTGAATTAGGAATGGGAATTGGGAATTGCGCGATGGGATGCGATTCCTGACTCGTCATTCTCAATTCTGAATTCCTAATTCCTAATTCCTCATTCCTAATTGCCGTATCTGCCGCTGAGCCGGTTCTCTGGCCGCGCATTGCCGAATTCGCATAGTGGCGTCCTCACAGCGGTTGTTAGCCTGCGTGTTCTCCAGGAGGAATGTATGAATGTGAAACGAGCGATCCTGACGCTGGGCCTCGTCGTCGCGTCCGTTGCTGCGGCCGCCGCGCAGGACGCCGGGCAGGTCGCCAAGACCGTCACCAGGTCCAATGTGCAGAAGGCGACGGTGACGATCCAGCAAATCGACTCGACCAGCCGCCTGATTACCTTCAAGTCGGCCGACGGCAGCGTGGACACGGTCATGGCCGGTCCGGAAGTGCAGCGGTTCAACGAGTTGAAAGTCGGCGACAAGGTCAACCTGTCGTACTACGAGTCGGTTGTCATGAACGTGCGGAAGCCGGGTGACCCGCCGCTCGCCACGAACAACGTCGGCGTCACCGGGACGGCGGGGAAACTGCCCGGCGGAACGATGGCGGTACAGGCCGTCACATCCGTGACCGTGAAGGCGGTGGACGCCGCCGCGGGCACAATTACGGTGACCACGCGCGATGGCCGGGTGATCAGCCGCAAGGTCGACAACAAATCGAATCTGAACGGCGTCAAGATTGGCGACACGATTGACATCGCCTACACCGAAGCGCTGCTGGTGAGCGTCGATCGCTGACCCGGGCGTCGGCAGTTTTCCGGGCCGTCCGCGTTCTTCGCTGACGGGCAGTTCCGCCCGTCCGCACCACGCACAGAGAGCCGGCCGACCGGCGGCGGCCGCGGGGTTTCACCTCGCGGCCGCCGGATATCCCGATCCCTCCTGATTCCTCCTGTCTCGCGCGCGATCGTGCCGGATGTGCATAGTTCTCGTGAGAAATCCTCGATTACCGTCGGTGAGCGCACGCCTGGCGAGGACCGCTGCGCGTACAGCCGGGGCGCGGCAGTGAACATCATCGTGTCGCGTCTCTACCAGAGGACGTAACGTGCCGGTGCTCGCCTTTCGACGTGATTGCCACACCGACACCCGTTTGGCATCAACGTGGCATCCTGCGGTGGCGCCCGACGAGTGGACCTTTCTTCTCTTTGCCCTGCTCGGTATCCTGCTTTTGCCGAGCGAGGCCCTGTTGACGGATGGAGCGGTGGGGAACTCATACATTGGACGCTACGCATGGCCCGCGATCCTGCGCGCCATGTCCTCGATCATTCTCGGGCTCTGTCTGCTGGTGTGGCCCGGTGCGTCGGTCGTGACGCTGGTCCTCCTGTACGCGAGGTACTGCCTGGTCGACAGCCTGATTGCGTTGGGCGGCGGCTACTACGCGTCGCTCTGGCCGTCGATCGTCATCGGCGTGGTCGACCTCACGGCGGGAACGGTCGTGCTGATGCGCGAGGCGCTGACCACCGAGGGGCTGCTGTACGTGATGGCCGGCTGGGCGCTGGCGCGCGGTGCGCTCGAGTTGATGGCCGGCGTCCGTCTCGGCGAGACGGTTGACGGCTGGCGCCAGCTGCTCGCGGCCGGCGCCTGGTCGTTCGCCTTTGGCACCCTGCTCGCGTTGATTGGGAGCATCAAGGTGCTCTCGCTGATGTGGCTGCTCGGCGGCTACGCGCTCGCGTACGGCGCGTTGCTGCTCGCCGTCGGCGTTCGCCTGCGGCGTCCGCGAATCTTATAATCTGAATATCCGCGCTCGGCCTGCCCCGCGGAATTCTCGTGCCTGCCGGTTTTGCATAGTCCACGTCGGGCCCCCTTACTAACCTGTGCGACAGGGACATCAACAAAGGGGACAACCGGTGCGCGGTTTTCAGCTCATGTCGGATGCGCGGCGCCGCGAAGTGGCACGCGCGGGTGGACGCGCGGCCCAGGCCGAGGGCAGCGCGCATCGCTGGACGTCAGAAGAAGCGCGAGTCGCAGGCGCGAAGGGCGGGCGCGCGGTCCGCAAGAAACGCTCGCCCAAGGCCCGCTGACCCGATCTCGGAAAAACCACAAGAGCTGCGCGTCATGCGGCGTTGACGCACGCCCTCGGACGCTGCGCTCGCGATCATTCCGCTCGAGCTGCGTCGGCGCGCGCTGTCGATCTTGACAGGCAAAGGCGCCGCGCCCCGCGCACGTTCTCCGCTTGAACACACCTGTCCGGCATCACTGCCGGATCTGCATAGGCGGCCCGGTCATGCGTTCTCTATGCTCCGTGGCCAGTGGAGCAGCGATGAGTCCAACGGTGAGCCCCAGCGCCCGTGCGACGCACGACGACCAGCGTCTTGCGAACATGAATTTCATCGCCGGTGGTGCGTTTGCGATGGGGTCGAACGATCACTATCCCGAAGAGCGTCCCGTGCATCGCGTCGCCGTGGACTCGTTCTGGATCGATCGCTATCCGGTCACTAACGCCGTGTTCAGCGAGTTCGCCGCGGCGACGGGTTACGTGACCGCCGCAGAAATCGCGCCGGATGCGAAGGACTACCCTGGCGCCAAGAAGAATTTGCTGAAGCCCGGGTCGCTGGTGTTTGCGCGTCCGTCGAATCCGGTCGATCTGCGCGACTTCCACAACTGGTGGAAATGGACCCTCGGCGCAGACTGGCGTCATCCGCGCGGTCCCAATTCCACGATCAAGGGACGCGAGCATCACCCGGTCGTGCACATCTCTCATGCGGACGCGCAGGCGTTCGCCGTGTGGGCCGGCAAGACGCTGCCCACCGAAGCCGAGTGGGAGTTTGCCGCGCGCGGCGGGCTCGAGGCGGCGGCGTATGCGTGGGGAGACGAGATGACGCCGGACGGCCGCCACATGGCCAATACCTGGCAGGGCGAGTTTCCGTGGCAGAACCTCAAACACGACGGGTTCGAGGGGACGTCGCCGGTCGGGAGCTTCCCGTCGAACGGCTACGGCCTGTTCGACATGATCGGCAACGTCTGGGAGTGGACCGACGACTGGTACTCGCCCGGGCACGTCGGCGAGATCCTCGCGGCGTGCTGCGCGCCGCGCAACCCGCGCGGCGCCTCCCAGGATGACAGTTACGACAGCTGCCAGCCGCGCGTGCGCATTCCGCGCAAGGTGCTGAAGGGCGGGTCACATCTGTGCGCGCCGAATTACTGCCGGCGCTATCGTCCGGCCGCGCGCTATCCGCAGCCGATCGATACGTCGACCGGTCACGTCGGGTTCCGCTGCATTCTCCGCGTGGCCGGCGACGCGGAGTGATGACTGGAGCAATGAATGGAGGAAGCCGTTCTTTCCTCGAACTGGATACTCACGAGTACTCGAAACACGCCGAGCCTTCTCTTGCTACTTAACCCGTTACGGGACTTGCCATGACTATGACTGTCGCGAGAGGTTTTTCGCCAACCCCGGGTGATCCCGGTCCACGTCGGCCGACCGAATCCTGGAACCGGACAGATGATGGAGGTGCGATCGTCGGCGACAGCGACGCGCTGCGCTACGTGATGTTTCGCGTCGACCAGGTCGCGGCGACCGAGGCGACCGTGCTGCTCTGTGGCGAGACCGGCACCGGCAAGGAACTGCTGGCCCACGCCATTCATCGGCGCAGCCCGCGCCGCGACCGCAATTTCGTGGTCATCAACTGCGCGTCGCTTCCCGCGACGCTGATCGAGAGCGAGCTGTTTGGCCGCGAGCGCGGCGCCTTCACCGGCGCGCACACCAGCCAGATCGGCCGCTTCGAGCTGGGGCACCGCGGCACGGTCTTCCTCGACGAGATCGCCGAGCTGCCGCTCGAACTCCAGCCGCGGCTGCTGCGCGTGCTGCAGGAAGGCCAGGTCGAGCGTCTCGGCAGTCCGCGCATGGTCGAAGTGGACGTCCGGATCATCGCCGCGACCAATCGCGACCTGTCCGAGGAGGTCCGCCGCGGCCGGTTCCGGCGCGATCTCTACTACCGCCTGAACGTGTTTCCGATCACGCTGCCGACGCTCCGCGAGCGGCGCAGCGACATTCCGGCGCTGACCCGTCACCTGGTCGATCGCTTCGGCCGCGCGCTGGGCAAGCGCATCGACAACATTCCGGCCGACGTCATGCGTCTCCTGGAGACCTACGAATGGCCGGGCAACATCCGCGAACTGGAAAACGTGATTCAGCGCGCGATGATTTTGTCGAGCGGTCCGTCATTGTCGCTCGGCGACGCCTGGCTGCCGATGCTCGAGCGGCTGCCGATCGGCGAGTCGGTGACGCTCCTCGAGATCGAGCGCCGTCACATCATGAATGTGCTCAAGACGGCGGGCGGACGGATCGAAGGGGCGCGCGGCGCGGCGCACATCCTCGGCATGAAGCCAAGCACCTTGCGCAGCCGCATGGCGAAGCTCGGGATCACGCGCGGCGGCCGCAGCGACGCCGGCGGCGACGACGCGGCGGCTAGCGCACCCGAATCAGACGAGTAGTCCGCGAGCGGATCTCGTCCAACACGATCAAGGGTTCATCGCGCAGCAGGATGCGCATCCCCTTGAAGATCTGAAATTCGCGCGACTCGAAGAACGTGTCGGCCGCGGCGGTCGATTGCCATTCGGATTCGAGCGTGAACGCGTTCGAATCGTCGGTGTCCACGAGCAGGCGGCAGCGCCCACACCCGGGTGCCTGCCGCATGCGTTCGACCATTTCGTCGACCACGCTCAGGATCTCTTCCCGCTTGTGGGGTTGCGCGCGAAAGCTGACAGATGCGAGGAGCATGCTGGGCTGCATTCACCTGTGCAACCTGCATACCCTTCCGGTTCGCGAACGGTTCACTGAGAAAACGCCCATGTCCGGGGCGGCGACGGATGGGCCGCCCACGGTGGGTCGCGGGACACCGCGGTGTCCCCGCACGGGAGCGACATTCGGCGGGCGCCGGGACCCGGGCGCGGCGGGCACCGCGAGGTGTAGTGGCTGGCGCGCAACTGGCCCCGCTATCGTGGTCCGGAGTCCTGGCGCGTGCAGGCTGGCCCACTCTTTGTTACACGCGGCCGATGAAGGTGGGCGACATGGACATGATCAACATCACGCGGACCTCCCGGTGACGTCGTTTTTTCAGAGCGTCGCGCTCGCCCTGGCGGCGCTGCTGCCGATCATCAACCCACCGGGATCCTCGCCGATCTTTCTCTCGATGACCGCGGGCGCGTCCGAATCGACCAGGACCGCGCTGGCGCGCCGCGTCGCCCTGAACGCGATCCTGCTGCTGCTCGCGGCGATGTTCGTCGGATCGTACGTGCTGCTGTTCTTCGGTCTGTCGCTGGCGGTCATCAAGATCGCCGGCGGCTTGCTCGTGATCTCGACGGGCTGGCACCTCATTCGCGGCCCGGAGCCGCAGAAGGCCGAGCAGATGGCGCTCAGCCCGACCGAACAGAACATCCGGGACGTCGGGTTCTATCCGCTGACATTCCCCCTGACGATCGGCCCGGGGGCGATCTCGGTCGCGGTCACGCTGGGCGCCGGCAACCATGTCCCGGGAGCGAGCACGCTCGTCGTTACGCTCGGGACCACGGCGGGCATCCTGATCGCAGCAGTCACCATCTACTTGTGCTACCGCTTCGCGACCCGCGTGCTGAACTCGCTCGGCGAGACCGGCACGACGGTCGTCCTGCGCCTGTCCGCGTTCATCCTCCTTGCGGTCGGTGTGCAGATCTTCTGCGACGGCCTGGCCGCTCGCTTCGCCATCTTCAGCCCGGGCCGTTCCTGACGCGCCGGGGACGCATTCCCGGGTCCGGCACGCCAGCGCCTCCACATATGCACATCGGCCGAACGTCATGGTCGGGGGTCGCCGTCCTGGCGCCACCGGGGCGGCGGGTTCGGATTACGCTATGCGCTGGCGAAACGGAACCACGTCAATCTCCGTGCGGACTATGCCTGGGGCCAGTCAAGCCACGCGTTCTACATCAGCGTCGGCGAGGCGTTTTGAGTCCTGCGCCATGGTGAGGCGCGGATGGGCGGTCGCGCGCTAGTCAATCAAGGTGGAGAAGCGCTTGAGCCCGATGGCAACTATGTCGGTAGCGCGGAAGGTGGTCAGTCGATGAGCGATCCAGAGGGGCGGACGCTGCCCTCGTCGAACGAACTGGCCGACGACCGGACGAAGCTGGCGCTGACGCGTACGAGGCTTGCGCACGATCGCACGCTCATGGCGTGGGTGCGCACGTCGACCTCGCTGATTTCGTTTGGTTTCACCATCTACAAGTTTTTTCAGGCGCTGCGCGACAGCCAGCCGCCGGTGCGGACGCACGCGCTCGGCCCGCGCGGCTTTGCGCTCGTATTGATGGCCGCCGGAGTCGGCGGGCTGCTCCTGGCGCTCATTCAATACCGGCACGACATGCGTCAGCTGTTCCGGACGTATCCGGCTTACGGCCCTTCCGAACGCTCCGTGGCGCCCATCGTGGCGGTCGTCGTCACCGGGATTGGCGTCCTGGCGTTCGTCGCGGTGTTCCTCCGCCTGTAGCCACCGCTCGAGATGGTGCTGCCCTGAGCCGTATTACCATCTGGGCCGGCATCGGACCGAGTGGTGAATACTTCCAGACCAGGCGCGAGTCGCACCACGGATCGCTGGGAACGCGACGTTGCCCGCCAGCTCGCCGACCAGGCGTTCTCGCGCGCATCGGGCGCACCGCTGCGCGACGGCAATCAGATCCGGATCCTCAAGAACGCCGAGGACAACTATCCCGCCTGGCTCGAGGCGATCGGTGCCGCGCACCGCACGATCGACTTCGAGATGTACATCATTCACGAAGACGATCAGGGCCGCCGGTTCGCCGCGGAACTCCTGCGGAAGGCGTCAGAGGGTGTGCGGATTCGCCTGTTGTACGACTGGATGGGTGGCTTCGGAAAAACCTCGAGAGCGTTCTGGAACAGGCTGCGCGCGGGCGGCGTGGAGGTGCGATGCTACAACCCGCCGCGCTTCGACGAGCCACTCGGGTGGGTCAGTCGCGATCACCGCAAGGCGATCGTCGTCGACGGCTCGATCGCATTCGTCACGGGGCTGTGCGTCGGTCAGGCGTGGGTCGGCGATCCGGTTAAAGGCATCGATCCCTGGCGCGACACCGGGATTGAACTGCGGGGGCCTGCCGTGGCGGATGTCGAAAACGCCTTTGCGGAAACGTGGAATGCCGCCGGCCCGCCTTCTTCTGACGCACCGGTCGCCGCGGAGGAGATCGCGCCGGCCGGTGATGTCGCCGCGCGCGTCGTGGCCACCGTTCCGAATACCGCCGGACTCCTGCGCGTCGACCAGCTGGTCGCGGCCGTCGCACGCGAAACGCTGTGGCTGACCGATGCGTATTTTGCCGGCACCGCGCTCTACGTGCAGGCACTGCGCGCCGCCGCCGAAGACGGCGTGGATGTCCGGCTGCTGGTACCCGGCGCGTCGGACATTCCGACGATTCGGCTGTTCTCCAGGGCGGGGTATCGTCCGCTGCTCGAGGCCGGGGTCCGCGTCTTCGAGTGGAACGGGCCGATGCTGCACGCCAAGACCGCCGTTGCAGATCGGCGGTGGGCTCGCGTCGGATCGACCAATCTGAACGTGGCCAGCTGGATGGGCAACCGCGAGCTCGATGTCATCGTCGAGAACGACGCGTTCGCCGGCGCCATGCAGGATCTCTTCGAGGAGGATCTGCAACAGGCGACCGAAGTCGTGCTCGATCGCCGAAGTCGCGTCCGCATGTCCGGGCCGGTCCCCGTTCCACGGCGCATGTCGCGGATGAAGGGGAGCGGCGGACGAGTAATGGCTGGCGCGGTTCGCGTCGGGAACGCGGTGACGGCGGCCATCACGAACCGGCGGGTGCTCGGCCCTGTTGAGGGGCACATCGCTTTCATCGGCGGGATGCTGCTCCTGGGGGTCGGTATTCTGGCGGCGGTGTTCCCGCGTGGGTTGGCGTATCCCGTGGCGGCTATCGCGATCTGGCTCGCGCTGGCGCTCATTCTGCGCGGTTGGAATATTAGCCGGGAGCGACGCGATGCCGGCGAGGAGCCCCCGGTACCTCCAGCTCAGCAATAAGTCCCCCAGTCCCAGTCCCCAGTCCCCAGCCCCGAGCCCTGAGCCCTGAGCAAGGTCTATAAGCGTCTGAGACCAAAACCATCAGGGAAGCGTCTACTGATCAACACCGCTTCTGTCACAACTATGACAGGCGGCCGATTCTTTCGTAGACACACCACTATCCAGCGAAATGCCCAAAAAGGCGGTGCGCATGAAGCTCTCGACGATTGCCCTGGTAACGGTCCTGTCGGTCAGCCGATTTGCGTCGGCGCAGACTCCGACCCCGCCCGCCGGCGACACGCAGACCATTCAGCAGGCGTCGCACGAAGGCCTTCTGGCACATGTGCCCGAAAGGGCGTCGTCGATCGATAGCAAGCCCCTCTTCAAACCCGCGACCCAGACCCCGTTCTTCAGCGCGATCCGCCAGGACACGGTTGGATTCTTCTCGATGGATACGGCGAAAATCATCGGCCCGGTGTTCCTCGCCGCACTCGCCGTGCACCCGATGGACCACGCGGCCGTCGAGGATGCCTCCGAGCGCATGTCCACCGGCGGCTATCACCTCGGCGCGATGTACGGAAGCATCGGTGTACAGGCAGGCCTGGCGGCAACGACGTACATCATTGGGCGTGCGACCGGTAAGCCCGAGGTCGCGTCGCTCGGCAGCGACCTGATTCGCGCGCAGCTGGTGTCGCAGATGTTCGTGCAGGGCGCGAAATTCGCCGTCAAGCGCGAGCGGCCTGACGGCAGCAATTCGCTGTCCTTCCCCTCAGGTCATACGGCCAGCGCGTTCGCGACAGCTACCGTGTTCCAGCAGCACTACGGCTGGAAGGCCGGCATCCCGGCGTATGCGGCGGCCGGATTCGTCGGCGCGTCGCGCATGGCCGGCGGCAAGCACTATCTGACCGACGTCATGATCGGCGCCGGCATCGGCATCGCCGTCGGACACACGGTCACGCTGCACGTCGGCAAGGAGAAATTCGCGCTCGGTGGCGCGCCGACCCAGGGCGGCGGCATGGTCACCTTCACCAAGAAGTAGCGCCTTTCGAAGGGCCGGCCTTGCGCCGGCCTCTTCCTTACGCGGCGGCCTTCGCCGGCGCCGATCGCTGCTGATACTCCCGCATCAGGATATAGGCCAGCGCGAGCCACACCATCACGAGCATGAGGTTCGCGAATGCGAATCCCTGCCGCCCCAGGCTCAATCGCGTCGTCCCCACCCACACGAGCACGGCCGACATCACGTCGCCGAACCGCACCACGAACGTATCGGCGGCCTGCTTGGCTTTGTACTTCTCCTCGCGCGACGTGGGCAGCCACAGCATCTGCCGCGCGAGATTCATGATCGAGTAGTCGGTCGCGTTCTCGGCGGTCTTGGCGACCTGCACGAACGCCAGACCGGCGCCCGCCGCGACGGCGCCGTACGCCCCAAGGGCGACGAGCGGCAGCGCGAACAGCACGCCGCCGAGGCCGAATTTCTTCACGAGCCGTGACGCCACGAAACTCTGGAGAATGACGGCGGCGATGTTCACCCAGAAGAAGTAGGTGCCGTAGAACGCGCCGATGTACGAGGCCTTGTCAAAGCCGGGATTGGCTGCGGCCAGTTCGTTGGCGCGCTCGACGACCGTGCTCGAGAGGATGTACTCGCCGGTCGTGTTGACCAGGTTGAGGACCAGGAGCAGAAGGCAAATCGTACTCAGGTACTGGCTGTTCAACAGGAGCGCGAAGCCGCCAGGACCGCCGCGAAGAGGAGGGGCGGAGCTCCCGCGGCGCCGGTCCGCTCGTCGTTCGACCATCCAGTAGAGGACCAT
>Ga0105248_10009809_pt1 | contig 10549 bp, 10 predicted proteins | sample KBSS34metaG_FD_81524 | JGI IMG/M metagenome (GOLD analysis project Ga0105248, IMG submission 81524) | Switchgrass rhizosphere microbial communities from Kellogg Biological Station, Michigan, USA - KBS S3-4 metaG | ecosystem: Host-associated > Plants > Roots > Rhizosphere > Soil | place... | reverse complement strand
CCAGGGGCAGCCTTTCAAAACTCATTTAGTCCTCTCAAATCTCACACGACAAACTCTTATTTGGTGCCAAAAATGTTTTCAAAGATTCCAACTGTTTCCGCGGGTGTAAGCCCATATCCTAGATATTTTCCGTCCAGCCAAATTTCAAAATGAAGGTGGGGGTATTTTGCTCGACCGGGTAAATTTTGCCCTGTACCGGAAACACCTACGAAGCCTATCAGATCACCGTGCTTCACGGTTTGCCCAACCTTGATTTTGCCGTTGATTTTATTCAGGTGTGCATATCTGGTAACCAAATGGTCACCATGGTCTATCCACACCTGACAACCGCGAAAGAGATCTTCGTTTTTATCCGACGTTCGGTGCTCCCTGGCGCAATCGCTCATGACGCGGTTGAATGTGGGCAGATTCATGTCTTTGAAATCGGCATCGGCCCGAACAACTATCCCGTCTCCTGCGGCTACAGCCGGCGTGCCCATGTATACTCTGGCGCCGCCATAGCCGTCAAAGAAATCCATGCCCTCATGCACACCATAGCGGTAGAGGCGCCTGGCGCCAGGATATACACCGGCGTGCCTGGGCAAATTTATACCGACAATGGGCAAATGCAAACGTTTGAGTCTCGGGTCGATTGAGCGTGTCGGCGGTTTTGCAGCCTGCACGAGGTTATCCGGTTCAATCACTTTGCGATAAAAGAGCTTGTTGCCGTCAATGATCCAGAAGCCCTGGTTATCGGGCGTTAGGCCGCGCAGGTTGGAATTGGCACCGAAGAGAAAAGGAACTGCCTGGCCGTTGTTTTTATTTACCGCTAAGACCCGGTTGTTTTCGCGCTCAACAATATACAGAGGTAAGCCGGGCTGGCTAACCATACGTGTAGGTCTTATAGGGCCGATACCTTTGATCGGCAATCTCCCCTGTTGCACAGTCATTTCTGTCTGCGGTCGAATTAGACCAAGCTGACCGGACTGGCCGAAATTGCGCAGCACATAAAAGAGTGAATCATAAGACAGGGCTATACTCTCGGCGACGGAAGGATCGCCTTTTCTAACGCGCCAGGGCATCACCTCGGCAAAGGATTTTTTAGCGATCGGTGATATATTTCCGCTTTTGCCCAGGGTCAATTTCCAGATCTGGTTGCGCTCCGGATCAAGCAAGTTCAGTTGGTTGAGACTGGTTTGTTTGGCGCTGGGTGAGAGACAAAAGTCTATGTATTCGGGATCGGGTGAGCCGCCACTGGGCAGATTGGCGCGCAAAATTGCCCAGGATTGCTTGACTGGATCGAATTCAAAAATGTCCCCCGACTTGTCCAGGACAAAAACAGAATGTCGCAGCGGACAATAGAGTAGATTGACAAATTCGTGCACTGGAATAGTCAGAGCACCCTGGGTTTTGGGTGTCTGGCTAAAAGCCGGTTTGGGAAAACTTTTGAGTATAAGTGTACCGCCCAACTCTGGCTGGGGCAGATTGCCGGCAGCCATATAGAGACAGTCCGCGCCCAGGAGAAAGGTTTGACCTTCGCCGCGCACCACGGCCGATGGCGCTGGTGAAATGGACTGACCGTGTTCGTCGACTAACAGACAAGTGTAGGGACGTGATGTCTGGACCGCCCCTGGAGGCAGTGTCCGCGGGAGCGAACCCGGCCTTGGCATAGGAATAGACTGGTGAAGCTGAATCTGAACAGTAGCCGGTCCTGGAGCGGTCGGCTGGACAGTACGGTTGTTCTGCTCTCGATAGGACATTGCCGTTCTTGTACCCTGCGCCAGGGTGAACTGGCATAGCAGGCCGAAGAAAAGAAGAGAGGCCGGTATTGACACTATTGATAGTGGCGAAAGTCTTGCGGCTTCTTTTATTTTCTTTATTAGCATCAACGCTTGGGCTTAGTTGTGGCCTTAGACTGATCGCCGCCGGAGACGGTGGCTGTGCTTTTGATCAAATCAGAATCGTATATGGACCAGTGGTCACCGGTCTTTTCGATCGTGTACTTGACCTTGTAGGCATCGTCGCTTTCGCTCAGCATTTTGTTGGTGGTCTGATCCATCAGACGACTGAATTCTTTTACCTGGGCAAATACTGCGTAGCGTTTGGGAGCCTGTGAAATTTCTTCGTAACGGTCAACAGTGACGCCTTTTGGGGTCAGTTCGTAGTAGTCCTTTTTCTTCACCAGCCAGCCTATCGCCAGGGTCTGCTTATCCAGAGCTTTGCCGGTCAGTATTTTTGAAAGTTCCGCTGCATCGCAGTTTCGCACCGCCGCCTTTTTAACAGTCTGCCAGCCGCGAATCGTATCGATGAATTCTTGTTTGAGTGAGTCATTTGGGGCCACAGTTTGTCCGGAACTTTGCCCAGCGCTTTGTCCGGATTGTGTGGACTGATTTGTCTTTGGTGCCTGCGTCTTCTCGCCAGGGGGGCGTTTTGTGGGATTCGCCGTGGCGCTGGCTATAGTAGTGTTGACGCGGACAGTAGTTTTTGGTGCGCTGCTGCTATCACCGGTGCTGCTGGTAGCTTTAGTGGTGTCGCCGGTAGTGCCGCTGTTATCACCACTATCTGTGGACGCCTCGCTGTTTTTGCTCTTAATCTGGACCAGGTAGCTGGACTCGTTATTAGCGCCTGAGCTGGCAATGGAAATAATATAGGGGCCCGCGCTTGTAATCAGCGGCTTTTCTTCGGTGGCTTGTTTCTTAATTACTTTGTCCTTGTGTTTCTCAAGGAAAGTATTGAAGTCGTTTATGCGCTTGTCTTTTGTGCCCAGGGCTTCCAGCATGAAATCCATGACCATCTGCAAATTGATGAAGCCCTGGGGATTGCCGGGTTGATGCATGAGGAACAATTCGGCCGAGGCAAGTTTGTCGCCATCGGTCTTGAGAGTTAGCTTGTTGTCCTGCGGATCGGCCAGGTCGTTGGGATCGCTGTCGCCTTTAAAGGGTCCGACTCCCGGCCAACTAACGGTCCGCACCAGTTCGCTCTGGAAGAAATTGCGCGTAGTGCACAGGGACGACGCCGCTGGTGTGATTTCACTGGCCCGGCTGGGCGTGGTGACGGTAGTAGTCGTGACTACGGGTTCTGCGGCCGGTGTAGATTTCGTCGGCACAGTCGCAGGTGGAGTTTCAGCTGTCGCTGCTGCTCTGGTTTCAACCTGCTGTTTGACTGGGCTCTCGACCGGTTGCGCCGCGGCTGCAGGCCTGGAGACTGTGCTTGCTTGTTTCGTAGTTGTTGTAGTTGTACTGGTAGTAGGGGGCGTAGCAGGGCTGGTCGATTTAGGGCTTTTCTTCGAATCGCCAAATATTATTGATGAAACTGGTTGGTCAAGAACCGACTTGCCTGTTGTGCTTATGGGCGCGGTGGAATTGGCATCGGCTGCCGGATATGCTCCAAAGTCGCTGGGCGTGGCGGGACTTGGGGAGGGCGCGGCGCTGGGGGTAGCGGCAGTGGCAGTACCCGCTTCGTCACCAGAGGCTCCGGCATTTGCACCGGCACTTGCTTTATCGGTATCCTTTTTTCTTGAACTTGATTTTGTTTTCTCGCGGGGCTTTTTCTTGGGCTTGGCCTTAACGTCGGCATAGGGATCGCTGTTCCACATTGAATCAACCGAACCGTCGTCACCGGTGGTACCACCAGCAGTGCCATGGCTTGTGCCGGCGGGAGTTGCCTGCGATTCGCCGGGCGCTGGATTGGACGATGTGTCAGTACCTACGCCTGCGCTTGGGCTGTCGCTTCTTTCCAGATCGCCGTCGGACGATGCGCCCGAATCTTTATTTGCCCTCTTGCTGCTGTCTGGTTGATAGCCGCTGGGATCGGCGCCGGCATTGTAATCAACCGCCGCCAGTTGTTTCTTATTTGCAGCGCATGCGGTAAGGGCGAATTGGTCGCCGCCTACCATGATCGCTGGTGCCGTGAGTACACTCGCCAGTGGTATTGATACTGCGAAGAGAACGGTGATAAAACGCTTTTGCAACATTGGCCTCGGCTTTAGGACCCGTAATTGTGATCATTGACCTGAGTAATTTTAACCTTAAACAAGACTTTGAGCCAGTCTTGCTGCCTTAGAAGAAGATCGATCAGCGGCGCGCAGGCGTAGCCAAGCGGTCGAATGTAGCTGCTGTCGGCACTCTTGGGTCTTTGTGGCCGAGAAGATTCATTTAGTCGTCCGGTAGTCAAGCGGCTATCGATTGCCTACCTGATCAATATCCCATTATCTTCACCTGGCATTTTCGCAGCAGGTCTACGGTACGCGGTACCGGCAAGCCGATTATATTCGTCGGACATCCTTCTATTCTTTCTACAAGGAATGCGCCAATACCTTGTAGTGCGTATGAGCCGGCTTTGTCCATCGGTTCTCTGGTATCTACATAGGATTCGATTTCTTTTCTATCAAGCGATCTGAAGTAGACTTTTGAAACACCGACGTCCTGGTAGGCAACGGTTGTACTTTCGCCACTATGTATAACGTGCACACCGGTAAAAACTTCGTGGCAGGTTTTGGAAAGTCTGGTGAGCATAGAAATGGCGTCATCTCTATCGTTTGGCTTGCCCAATACATCTCCATCAAGCACCACAATCGTGTCGGCCGCTAGTATCACATGTGGTTGCAGGAGTAGTTTGCTTTTTTTCTCCCGCAGGATTTCCTGCACTCGTTTTGCTTTCATGAAGGCAAGCTCGGTTACTACTTCAGCCGGTACCTGAGCGTGTTCTGTTATCTCATCAATGTCGGCCGGAATAATTTCAAAGCGCAAGCCGAGATTTTGCATCAATTCTATTCGTCGTGGCGATGAGGAGGCGAGAATGATTGGTGGATTCAAATTTTTTTTCATTTCTTTAGTCAACTCTTGGATTTTGCACAGTGCTCAAAATCTTGAGCAAAAGAGAGAATGTCGGCGTAGCGCTGTTTCGGATCTTTTGACAATGCCCGGGCCAGGCAGACAGAAATAGCCATCGGTATGTCGGAAGAGAGAAGATGCAATGGTTTTTCTTTGCCCCGTAAAATTTCATCGGTTATGGTGCTGATACTACATGTGGTGAGACTGCTAAAAGGATGCGATCCTGATAACACTTCATATGACAGCGCTGCCAGCGAAAAGATGTCCGACTGATGGGAGTATTCCATGCCCAGCACTTGTTCGGGCGAGGCATAAGCAAGAGTACCGGAACGTCTGGGCCAATTTTGGTTGCCGCCGACAAGACGGCTAATACCGAAGTCAATCAGAGTAATTGAATTGTCGGCTGAGAGAATGACATTATTTGGTTTTACATCCATGTGCACTATGCCTTTTGCGTGGATGTAAGCGAGGGCTTGCGCCAGCTGACCGAAGATAGGAGCGAATTGAGATAAGGGCATGATGCCCCCCATTTTTTGTAGTTTTGCGGCAAGGCTTTCGCCTTCAATAAATTGCATTACATAGAAGCACGGGGGCTCGGTGGCGGTGAGGACTGGAGTGGCCAAGACCTTGACTATGTGTGGATGGTCCAGGCCGGCGAGAAGAGATGCTTCCTGGCGGAACCGCTCAACCGATATCGGTTCAGTCTTTTTTTCCGAGAGGACCTTCAGGGCAACGGTCTGGCCAGTTGCCGATTCTCTGCCTTTGTATACGGTGGTGTCACCACCGCCGCCCAGGGCAGCAGAGACGACAATGAGCCCTTCGTATGGGCCTAGACTTTTCATGTGTCTTTATTCGACGACGAAGACGAGTTCTGTTTTGCCGAAGGTGATGCGATCTCCGGGCGCTATTTGCCGTCTCTCGCTGAGAATGTCGCCGTTTAGAAGGGTGCCGTTGGTTGAACCTAGATCTTCCACCCAATAGGCGCCCTGCATTTGCAGAACCCAGGCGTGGTGTCTAGATACATAGTGGTCATTAGTGATTGAAATGTTGTTGGTCTGATCGCGACCAATCTTACTTACTGATTGATTGAGCGCAAAACGCTCATTGGTCAGCTTGTTGAAGAGAAATGCCGGTCTCATTAATGCGCCTCTCTTCTACCCGCGGGGCTGCTCGAGAAAAGCACTTCTTCCCAGCTCTTGAATTCTTTCGTCGCGTCAGCCATTCAACTCTGCTTTGATCAGTTGCTACCGTTATCTGAATTTTCGTCGATGAATTTGACTACAACCACCGTCACATTGTCCGGCGCACCGCCGTCGATGGTTTGTTTGACAAGTTCTTCGCAGACGCCTTCAGGTTCAATTCCTGTACTTAGAATATCGCCTATCTGTTCGTCCCTAAGCACTGTCGGCAGTCCGTCAGAGCAAAGTACTATCCAATCCTTGCCCCGAACTTCAATAGGAGTATGGTCGATTTCGACCTTTTCTTCGTGGCCAAGGCAGCGTGTAATTAAATTTTTGTAAGGGTTGATTCGGGCTTGTTCTTCGGTCAGTCGACCAGCTCGAACCATTTCCTGCACGACCGAGTGGTCGTTGGTCATGAGCTTGCATTTACCTTCTCTGAAGAGATAGGCCCTGGAGTCGCCAACGTGGGCGATCAGGAGGCTATCCTCGTCGGACTGCACTGCAACTACTACGGTGGTACCCATGCCGCGTACGGAGGGGTCTTCTTCGGCCTGATGCCAGACTGCGTGATTGGCCCCGTTTACGGTGTCGGTCAACCAGCTTGTTATTGCATCTTTGTCTTTTGGAGGAGGGGGTGTATCGGTCCACTGCTTCTCTACGGCTTCCATCGCCAGCTTGCTCGCTTTCGCGCCGCCGACTGCACCGCCCATACCGTCTGCTACGGCAAAGACACGATTATCCGGACTTACGTAGAAATTATCCTCGTTCCTCTGACGCTGGCAACCCGCATCAGTTCGTGCCGCTGCACGCCATTTCAGCATTTTCTATCTCCGTCTACCTCTTGACCTGTCTACTCGTTTTCGATGAGAGGCCAAATCCAATGGTCGTTGTATTTGCCAAATAATAAGTGCCACCATTACACCATTTCCAATCAAAAAATACTCGGAAAATTGATGTCTTTGAGCGTTGTAGTAAGTTATGCCCCAATACGTGAGGGACATAAAGATCCATAGCAACGCTATCAATAACAAATTTACTCTATTTTTCGATAGAGACTGTAGATCTCTCTTCAAAATATAAATTTGTGCCTCTAATTTACTTATCTCTTGAAGTCTTCGGGACATTTCTTTTTGGGTTTCGTCATCGTCCTGGGCAATCGGGGCTACTTCGCGTGTAGCCTTCGATCTGCTCGTCCCACGGGCCTTGTCGCCCCCTGCCGCCCCCGAACCGGACTTGGAGCCGGACCCGTCGTCGCTGCTCTTTCCGCCTGAGAACAGGCGGAGAAGACGCTCTTCGGTAAAAACACCCTTTTGTCCGAATAATTTTCCTTGAGTCAGGTAGCCCAGTGCCAGGTAGGCTTGGGCCGGGTTGGCAAGGGCCCAGCGCTTGACCACGGGTTTGGCTGCGTCGACAAAGGAAAAATTGGGATGCAGGCTGCGGGCGATACCCTCAAGGGACGAGCCTGTACGAAGCAAATAGGCCAGGGACGGCGGCAATTTAAGGGCACGGTCCATAGCGATTTTGTCGATATCGCTCTCCAAATGCGAAAAATCCAGCTCTTTTATTTGTTTGCCTTTGTAATAATCGATGAAGGGACCAACGGCGCGAACCAAAGATTCGCTTGTTTGGGTGCTCTCCTTGACGACTCCCAGGGCCGTGAGGTTCTTCACAAGCTCCAGGCCGTTGTAATTTATGACCGAGGCGATGCAGCCCAGGATCGCTTCCCTCTGAACGGAGCTGATTTCGCCCATCATGCCGAAGTCATAGATAACGATGCTGCCGTCAGGCCCGACGGCCAGGTTGCCGGCATGCGGATCGGCGTGGAAAAATCCGTGGCTGAGCACCTGCTCCATATAAGCGGCGACCAGATTATTTCCTAGCTGGACCGGATCTATTCCCAATTTGACGATTTCGTCGACTTTATCGATTTTGACGCCGGGCAAATATTCCATTGTCAGAACATGACGTCCTGTCAGCTTCCAAAAGACACGGGGGATGCGCACGGCCTTGTGTTCTTTGAGCATTTGTCTGACGCGATCTGCGTTTCGCCCTTCTTTTAAATAGTCGATTTCTTCAAAAACCGTTCGCCCAAACTCGTCCGACAGCGCCAGCCAGGAGGCCCAGTCGGCGTTGGGTTTAATAATCGGACCGATACGTGCAATGAATCGCATGTAGCCAAGGTCCTGATAGAAAATCTCAGCTAGGTCCGGCCGCTGCACCTTGACCACGACCGGTCGGCCGTCCTGCATACGTGCTCGATGCACCTGGCCGATGGAGGCGGAAGCTATGGGCGTGAGCTCGAACTCCTTAAATATGACGTCTGGAGGACCGCCCAGCTCGCGCTCGATGGTCGACTTGAGCAGCTCAAACTCAAAAGGCGGCACGCGGTCCTGAAGCTCCATGAGCTCTTCCGCCAACTCATCCGAAATAATATCCTTGCGCACCGAGAGGAATTGGCCGAGTTTGATAAAAGCGGCGCCCAGCTCAATCAAGGCTTGCTTGACGCGTTTGGCCGAACGCTTTCGCTGCTCGGATAGGGATGATTTGCGGTTGCGTACCAACTTGTCGATGGCCGAACCGGAAAGAAGCTGCAGTAAAGTACTCATCGAGCGCCAGAAGCGCTTGTCTTTTATAAGTCTTTCTATGCGCACGGCGCTGTCGGCCAGGGCCGGGTCGTAGCTGCCGCCCAGGGCGCGCAGATCTACCGAACTACTGCTTGGCGTCTGACTAAGAGTGGACACAGGCCCAATTGCAGACAAAGCTACTGAGGACTGTGATTCTTCGTCTCTCATAGCTCAGGCCTCGAGCGCATCGGCGAAAACAAACAATTTAGCCTAGGCTGGTTGCTTTTGCTTGAGTTCTGAAATTTCGGCACGCAGCGTAGCAATCTCGGCTCGGAGTTCATTGATCTCGGTCGAGTCGCCAAGGGCGCCGAGTGAAAAATCGGCCACTTGCCGGCGAATTTTTTCTCTCACTTGAGTTTCCAAAACTTCTGAGCGCTGCCATACGTTTTGGGTGGCTTCGGAGAGTATCTGTTTAAACTTGTCGCGTGTCTCATGCAGGCGGTCGGAGCTGCTTGATCTCGCCTCACCGGCTCTGGCTGTCCAGCTGTCGAGTTCGTCTTCAATGCGTTCTCTTGTAACTTCAAAAGCGGCGCTGACGAGGAAAATAATTTTGACGATCGGACGCAACACTTTGCCAACCTCCATTTGCTGAGCTCCTAGAGCCGAGCACGTCTGCCTTCCCGACAGACAAAATCAACGAAAAATTATACACTAACCGTAGTTTCTATATGCCGTTGATGGTAGTAATTGCTTCATTTCGTCACAGAAACTACAGAAATTACAGTTTCCGAGAGACCAAGTCCAACAATCGCAGGAAAAAGGAAGGCCAAAGTGTCTCAACCAAGTTCGTCCTCAGCGGCCGTTTCGCCGAAGACAGTATTGAAGAAATCCAAAGTATTGGAGCGGGCGCGGGCGGTAACGCTTATCTATTGCCCCTTGCACTTGGGTGGACCGCATGCCGGAGCCAGTATGGGTCCGGCGGCCATGAAGGTAGCCAGCGTTGTAAGTAAGATTGAAAAAATTGGTTTTAAAATCACCCGTGAAGTTGACATCCCTGTGCCTGAGACTCTCTGCTGGTGGGAAGAAAGTACCAACCAGGCGCGCTGCGTACCGGAGATAGGGCAGGTCAGTTTGGCTGTGGCCCAGGCTGTGGAAGAGGCAATGGAAGCCGGTACTATTCCAATTACTCTGGGTGGCGATCATTCGTTGGCTATTGGCAGCATCGCCGGAGCGTCAAATTTTTACCGTAAACGCAAAGAAGAATTTGCGGTCGTTTGGTTTGATGCGCACGGCGATATCAATACACCCGAGTCGTCCAACTCCGGCAATGTGCACGGCATGCCCTTTGCTATTTCCCTCGGAGATGGTGATGAGAGGCTGGTTAACCTCCTTGGCTTCAGCCCTAAAGTCAAAGCCAGTCGTTGTGCTTTGATCGGTATTCGCGATCTTGATATTGCCGAAATTCAACTAATTGAAAAATCCGGAATCACTCCTTTTACTATGCGCGATCTCGACGATCTCGGCATGGCAGCTGTGATTCGCGATGCCCTGGCGGCGGTGCGAAAAGATGATGAAACTGCTACTCCCTTAAAAGGACTGCACGTTTCTTTTGATCTTGATGTCATCGACCCTGATGTCGCCCCTGGTGTCAGTACCGCCTCACGCGGCGGCCTCAGCTATCGCGAAAGCCATTATGCCCTGGAGCTTTTGGCCGACACTGGAATGGTTGCGTCGATCGATATAGTCGAACTCAATCCGGCCCGAGACATAAGAAATCAGACGGCAGAATTGGCAGTCGATTTAGTGCAATCGGCGCTGGGCAAAAATATACTTTAACTTTGTCGAATTCAACTGAGTTGAGCTCAGCTAAGCAAATCCTTGAGCAGGTCTTCCTCTTGCTTGGCGGCAGCCAGCACGACTTGTTCATGATCCGCACCCTGGGGCAATCCCAAAAACGGTGCCAGATCTAAATGTGGGGCCTCGCCGTCGCGGT
>Ga0105248_10009808_pt1 | contig 10549 bp, 9 predicted proteins | sample KBSS34metaG_FD_81524 | JGI IMG/M metagenome (GOLD analysis project Ga0105248, IMG submission 81524) | Switchgrass rhizosphere microbial communities from Kellogg Biological Station, Michigan, USA - KBS S3-4 metaG | ecosystem: Host-associated > Plants > Roots > Rhizosphere > Soil | place... | reverse complement strand
GCATCGTCGACGTCGGCGCGCACATTGGCCTGTGGTCGTTCAACCTGGCGCCGGCGTGCCAGCACCTCGAGGCGTTCGAGCCGGTGGCGCTGCACCGCGAGTGTTTCGAGCGCAACGTCATGGCCGGGATCGAGGACGTGACGCGGGTGAACCTGCACGCGATCGCGCTCGGCGCCGGTGAGGGGTCTGTCTCGATCCACACGGCGCCGACGAGCTCGGGGGACAGCTGGGTCAGCGGCGAGGGAAAGATCCCCATGGAGACGCTCGACTCGTTCGAGTTCCCCGACGTCGACGTGATCAAGATCGACTGCGAGGGCTACGAGGAGAACGTGCTGCGCGGCGCGATCGACACGCTGCGGCGCTGCCGGCCGGTGATCATGGTGGAGCAGAAACGCACCATGGCGAGCGATCGCTTCGGCCTGAACACCCTCGGCGCGGTGCAGCTGCTGCAGGAGATCGGCTACACCATCGCCGGCGAGCTCAGCGGCGACTACCTGATGACCCCGTGATGCGCGTCATCATCGGCCACGACCCACGCGAGCAGCGCGCCTACGATGTCGCGGCGCACTCGCTCTGGCGAAGCTCGCACCTGCGCGCCGAGCCGCTGGTCGAGCAGGATCTGCGCGATCGCGGCATCTTCACGCGGCCGGTCGATCGCCGCGACGGCCGCATTTACGACATCCTCAGCGGGGTCGACCAGTCGACGGCGTTCGCGCTAACGCGCTTTCTCGTGCCGATCCTGTTCAATGGCTGGGTTCTGTTCACCGACTGCGACGTCGTGTTTCTCGAGGACGTCGGCACGTTGGTGGGCGATCCGACGAAGGCGGTGCACGTCGTCAAGCATGCGCCGCGGCCCTTCGTCGACCCGACGAAGATGGATGGCCAGGTGCAGCGCGACTACCCGCGCAAAAACTGGTCGAGCGTGATCCTGTGGAACTGCGACCATCCGGCGAACCGGCGCCTCACGCTGCACGACGTCAACACGCGGCACCGCGATTACCTGCATGGGTTCGGCTGGCTGAACGGCAACGAGATCGGCGAGCTCGCGCCGCGCTGGAACTGGCTGATCGGCGTCGAGCCTGAGCCGCAGCTGCCGGCAATCGCTCATTTCACGCTCGGCGGCCCCTGGCTGGACAATTGGAAGACACGCGAGCATGACGATCTGTGGCAGTACGCGCACGAGCGGCTGCTCGCTGACCAAGCATTCGAGAGGTATCCATGACCGAGCAACGCAACGACGGACTGCACCCGCGCCACCCCGGCCGCGGCAAGTGCGCGGTCATCGAGCTCGAGAGCGACGAGGGCAAGCCCGAGATCGGAGGCTTCCTGCTCTTCCTGCCCAGCGGCGCGACGCGGATCGTCAACTGGACCACGGCGAAGCCGATCACTCCCACGCTCGAGGCGGCGCAGCAGTACGCGACCGATGCCGTCGAGACGATCATCAAGGCGCAGGGTCTCGGTCACATGGACGTCCAGCGCGTGAACTGGACTAGCGTCACCGCGGCGATCCAGCGCGTGATCATGGACTTCAATCACAAGCTCGTCGGGCGCATCAACGCGAAGATGGTGCGCGACCTGGCGCTGCCCAACCGCTTGCACTGACATGGCCATCGCGCGACCGAACGACGTCCTGCAGAAGCTCCAGCCCCAACATGAGGCCTTCTGCCTGCACATGGTCGCGCGCCCGCACAACGCCGCCGCGGCCGCGATTGCCGCCGGGTTCGCGCCCAAGAGCGCCAAGCAGCGCGCGCACCTGTTCATGCGCGACCCGCTGATCCTGGCCAGGATCAAGGTGCTGATCGAGGAGAAGCACAAGGCGCTGCACATGGACGTCGACGAGATCCTGGCGCGCGCTGCGATGCTCGCCCGCGTCGACGTCCGCGCGCTCTTCGACGAGAACGGCCTGATGCGCAAGCTGACCGACCTCGAGGAGGAGCATTCGGTCGCGATCGCCGGCGTCGAGGTCACCGAGACCTACACCGGCACCGGCAAGAAGCGCGAGAAGACCGGCGAGGTCAAGCGGGTCAAGTTGCGCGATCCGCTCCCGGCCATCAGACTGCTTGCCGAGCACAAGAAGCTCGTCCGAAACGCCGACGAAGGCGTCAACGCGCTGGCTAGTGCGATCGCCGACCGACTCAAGGCAGCGCGCGAGCGCCGCAAAGCAAAGGAGAAATGACATGCTGAAAAGACCCCTGCCCGACGAGGCGCGTTTCCGCGATCAATGCACCGGCATCGGTCAGACGCGCGCCGCCAGCGAGCGCACCGGCCACGCGCGATCGCAGCGAGTGATCGACTGCGCACCGGCCGAGCAGCGCAAGTTCGCGGTCGGCTACCCGGCGCCGACGCCCGACGACTACGCCATGAGCGCGCCGGGCACCGTGGCACGACAGACCACGCTGTACCGCGGCGGCTGAACGTTGAGCAGCAGGAGCGCCACGCTTCGGCGTGGGCCCAACGCTCCCAGCACGCGGCCCGCGCGACGACTGCACGCGACGGGCTGCGCAGGGCTAGCAGAGGGTGCCGCTCAATCCGGGCGCCCGTTTCTTCGTCCGTATCCAACCCTCTGCACTCGCCCGGCGGTGTTCATCAAGGCGCACCGCCGGGCACCTCCCCATGAGTGATGTCGTCGTCGACCCGATCGAGGAGATCCTCGAGAAGCTGGCCGAATTCGAGTTCGACCCACTCGGCTTCGTCATGTGGGCGTTTCCGTGGGGCGTGCCAGGCACGGCGCTCGCCGACGAAGAGGGCCCCGAGGACTGGCAGCGCGACCAGCTGATCCGCATCGGCGAAGGCCTGAAGGCCGGTGGCGACCTCGGCGCGGTGATCCGCGAGGCGATCAGCAGCGGCCACGGAGTGGGCAAGTCTGCCGAGGTGTCGTGGCTCGTGCTCTGGGCGATCAGCACGCACGAGGACACGAAGGGCATCGTCACCGCGAACACGGCCGACCAGCTGAAGACGAAGACCTGGGCCGAGCTCGCCAAGTGGCACGCGATGTTTATCGCGAAGGAGCTCTTCGTCCTGACGGCGACCGCGATCTACAGCGCCGATCCGCAGCACTCGCGCACCTGGCGCATCGACGCGACGCCGTGGTCGGAGGAGAACACCGAGGCTTTCGCCGGCATGCACAACAAGGGCAGCCGGATCCTCGAGCTCTTCGACGAGGCCAGCGCGATCGCCGATTCGGTGTGGGAGGTCGCCGAGGGCGCGCTGACCGACGCGAAGACGCAGATCGTGTTCGCTGCCTTCGGCAACCCGACACGCACGACCGGGCGCTTTCACCGCGTATGCACCCGGCCTGGCTCGTGGAAGTACAACCGCGTTGACAGCCGCAAGGTCCGCTTCACGAACAAGGGCCAGATTCAGGAGTGGATCAACGAGTACGGCGAAGACAGCGACTTCGTGCGCGTGCGCGTTGCCGGTCTCTTCCCGCGCGCTGGCTTCGCCAACTTCATCCCGCCCGAGCTCGCCAGCAGCGCGCAGGCCGGCCGGCGCTTCGTGTCGCGGCTGCAGTACGGCGCCTATCCGAAGATCATGGCGATCGACCCGGCACGCTTCGGCGACGACTTCAGCGTGATCACGCTGCGCCAGGGGCTGAAGGTGCACTATCAAGTCGCCCTGAGCGGGTTCGACGGGCCCGAGCTCTGCGGCCGCGTCGTCGAGCTCGTGCGCCAGGAGAAGGGGATCAGCTGCATTGCGTACGACGCGAACGGCAACGGCGCCGACCTCGACTCCGCGCTGCGCCGCGCACCGGACCTGCCCGAGCTCGTACCGGTCATGTGGGGCGTGCCGGCGAAGGATGACAAGCACTACTTCAACCAACGCAGCGAGGCATGGGGGAAGATGAAGGACTGGCTCAAGGCCGGCGAGATCCCCGACGACGAAGCGCTCGTCGACGAGCTCTGCAGCCTGGACTACGGCTACGACGCGCTGTTTCGGATCCAGCTGCAGAGCAAGAAGGACATGAAGAAGAACGGTGGCAAGAGCCCCGACAAGGCCGACAGCCTGGCGATCAGCTTCGTGCCCGAGCTCATCGAGCGCAAGCACGTGAGCGCCAAGGTGCGGCCGAGCGCTAGACGGAAGGTAATTTGGACCGGCAGAATACCCGGATGAACGCTGAGCGCTGGGTGCCGATCGCCGGATTCGAGGGCCGCTATGAAGTCAGCGACGCCGGGCGCGTGCGCGGCGTCGACCGCATGGTGCGCCGCTATTGGGGCATGGTGCGCTACGCCGGCTGCATCCTCAAGCCCGCGCGCGATGGCGACGGTTACCTGAAGGTGCACCTCGGCAAGAACGGACCGCAGGCCAAGGTGCATAAGCTTGTCGCGGCCGCGTTCTGCAAGAACCCGCTCGGGCTGCCGGAGGTGGATCACAAAGACTGCGACAAGGCGAACAACGCCGACACGAATCTGCAGTGGTGCACGAAGAGCGTCAACGGCGAGAACCGCGACACCGCCAAGCGCATTCCCGAGCCGATCAAGGTTGCCATTCAAGCCGCGGTGCGCGAGGGCATGCCGATCGTGACGGTCGCGAGACAGTTCAGCGTGTCGCGCGCCCATGTTCGCCGTCTTGACGCAGCTGCGCGAGCAGCACAGAATCCCGCAACGCTCGAGCGATAGCCCACACCAGTGGGCCCCGGCAGCAGCAATGCCCGGCGGGCCAGCCCGTTTAGCTGGCACCGATTCAACCCGAAGGGGCGACTCAACAGGTTTTGAAGGCAGAGGCCGACGGGCCCGACGCTACCGACCGAGAACCGCCCCATATTGCAGCCGTAGCGGAAAGCCCCCGGGCGGCACCGGCCCGCCCGGGGCATTTGCCGGCCCACCGGCCACGCCGCACAATCGCCACCGGCACGCCGGCTGCGTCCGATGCCTCCCGCAACCTTGCTCGAGGCTCCCGCATGGCAGCAAACCCCCTTGTCCGTCAGCTTGGCCTGAAGCAGCTGATCGAGCGCGACGCCGATCCGGTGCCGTCATTCCAGTCGATCGGCAACGCCCAGACGGAAACGGCCCTGGCCGGCCATATCCGCAAGTCCTGGGGCGACAACAAGCTGGCGAAGTACAAGATCGAGCGGCGCATGCTCAACTGCCTGCGCGCCAGGCGCGGCGAATACAGCCCCGAGGCGCTCTCGCAGATCCAGGCGAACGGCGGCACGAATGTCGTGTGGGCCGACCTCACCGAGACGAAGTGCCGCGGCGCGAGCGCGTGGATCCGAGAGATCGTGCTGCCCGCTGGCGAACGCCCGTGGTCGATCAGCCCGACACCGATCCCAGACCTGCCCAAGGGTCTGAAGATGTCGATCGTCAACAAGTCGATCCAGCAGGCGCAGCAGGTGATGATGCAGATGGCGCAGAGCGCCGGCGTCACGATGGAGAAGAGCGAGTTTCGCGAGACAGTCGCGCAGCTTGGCCAGGAGCTCCGAGAGCAGGCCGAGCGAGAGCTCAAGAAGGCTGCCGCCAAGCGCGCCGGCCGGATGGAAGACCGGATTGCCGACCGCCTGGCGCAAGGCGATTGGGAAACCTCGATGGATGCGTTCGTCGAGGACTTCGTCACCTACCCCGCGGCGATCCTGAAGGGCCCGGTGTACCAGCGGCACAAGCGCCTCAGCTGGGGCGACGGCTGGAAGCCGCAGGTCTCCAACAATCCGGCCCAGACATGGGAGCGCGTGAGCCCCTTCGACGTGTATCCGAGCGTCGGCGCCGTCGACTGCCAGCAAGGCGACTTCATCGAGCGGATGCGCTTCTTCCGCAATCAGCTTTTCGACCTCAAGGGCCTGCCAGGCTACAACGACGACCAGATCGAGGCGGCGCTGCTCGACTACACGAACGGCCACCTCGAGGGCTGGCTCTGGACCGAGGCCGAGCGCCAGCGCCTCGAGAAGGAGACGACCTACCTCTTCCTCACGCCGCCCGGCGTGATCGACGCGCTCAACTTCTGGGGCAGCGTGCCAGGCTGGAAGCTGGCCAGCTGGGGCGTACGCGAGGATCTCGAGCCGGACAAGGACTACGAGGTGAACTGCGTCGTCGTCGGCAAGTATGTGATCTATTGCGCGCTCAACCCTGACCCGCTCAATCAGCGCCCGTATCGACGTGCCTGCTACGACGAGATCCCCGGCGCGTTCTGGGGCCGCTCGATCCCGGACCTCTGCGCCGTTCACCAGCAAATGTGCAACGCCTGCGCGTGCGCGCTGGCCGACAACATGGGCGCGAGCTCGGGCCCGCTCGGCTGGGTCCACATGGATCGCCTGGCCGAAGGCGAGCAGTCGGTCGACATCGCCAGCTGGAAGATGTACCAGCTGCGCAGCGACCCGACACAAGGCGTGAACCCCGGCGTCGGCTTCTTCAACATCGACAACCACAGCGAGCAGCTGATGCGCGTCTATGCTGAATGGGAGCAGCGCGCCGACGACGCGACCGGCGTGCCGCGCTACACCTACGGCAACGGCGAGGCGGCCGGCGCCGGCGACACGGCAAGCGGCCTGGCCATGCTGATGAACAACGCAGCGAAGGGCCTGCGGCGCGCGATCGGGAACATCGACATGCGCGTGATCCAGCCGACGATCACCATGGCCTTCGTCAATGAAATGCTCTACAACCCCGACGAGAGCATCAAGGGCGACTGCATCATCATCCCGCGCGGTGCCGCTGCGATCCTGATCAAGGAGTCGGCGCAGACTCGTCGCACCAACTTCCTCGCCATGACGGCGAACCCGGTCGACATGCAGATCATCGGGCTGAAGGGCCGCGCGGCGCTGCTGCGCGAAGTGGCGAGCGCGATGGAGCTCCCGGTCGACGAGGTCGTGCCCAGCGAGGAGGATCTCGAGAAGCAGCAGCAAGCGCAGGCGCAGCAGCAGCAACAGATGATGCAGGCGCAGCAGCAAGCGGTGCAGCAGCAGACCGAGGGCCAGATCGCCGTCGACAACAACAAGATGCAGGCGAAGGGCCAGATCGACCAGCAGGCGCGCACGCTGCAGATCATCGGTGACCTCGTCAAGCAAGCGGTCGCCAAAGCCGCCAGCCCAGCACCGGCGCCGCCAGGCGCAGCAGCAGAGAAGAAGCCAGCGGCAACGGCCGCGTAAACCCCACCTCACAGGAGAGATTCCATGGAAGATGCCGGCCGTGTGCCCAACGTTGCGACGCTGACCTGCCTTCGGCCGGTCGAAGTGACCCCGGAGTTCATGACGCTCTGGGACCAGCGCAATGCGGTGATCCTCGAGAAGGATCGCCACGTCAACGATCAATTCGAGGCGATCCGCCGCGGCGACATGGTCGCAGCAGCTGCCTCGCGCTCGCTGGCCGAGGCGCTGCTCCTGCAGGAGGAGGATCTCTCGCGCCAGATGCGGCCGCTGCAGTTCCAGGCCTGGGAGCGCACCGAGAACAACGTCGTCACCAACGTCGGGCGGAACGACATCCTCGACAAGTATTGGCGCGGGAGCTCGTACACGCAGACCGCGGTGATGGGCCTGGCCGGCACCGGCACGAAGGCCGCGGCCGACACGCAGGCATCGCACGCCGGCTGGTCTGAGGTCGGCGGATCGAACGCGCCGACCTACACCGGCAACCGCAAGGCGGTGACGATGGGCGCGGCCTCGAGCCAGTCGAGCGTCAGCCCGCAGCAGTCCTACGCGATCACGTCGACGGGCACCGTGTCGGGCCTGTTCATGAACAACGGTGGCAGCGCGACGAAGGACGACACGACCGGCGTGCTCGTGAGCGCGGTCAACTTCACCGGCGGCGACGAAGCGGTGAACAACCTCGACACGCTGCTCGTGACCTACACCTTCAACGGCTGAACGACCATGCAGACGCTGATCGGCACCACGCAAAGCATTTCGGTCGTCACCGATGCGGTGACCGACCTCGAGGTCGCATATGCCTACGTGGACGTGCCGACGCCGTTCACGCCGAGCTCGAACGCCACGCCGGGACCGACGGCGCAGCCAGCGAACATTTCGACGGCCACCACGACGACGAACCTGCCGGGCGCGCCAGGCTCGAGCGTGGTCCGCAACCTGAAACGCTGGTCAGCGTTCAACAACCACGCGACGAACCAGTGCACGGTGACGGTGCTGCTCGTCGACAGCGGCGGCGGCACCTCGACGCTCTGGAAGGGCGTCCTGCAGCCTAGCGAGTTCGTCGCGCTCAACGACAACGGCGATTTCGTCGCCTACAGCGTGCAGGGCGTGCCGAAGGTCTCCGCGCCGCCGTCAGACGTTCAGGTCTTCAACGCGGCCGGGACATCGAACTGGACGAAGCCGACGAGCTTCACCGCGAAGACCGTGATCGCACGCATCTGGGGTGCCGGCGGCGGTGGCGGTGCCGGTGCATCGCTGGCCTCGGCCACGATCGCGAAGGGCGGCGGTGGTGGTGGCGGTGGCGCATACCGCACGGCAGTCTTCCTCGCGAGCGACCTCGGCGCGACTGAGTCGGTGACGATCGGCGCCGGTGGCGCTGCCGGCACGCCTGGCGCAGCTGGTGCAGCTGGCGGCAATGGCGGCATCGGTGGCAGTTCGACTTTCGGCACGCGGCTGACGGCGTTTGGCGGCGGCGGCGGCAACGGCGGCGCGATCTCCGGCGTCGTCACGGGTGGTGGTGGTGGCGCAGGCTCCGGCGGTGCTGGCGCGGTCGGGTCGACCAGCGGTGGCGCCGGTGGCGTGCCCACGGGTGCGACGAACGGCGTCGGCGGCCAGGGTGTCACGGGCGCGGTCGCGACCGGCACCTCGGCGTGCTCCGAGCAGGGCGGTGCCGGCGGCGCTGGCATCAACAACACGCCCACGGCCGGCGCAGCTGGCGGCTCGAGCATCGACGCGGGTGCGGGTGGTGGTGCAGGCGGATCGCACACCGCGACGCCGACCAACGTCGCCGGCGGTGCGGGCGGATCCGGCAACTCGTACACGGCAGGCGGCGGCGGCGCGGTCGGCACCGACGGTGCGGCGCCCACGGCAGGCACGCCAGGCACGGCGCGCACGACTGCAGTGGCCGGCTCGGCTGGTGGCGGTGGTGGCACCACGGTTACCGCGTCGACGAACGGCGCCGCCGGTGGCGCTGGCGGTCTCGGTGGTCACGGTGGCGGCGGTGGTGGGGTCGGGATGAACCCGGGCCTCGGCGGTGCTGGCGGCATCGGTGGCGCCGGCTACTGCATCGTGATCTCGCTGCCCTGAGAAACCTGACGGCGGCCGTCGATGTTCAACCCTAAAGCTGCGGCGCTGCACGGCAGCCTCAGCGGCTCGGGCAACAATTCTGTCCCGCATCAGGGCCTGAGCGTCGACATTGCGGCCGGCGAGTTCATCGCCGCCTATGTCACGTGGGAGACCGGCGACGTCAACACGATGGTGTTCGACAGCGCCGGCGCGGTGCCCTTTACCGGCCTCACGCGTGACTACGATTCGGGCGACGGCAAGGGTAGCCAGTGGTTCTATTGCCTGTCGTCCAACGCGGCCAAAAACGTTCGCTTCTATGCGTCGTTCACGAAGTCGGTTTCGTTCCCCGACATCACGATCCTTCGCTTCAACACGACGGGACCGGTCACCCTGCTCGGTGAGTCGAGCTCGAACAGCGGCACAGGCACCACGACGGTAAACCTCCCCAGCCTGACGGCTGGCGAGCTCAACCTGATGGGCATCAAGATGTTCGGCAGCGCCACGCTCTCGCAGGGCAGCGCGCGGCCGAAGCCCTATAACGTGATGTACGGCGGCGAGACCTCGACGTCGCATCACGTGCTCGCGGCGAACTACAAGCCGACGACGACGATCTCGAGCGTCACGGCCACGCTCTCGAGCGCCCAGAACTACATCACGCGCGGCGTCGCGTTCTCCGACGCCACCACGTTCCCGGCCACGACGAATGTGCCCGCTTGGTACACCGCGATTGGGCCTGGCACCGTCGGGCCGATCGCCTGCATCGACGCGACGAGCAGCGGCATGCGCGATCGCGACACGGGCGGCGGCACCTGGGACAACGCGAATATGTTCGCCGCGTTCTCAGGCGCCGCGGTCAACAAGAGCTCCTTTCAGATCGGCACCAACACAGTCGCCGGTCACTCGCTCTACGTGCACGGCGCTGGCCACTCCGGCGGCGGGAGCAATGACAGCCTCTTCATGGGGCCGTTTCAGGCCGAGGTGCTCAGCTGGTATCGGCCGCGCGAGATCACGTTCCCGCTCGTGCTCAGCACCAGCTTTGACGGCAGCGGCAACCCGAGCGGCTGCCACACCTACAACGGGCCATATTTCGACGGCAGCAGCGGGCGCAACCGCATGCTGTTCCCTGGCCGGCTCTTCCACGCGACGGACGCCGGCAGCGATGGGAACGCCAGCTACTACGACTGCGCTCAGACGACGCCTGTCTCGAGCAACCCCTGGCATGCGCTCAGCGGCACGAACCTGGGCCTCATCTGGTCCGTGCTCGACGAGGCGAACGGCAAGATCATTGGGGCGAAGTACCCGCCCAGCCTGGCGACGATCCAGTCGTACGACATCGCGAGCGATGCGACGACGGTCTTCACCGGCAAGACGGTGCTCACCGCCGGCGAATACTTCTCGGCGCTCGACAGCAAG
>Ga0105248_10009804_pt1 | contig 10552 bp, 7 predicted proteins | sample KBSS34metaG_FD_81524 | JGI IMG/M metagenome (GOLD analysis project Ga0105248, IMG submission 81524) | Switchgrass rhizosphere microbial communities from Kellogg Biological Station, Michigan, USA - KBS S3-4 metaG | ecosystem: Host-associated > Plants > Roots > Rhizosphere > Soil | place... | reverse complement strand
CATGGCCGACCTTGAGCGGAGTGTCATAGGAGAGTCGTATAACCAAAAACCGATCGATCTGTTTCGCTACCGCGTCAACCTGAAGAATACCGGAATCAAGGTAGTTAAAGCCGTAGTCTGGGACTATCAGGCGAGCGACACGGACGAATTCAACGACTCGACACACCGGCAGTTTCGTTGTACGGCGAAAATGAAACCGAACCAGAATCAACGATTTGAAGGCTTCAGTGTGCTGCCGCCGACGCGCGTGATCACGGCCTCGGGAACGAAGAGTTTCAGCGAGCGAGTTATTTTGAATCGCATCGAATACGCGGACGGCACGTCATGGCAGCGCCCCGAGTGGCACGAACCCGAGGTTACCTCCAATCACAGCAGCCGAGGAAACTGCCAGCAACTCTAAGTATCTGAAAGATGCCACAGGCTTGTTCCATGGATGTAGGCTCACGTTTGTTGCTGCTTAGGTTCGAACGTGAAACTCCACGGCACAAGGCCGTGGCACCCGGGATGGCTTTGCACAAAAAGTCCTTTTCGACTCCGTTTCCGGCTTCGCCGCCTGATGTGAGGCGGGGCTCGGCCCCGCCGTCGCGACTCTAACTATTTTATTGGGCTACGCCCTCTCTTAGGGCTTGCCCTTGATTGTTCAGGGCCAGAGGCCCGCACCAGGGGCATAGCCCCAGTTTATTTTAGTAGGCTAGCGGCGGGGCAAGCCCCGCCTCACATCAGCCGGCGGAGCCGTGGCCCGCAACGACAGGTGACTCTTTGGACAAAGCGATCCGGGATCGTTTTAGGTAAAGGGATGTAGCGGCCAACATGAAAACTCCACGGGGCGAGCCCGTGGTATCTCATCAACTACCCTCGGGTGACAGGCGGAACGCGGCCATCTCGTGATCGTTGCGGACCAGCAGCACGTTACCCACCAGCACCGGATGGTTCCACGTCTTACCTTCGAGCGCAGGGAAGTGGGCCAGTTCCGTAAACTGATCTGAAGCTGCTTTCGCCAGCGCAAGCTCACCCTGTTCCGACAATATCAACAGCATTTCCTGTTCGGGTAAGAGAATCAGTTGCCCGTAGCCGTATCGTTTGCCTTTCCACTTGAGCTTCCCGTCTTCGAGACTGACACAAACTAGCGAACTGCCGTTGAAGCCATAAACATGGCCATTGTGAATGACGAAGTCGTTGAACCACGGATTGATGTCTTCGGTTGTCCAACGTTCCTGAACAGTCCAGCTACCGGATTGCTGGGCCACAGCAAGACGTCGCAGCCCACTGCTCTCGCTGACACTAAGCAGCAAATCACCGTTCGGCGTGACACCCGGCTGCACGATCGGAACACCTTCCCACTTGTGCTCCCACAGCACTTTGCCGTCAGCAGGTGAAACGCTGATCGCGCCGTTCGAATTCAGCAGCACGACCTGTTGCACCCCGTTTATAGTAACTAGCTGAGGTGAGCTATAACCCGAACCGCCGGTTGGACCTTGCCAGCGTGGCTTGCCGCTGGCGAGATCGTATGCCACGAGATTGCCGGACGCCGCGACGATGACGAGATCGTTGATAACTAGCGGCGAGCCTGCGATACCCCAGCCCGGAATTCTCGCACCAGTGTCGTTTATTGCATTACGAGTCCAAACTACAGCGCCGGTCGCGGCATCAAGCACGTTAACGATTCCAGTGGCGCCTTGCGTGTACACACGACCATTGTTGAGCGTCGGTGTCGCGCGTGGGCCAGGTCCGGCATTCGACTCGTAGAATCGCGCGCGGTCGCTATGTTTCCAAACCGGCTTGCCCGTGCCCAGGTCGTAACACGCGACAATCTCTTCTTCGCCGCGCTGTTCCTGCGTATAAAGTCGACCGTTATCGACTGCAAAAGATGACCATGCTGGTCCAACCGGGCGACGCCAGAGTTCAGCCGGCGGAGCGGCAGACCAGTCGGTTTTGATCCGGACACCATGCACGACGCTGTCGCGTTGCGGCCCGCGAAAGCCTGACCAACCTGTTTCCGCAGTAGTTGGTACAGGAGCATTTGCAGGCGCTGCCGGTTCCTCACTCGCCTGTACGAGAAGTTGTTCGGGAGTTCTGGTCCAGCGCCAGTGAAAATCATTATCGAACTCCGCCGTCAGTCCGCCCGTACGAATAACCATGAACACTGAGCAGCCGAGTAGTATCGTTGCCAACAGCGCCACACGTCGCGCACCGGCAGTGAAGCGACGCGTCACAACCGTCCACGCGACCAGCGCGAGGCCGAACACCGGGATGGCCAAAACGTAAAGCAACATCCCCATTGCTCCGCCGGCAATCGATGGATGTACTACACGTTTAGTGAGAATCAGCGCGCCGACAATCAAGAGGGGAGCGCCGATGCGCTCGACCCAGGGTGCGCGACTGAACAGCAGCCACCACAGCAGGATGGCCAGTCCGCCGAGAACGCCCATTAACAATCCGATGAAGGCGGCTTGCGGCAGGACAACGGGGAGTAAAAACCAACCGAGCCATTGCAGCACGACAGCGATAACGCCGGGCCACAAACGGAGTGATTTTCGAGGGGGTGCGATAGCAATTTCTGTTGTAGCCATGATAGTGAGAACTTACGCGTCGGAACGACAGTTTGTTCACATTTCTAAAGGTGCCCATAATAACGCAAATGGATACTACCCAATTTGAACATTACACTGAGCGACTACGAGCTTCGCTCGAGTCAGCTCCGCAAGTGGTTGGTCTGGTCACGTTGGGATCGACCGCCGATCCAACGTTCCGTGACGAATGGTCGGACCATGACTTCTGGGTAATCACGGAAACGGGCGCGCAGGATTCTTTGATTGAAGATCTTTCCTGGTTACCTGACTATCAGCAAATCCTGTTCGCAGTCAGTCATCGCCCACACGGCCGCACCATACTTTTTCGCAACCGTCATAAAGTGGAGTTTGCGGTGCTCGATGCAAGTGAAGTGAGCTCAGGCAAGATTGAGCGTTATCGGATTCTTATTGATCGCGACGGGGTTGCTGAGTTGATTGGCAACGTTCATCTTGAAACGCATCGACAGGCGAAACTCAGGCCCGAAGCGCTCGAGAATCTTTGCGTGCTGCTGTGGTCGGCGTATGAAATGCATGCTCGTGGTGAGATCTTGCACGCGCGGCAATATGTCGATGGATTTGCGATTAACCAGTTGCTCAATATTCTTCACAGCGAATCCGCCGACGATCGTAAGGATGCTCTGGACCCGCGGCGACGTCTCGAGCTGCGAACACCAGAGTTGGCTGCGGAACTGCTCGAGGTCTATGGCAAACCGGTACCGGATGCAGTCCTTCACCTGCTCGATATTGTCGAACGCGAACTCAAACCAGAAGCAGCCGCGTTAGCATGGGATAAAGTGGCTTTGGTTCGGAGTTGGATAAATCCGTCTGTGTAATCTGTGGATAATCTTTATTGCGCGTAACGCATGTAAACCGTCCGCGTTTCGGAATAGAAATCGATCGCCTGTGGGCCCTGTTCGCGCATGCCGAAGCTTGATTCCTTCGTTCCGCCAAAGGGTAGTTGATACTCCACACCCGCGGTTGGCAGGTTCACGGTGATGAGTCCGGCTTCGATTCTGTTGATGAACTCGTGAACGCGAGTCAGGTCCTTCGAGACGATCGACGCCGAAAGACCAAAGCGAACACTGTTGGCGATCTCCATCGCGTTCTCAAAGTCTTCAGCAATCATCAAAGCCAGCACTGGTCCAAACACTTCTTCCTGCGCGATGCGCATCTTTGTATTAACATCGCTAAAGATCGCCGGTTCGATGAAGTAACCCTTGTCGTACTCCTTACCCGACAGTCGATTCCCGCCGCACAACAGCTTCGCGCCTTCATCTTTCGCAATTCTGATGTACTCGAGATCCGTTTCGAGTTGATGCGAATCCACGGCAGGCCCGATCTGGACACCCGTGTTTAGTCCATTTCCGATCTTCAGATTGCGAGTCTTCTCCAGCAGAAGTTGGACCAGCGATTCGTAAATCGGCCGCTCGATAATCGCGCGACTACACGCGGTACACTTCTGACCTGTGGAAAAGAACGCGCCATTGATCAGTATGTCGGCCGCGTAATTCAGATCAGAATCTTTCAGAACGATGGTTGGGTTCTTGCCGCCCATTTCGAGTTGTACGCGCAGTTTTCTGTCAGAGACTTTGCGATACAAGGCGTCCCCAACTGAGGTTGAACCGGTAAACGAGATCCCGTTGATGGCCGGATGACTCGTCAAAGCGTCACCGACCGAGCCGCCACTGCCGGTAACATAATTGATGACTCCCTTCGGAATCTTCGCTTCGTGCAGCGCTTCAACAAGCCGGAACGAACTCAACGGCGCGAGTGATGCGGGTTTGAGCACTACAGTGTTTCCCGCAATCAACGCGGGCGCGAGTTTCCACGCCGGGATCGCCGAAGGAAAATTCCACGGGGTGATTAACGCAACAGTGCCGAGCGGTTTTCTGATCGTGTAACAGAGCACCTGTGGGCGTTCGGACGGGACTTGATATGTAAACTGCCTGGCGCCTTCACCTCCGAAGTAGCGAAAGATGTTGATTGCGCGCGTGACTTCGCCGATCGCTTCGGGAAGTGTTTTGCCTTCCTCGCGTGTCATCTCCTCGCCGAGTTGCGGCAGTTTCTCACTGAGTAGCTCCGCAGCCTTGAATAGATACTCACCACGCTTCGTCGCGGGTGTGTTGGCCCACTCATACCGGGCCGCTACGGCAGCAGTGCAAGCTGCTTCAACGTCTTCTTCTTTGGAAGACTGAAACGTACCGACAATGTCATCGAAATTCGCGGGGTTGATGTTCTGGAAAGTTCGACCTGATTTGCTCTCAACAAACTCACCGTTGATATAGTTCCCGAACGCCGTCACCTTGTGCTCCTTTAGTTGCATTTGTTACGGCGCATTTACTAGCTGACAGGGGTCAGGACGCGCAGCGATTGTTCGATGCCCTCGAACGCCGAACCGAGCAAGCGCTCATCAGGGAGATACACGAGGCGGAAGTATCCGTCTTTCGGATCGCAGCCGAAACCGGAACCATGGACCACGAGCACATTCGACGTTTCCAGTAAGTCCAGCACAAACTGCTCGTCAGTGCGACCGCCCATGTCCTCCACGTGGACCATCAGATAGAAAGCCGCTTCCGGAATCGTACAACTTATGCCCTCAATCTCGGACACGCGCGCAACCGCGAAGTCGCGTCGTCTTTGAATCTCATCTCTGAATTCCGTAACGGATTTTTGCTCGCCTTGCAGTGCCGGTAGAATCGCATATTGGGCCAGGGTGGACGAACAAAGCCGTCCGCTGGCCAGACGAATAACACCACTAATAAGATCGCGCACACGTGTTGCCGGACTAAAACGCATCCAGCCCACACGCCAACCAGACAGCATGTGTGTTTTCGAAAGGCTCTCCAGCACAACCACTGACGCACGCGAGTCGCGGGCCAACACGGAAGCAGAAGTCGGCGCTTCTGTGAAGCAGAGATCTCGATAAACTTCGTCACTAATCACGAGCAGGTCGTGTTCGGCGGCGAGTTCAAGCAGTGCTTTCGTCGTCTCGTCAGGCGTGACGGCGCCGGTCGGATTGCTCGGATTGATCAGCACGATCGCTCGCGTGCGCTTGTTGATGAGCGATCTGATCTCGTCGACTGACGGTTGCCAGTTCGTTTTGTGATTGAGATGGTAGTAACGAACCACGCCGTCGATCTTCTTGATAATGGCGGGATAGACCGGATAACAAGGCGCGGGCAATAACACTTCATCACCAGGATTGACTAGGGCCGTCAGTAGCAGTTCGGCGCCTTCGGATGCTCCCGCGGTAGTGAGAACGTCGTCGGGCGAAGTCTCTGCTCCAAGCGCTGTAGCATACTGCGCGATCGCTGCTCGTGCCTCGCGTAAGCCGGCCGAGTGGGCGTAACCGGTAAACTGCTCGCGGGCCGCACGTGAAATCGCCTCGATAACATTCGGGGGAGGCTTGAAGCCGAATTGTTGCGGGTCGCCGATGTTCAGATGAATTATCTGGCGGCCCTGTCGTTCCAGTTTTTCAGCGGCATTAACAACGTTTCGAATCGCGTAGCTAAAGTTGGCAGCTCGGTTGGATGAGAGAATCATGCTGCGCATTATAGTTTCAATGATACGTTTCCGCTAACTCGACGCACAAATCCTACTTTGGTTGATGACGCACTACATGCGTTGCGCATAGGATTGAACTGCTGCTGGCGATACTGGCAGGAGCAGTACAGCCATCAGCACCATACGAAGTATTTATGGTTCAACTTGACCTCCAGGTTTCAAAGGCAGATCGACGGTGAATGTGCTGCCGCGGCCGGGGGCGCTGTCGATGTGGATCTCGCCGCCGTGAACTTCGACGATCCAGCGCACGATGGATAGACCAAGGCCCGCGCCGCCGAGGGCGCGAGATCGTGCTTTGTCGACGCGATAGAAACGATCGAAGATACGTTGGCGATCCGCTTCGGGAATCCCGATGCCCGTGTCGCGCACTACGATTTCCGCATTTCCATTGTGTCGCGTCAACGCGAGCGAGATTTCGCCGCCAGCAGGAGTGTATTTCACCGCGTTGTCGAGCAGGTTCAGGATCATCCGCGTGATCAACTCCTTATCGCCGCTCAAATTTATTAAAGAAGAAATGTTTTCAGTCGTCAGACGCACACCTTTACGCGTCGCAAGCACTTGCGCCGCGCGAGCACAGTCTTTGACGGTATCGTTCAATGAGACTCGCTCTCTGATCAACGTTGCGGGCGCGTCGATAGGTTGGCGCGCGAGTATGAAGAGATCTTCAACTATTCGCGAGAGTCGTTCAGCCTCCTCCTGAATCAACAACAGCGATTCCTGATACTCGTCAGCAGCCCGCCGCTTCGCGAGCGCCACTTCGGTTTCGCCGCGTAACACCGCGAGCGGCGTGCGAAGTTCGTGAGAGGCATCGGCAATGAATCGTTGCTGTTCGTTGAAAGCACTCTCGAGCCGCGAGAGCAAGTCGTTAATCGTTGCAGCCAAACGCCCGAGCTCATCGCGCGGATTGTTCACATCGAGTCGCTGAGAAAGACTCTCCGCGGAAATGCGCTGCGTCTGGCTATTCATTGACGCGATCGGCGCCAGGCTCTTGCGCGCGAGGAAGTAACCGCCGAGCGATGCCAGTAACAGGACGAGGGGCACTCCCGCAAAAAAATCGCGTCGCAATTGCCGTAATCCATCTTCAATAACGCTCAAAGGCTCTGCAACTACAGCGAACCCGAGGTTTTGATCTGCTGATAGCGGAACGGCCGCAGCTCTTAGCTCATCAACGGTGACGACTCCGGAGTTTCGCCCTCGCGCCTCGTCGAGTGTGACGGAAGGAATGGTAAAGATCTTCCCTGATAGATTTTTGGACCAGGCGATGGGCTGTCCGGTGTTGTCAATCACTTCGACGTAATGATTTGGGAACGTCAGTTCCGCGAGCACGACTTCGCCTGCTTTGGCGAGAGAATGCTGCTCCTCGAGCTCTTCAACGTAGGCGCTGGCAACTGTCTGCGCAGTTGAACGTAACGATTCGTCCTGGCGTTGATGAAAAATGGCGGCGGCCGCGTAGTAAGCGAGCAGCGCAAAGGCAATCAGCGACAGAGCGAGTACAGCGGCGTACCAGAGCGTCAGCCTTGTGCGAACGGAATCCAACATCGCCCCCGATCATACTGCCGGCAACTCAGAAGCTCCACGTCAACCCGATACCATACTGGCGCGCGCGGCGATTGACGTCAGGCGAGATGGTGGGCCACCAGAGATTACTGACTGAAGAGCCGAGCGCCTCACGGTGACGTTTGTGGTAGACGTACTTGCCGATTCCGTATCCGATGGCGCTGCCTGCGAGCACGTCGCCAAGATAGTGTTTTTGTCCCGTGAACCGGGCCACGCTGACGGCTGTGGCGGTTGCAAACGCAGCTATCTGGACGCTGCGACGGTCGTGGTATTCGCTGGCGATAACCGTCGCGACCGCCCACACCTGCGTGCTGTGGCCCGATGGAAATGAGCTTCCGCCATCGAAGAATTCACTGCGCTCGACGCCACCCGCAGGCCGCGTTCGTCGAGTAATAACTTTCAGCGCCCCGCTAACGAGCAAACCATCAACCAGCGCCTCGGCACTGAGCATTCCCGTTTCTCTCGCCCGCGCATCCTTGTTTTTGCGACCAAGAAGATAGAAGGTTCCGGCCACAGCGCCGAGGCCATAGGCTGAACCGGCATGACTCACGACTTTGCTCGCGCCTATCTGACGATCAAACTCGCCCATTTCGTCGCCGGTGATGCGATCGGTGGTGAATAGCGCCATGAGGCCGATGCTGCCGGGCACGAGCCACTTGCTGTCCGCGCGTTGAATATGAAGCGGCGCGGTCCAGATGGCTTTCTGATCCTCGAGAATGTTTTTGAAGAATTCCCTTTCGAGAGAAGGTGGGCTCGAAGGAGTAGGAGACGGTGTGGGCTTAACGGAGTTTTGTGCACGCGCCGTGACTCCTGTCGCGAGCACAGCCGCAAGCAGGAGCATGCCGAAGAGGCACTGCGAACTTCTGTTTCTTCGCATGTTGTTTTCCCTTTTTATGGAATTACTTGCTGACCACCAGCACTGCAAACGATCCGGGCTTCAAGCTGCGTTGGGGCCTGCCACCCGGAGTTGTCGGCGGCGTCTCAATGTATTCGGCCGCACTCAGAAATATTTTCTTCGTCTTCGGGTCGAAAGCCATTGTCCGGGCACTCGGTTGTGTCTTGACCGGACCAGCGTCTTCATATTCATCGGCCGACTTCTCACGAAAGATATTCAAGACACCTTCACCGCACGAAAAGAAGATCAGTTTCGCCTGGCTGTCGAAGGCCGCATAGTCCACGCCTCGTCCGATAGGAAAGCTGGTGATCACTTTTCCCGAGACGGCATCCATCACGACCATCTTCGGCTCGTTGCGGCAACCGATGAACAGCCGTTTTGTCTTGGCGTCGTAGGCCAATCCGGTCGGCGTCTTCGCCACACCGATCGGAAACCGTTTCTTCACTTCCAATGATTTCGGATCGAAGGCCACAACCTCGTTGGTGTCTTCGAGGTTCACGTAAACCATACCATCGGCGACAACCGCTGATTCGCCGTCGCCTTCGACTTTGATCGTGCCCAGGACCTGCCCAGCCTTCGCGTCGATCGCCGTAATGTCATGCGAGCCATGGTTGTTGGTAAAGATGCGCTTCGTAGCCGGATCGTAATAGATTCCATCTGGTCCTTTGCCGACATCGATCTTATTGATGAGTTGCAACGTCACCGGATCGAACATTGAAACTTTGTTCTCACGACCGTTGCTGGTAAAGCCATGCTTGAACTCGGACGCGAGCGCGACTCCGTGAACGCCGGGAGTATCGGGAATGGTCCCGATTAACGTGCCGTTGTCAGGATTGATCACGTCAACCTGGGTGCCGTGCGCGAGATACAGGCGTCGCGCAACGCTATCGATCGTGACGTAGTCAAAGCCGCCATTGCCGGGAACGGCATAGCGAGTCTCGACTTTATATCCCGTGCCACCACCCTGCCAGGTAACGAAGGCAATCAATATCCCAACGAACGCAGTGCGGATGTTTAGCATGAGCCTTTCCCTTTCTACTGTTGGCGAACTCGGTCAAACCTCTTCCGTTGCTGAATGATCCCGGCGCAACATCGCGTAGACCGTCGGCGTGACGATTAGCGACAGGCCGAGCGCCATTGTTAGACCACCAATTACTGCAATCGCCAGAGGTTGCAGCAGTTCTGAACCTGCTCCAATCGCCAGCGCTAACGGCAACATGCCAAGCATTGCCGCGAGCGAGGTCATCAGCACCGGTCTGAATCGCCGGCGCCCTGATCGCAAAAGTGCCTGTCTTAACGTGTCTCCGGAGGCGAGATTCTCTTCAACCGCATCGAGCATCAGGATTCCATTCTTCGCTACGATGCCGACGATCATGATCATGCCCATTAACGAGACTACATTCAACGTTGAACCAGTGATGAACAACGCCAGCAGCACACCGCTGAGTGCGAGTACGGCGCCGGTCACGATTGCGATCGGATGCGCATACGAACGAAATTCGATTAGGAGCGTGATGAAAACGAGCAGTACAGCGAGAATGAGCGCGAGGGCCAATTCGCGAAAGCTGGATTGTTGCTCCTGATACAAGCCGCCATACTCGACTGTCATTCCCGGCGGCAGCTTCACGTCCTGAACCAGTTGCTGTTGAATCTGGCGAATCGCCGTGCCGAGGTCGTTGCCTTCAAGACGTCCGGTGACAGCAATCATCTGGCGCAGGTTCTCGCGCTCAATCTCCGCTTGTCCTTTATCAATGTCAACATCGGCGACTTGATCGAGGCGAAACAGTTGTCCTGACGAAGAACGCACCTGCAAAGCCTTCACTTTTTCGAGCGAAGTGCGCACGTCAGCCGGAAAAATAACTCTCACCTTGATCAGCCGATCCTGCTGCAAAATCGAAGAGGCGGCGTCGCCCGTCATCGCGGTTGTGATGGTTACGGCGACGTCATTCGCAGTGACTCCAAACTG
>Ga0105248_10009803_pt1 | contig 10552 bp, 11 predicted proteins | sample KBSS34metaG_FD_81524 | JGI IMG/M metagenome (GOLD analysis project Ga0105248, IMG submission 81524) | Switchgrass rhizosphere microbial communities from Kellogg Biological Station, Michigan, USA - KBS S3-4 metaG | ecosystem: Host-associated > Plants > Roots > Rhizosphere > Soil | place... | reverse complement strand
TCCGGGGGTCCAGCGCCTTGAAGGCGTGCAAGGCCTGCAGCACGGAGTTGCGCGCGCGCATGGTCCTCAGGCCTCGCCGTAGCGGGCCAACGCCGCAGCCGCGCGCGGGCCGCGGGCCAGGGCCAGCGCCTTGCGTTCGCGCCGCTCGCGCATGGCCAGGGTGGCGTCGGGATAGCTGGCGCGGATGGTGGCCAGCAGTGCTTCCAGCCGCTTCTGGTGATCGGCCGCCTCGACGAAATCGTCGACGGTGAGCTCGATGGAAATCTGACCGCAAAGCTTCATGATCCGCCCCTCGCACGCAATCTCCACGCGAGCATCCGGCCGCCCACGTCGTCGATCACGCCGTATTCGACAAGGGCTGCAAATCGTGAGGCGAACTGTAGTCACTGCTGCCAGCGGCGGAATTCGCACGACGAGCGGCGTCGCACGGGCGTCACGCTTGGCCTAGGGTGAGCGCGGTTTCACGACGCGGAGGGGCGTCTATTGGACAGCGCTTTCGGCCAGTCCCGCGCCCGCGACCCTGCGGCGCGACGGCCGCTGTTCGACCGGTACCTGACCGCCAACATCTCGCTCTGGGCCCTGACCTGGCTGCTCACCACGGTGCGCGTGGTGGTCGGGATGGACACGCCACTCAAGCAGATCATCGAGATGGGGTTGCGCCGCGCCGGCGTCTCGGCGGCGGCGGCGCTGTTCTGCGTCCTGATCCAGAAAGCGCTGCGGCGGACGCGCGGCTGGCCGCTGGCGCGCCGCATCGCGCTGGCCGCGGTGCTGGCGATCGCCGGCGGGATCTACTGGTCGGTCCTGAACTTCTACGCCTTCTACTCCCTGGCCCCCATGAAGCCGTGGGACCGGTCCTTTGGCGAAACGGTAATCGCGTCGGTGCCCGGGTTCTCGGTGCTGATCTGGTCGTTCATCGCCTGGTGCGCCTTCGTCTTCGCCATGGATTACGACGAGCAGGCGCGCGAGCAGAGCCTGCGGCTGGTGCAGGCGCAGGCCCTGGCGGCGGAGAGCCAGAACCAGATGCTCCGCTACCAGATCAACCCGCACTTCCTGTTCAACACGCTCAACGCGCTGTCCTCGCTGATCCTGCAGAAGGACTTCGTGCGGGCCGAACGGATGGTGCTGTCGCTGTCGAATTTTCTGCGCGCCAGCCTCGAAAAGGCGCCCGGCGACAAGATCACCCTGGCCGAGGAACTTGAGGCGCAACGGCAGTACCTGAGCATCGAGCAGGAGCGGTTCGGCGAGCGGCTGAAGCTGTCGGAAACCCTGCCGTCGACGCTGCGCGCCGCCCTCGTTCCCGGCCTGATCCTGCAGCCCCTGATCGAGAACGCGGTGAAATACGGCGTCGCGCGGACGACCAGCCCGGTGTCCATCGAGATCATCGCCGAAGAGCGCGGCGGCAAGCTCATCGTCACCGTGCGCGACGACGCCGTGCCTGACATCACCCCGAGCGGCGCGGAGGCCCCGGTGACCCTGGGCGTCGGCCTGACGAATGTCCGGCGTCGGCTGGCGGTTCTGTACGGCGAGGCCGGCGTGCTCACCTGCGGACCGCGCCTGGGCGGCGGGTTTGCGGCCACCATCGAACTGCCCCTGGAGCGCCGCTGATGGCCGGCCCCGCCACAGCCCCCCTGCGCGTGCTGATCGTCGACGACGAGCCGCTCGCGCGCCGGCGCCTGGAGATCCTGCTGCGCGAGCAGCCCGCCGTCGAGCTGGTGGGTGCGGCGGCCGACGGCCTGGCCGCCGGGCGGATGATCGCCGAGCATGCGCCCGACGTGGTGCTGCTGGACATCAAGATGCCCGGCATGACCGGCCTGGAGGTCCTGGACGCCCTGCGCGCCGAGATTGCGCCGATCGTGATCTTCGTCACCGCCTTCGATCGGTTCGCTCTCGACGCCTTCGAGAAGGCCGCCTTCGACTACCTGCTGAAACCCGTCGAGCCGCAGCGGCTGGGCGCCTCCCTGGCGCGCGCCAGGTCCGCGCTCGCCGACCGCGCCGCCGCCGAGCGCGCCTCTGAGCTGGAGGAGATCCTGCGCAATTTGCGCGGCGGGCCGCAGGCCGAGCCCGCCTACGACCGCGACATCTGGATCCAGGAACGGGGCGGGCGGATCAGCCTGCCGGTGGCGGCCATCGACTGGGTGGCGGCCGAACGCGACTATGTGCGCATCCACGCCGGCGCCCGGAGCTACCTGATCCGCCAGTCGATCAGCGCGCTGGAAGCCCGGCTGGACCCGGCTGCGTTCGTGCGCGTGCATCGCTCCAGCCTGGTCCGCGCCGACCGCATCGTGCGCATCCGCCACGCGGCGGGCCGCGGCGCGGTCGTGCTCTCCACCGGCGTGGAAATCGCCGTCTCGCGCCGACACATGGGCGTGCTGAAATCGCTGAGCCGGCCGGGGGCCGCCTACTCCAACGCCAGCGCCTGAACGCCGGCCGCGCGTAGGGCCGCCAGCCGAGCGAACGCCAGGGTCAGCGCCTTGCGCCGCGCCCCCGCCAGCGGCGCCACCGCCGCCTCGCGCAGCACCGCGCCGCCAAAGCCGTCGGCGACGATCAGCCCCGGCTCTTCCGGCAGAATCTCGCGCGGAAACTCCGGCGCCACCGCGAAGGCGAAGGCGTCGCAGTAAGGCTGGTACTCATGCCACTTCTGGTCGGTGCGGAAATCCTCGAGGCTGGACTTCACCTCGACGATGAAGATCTCGCCGCGCCGCCCCAACGCCATCAGGTCGGCGCGTCGTCCGTTGGGCAGGGTGACCTCGGCCAATGGCGCATAGCCCAGGTCGATCAGGAGGCGCGCCGCGCCGCGGGTGACCGCCGCCGTGGTTTCCGGCCGGGAGACGGCGACAAGGGTGATCTCGGTGTCCACGCGCCAATCTGTTCCGGCTTCGTTCACGACGCAAGGCCCAACCCGGCTTTCCAACTTAGGTTAATTTCCGGCTTGCAACCCAGGGTGATTGAGCGGCATGTCTCGCCGGCACGTTGCCGGGCTCATGCAGTCTGGCGACGTTGCGCGAGGGCGAGCAGCCACAACCGACCCGCCCTGGCCCCCGGTCCTGACGCCAGGATCGGGGGTTCGGCGTTAAGCCTAGCCGCGCGACGGCAGCGGAAATTCCAGACGAGCGGGGTCGAAGCCAAGCTGGCGAATGCGGGCCACCGCCTGGGCGCGGATGGCCGGCGGCAGGATCGGCTTCTGCGACATCAGCCACAGATAGTGGCCATCATGGGTCGACAGGATCAGCCAGCCCTCGTCGGTGCGCTGGTCGAGCACCCAGTATTCCTGGGACACCAGGCCGCCAAAGAAGCTCATCTTGAACTTGGCGTTGGAAACCGGGTCGAGCGGGTGGGCCTTGGCCTTCCATTCCGACAGGGGACCGTCCGGCGTGCCGCGATGGCAGGCCTGCACCACCGAGAAGCCGTCGCCGGTGCGCGTCCAGTCCGAGGTGCCGGCCTGGCAGCCATGCTGGGTTTTGTTCGGCAGGCGGGCGACCTCGTACCAGCGGCCCATCATCTTGGTGGCTTCCACATGGGCCACCGGCTGCGGCTCGGCCATCGCGGGCCGAGCGGCGAGGAAGGCGGCGACGGCCGCCAGAATCAGGGTCAGGCGCTTCAGCATTCGGCGGTCAGATAGTCCGGGCTTGTGACAAATGAAACGCCCGCGATGGACTTCGCGGGCGCCGCATAAGGACGCAATGGAACCTTGCCTATTTTAGGGCGGCCTACTCCGCCGCGATCGAAACGGGCCGGGCCCGGTCTTTGAAGTTGATCGCCTGCAGGTAGCGGATGCCGTCCTCGGCGATATCGTCGCCGACCGTCCGGTCGCCTTCCGCCGCCAGTTCGTCCATGTCGACGTACATGGCGTAGAAGCCGCGCGTCCGCTCGGTGATCAGCTGGGCCTGCAGCAGGGTCTTGATCAGCACCCTGAAAACGTTGGTCTCGCCCTTGAACTTGCGCGTCGGATCGCGCTCCTTCCGCCGTTGGACGATGTCGGCGATCACCCGCTCGGGGTCGAGGTCGAACATGCCGTAGATCTCGGCCATCTGCCGCGGATCGCCGCGGTCGAACAGCAGGTTCTGGGCGCAGTGGGCGGTCCAGTCCTCCACCAGATTGCGTTCCGCTTCGGTCAGGTGCGGGATCGTGCGGTCGGCCCAGATCTTCCCGAACTTGTGGTGGAAAGCCTCGTCGGTCATCACCAGCTGGAACAGCTTCTTGGCCACCGGATCGCGGTTGGTGCGGTAGCCGTTGGCGAAGGCGCCCATGGCCAGGCCCTCGACCAGCATCTGCATGCCGACGATCTTCTTGTAGACCTCCGGCGCCTCGATGATCTCGACCAGCAGGCCCTTCAGCGCCGCGCCGCATTCGGTGGGCCGACCCCAGCGCGACTTGATGTACTTGGCGAACGCCGTGACGTGGCGCGCCTCCTCGCGGGTCTGGTTGGCGGCGTATTCCTGGGCGCCCTGGTCGTAGAGCACGTGGCAGAGGCTGGCCGACAGGTTCAGCGCGCCCTGTTCGCCGTGCAGGATCGAGGAGAAGCCACGCAGCTGCATGTAGTTGATGAAGGCGATCCGCTGCTTGGGGTCCTTGAGCGTCTCGGCGACATAGGGCAGGCGCAGGAGCGGCTGCTGTTCCTCCGGGACCATGGCCTCGTTCTCGAGGTCGAAGGGCTCATCGAAGTCGATGTATTTCTTGTCGAGCGGATCCCAGAAGTGCTCGTGCGTGGCGCTGATGATCTTGTCGAAGGCCGTGGAGCGCTGGCCGTAGCGGTCCAGCGACAGCATCGACTCGAAGTCGTCGGGGGCCACCGCGCCATACATGGCGTCCTTGGTGATGTTGCCGTCGGCCATCACGTACTCCTGAACGTCGTTCAGGCAGGATCGCGCCGCTGGGCGGCCGCGTCAAAGAAAATGGCGGCAGCCGCCCGCCCAGCTATAGTCAGGCATGCGCCCACTTGCCCTCGCCCTGGCGATCGCCGCCCTCTCCGCCGCCTTAGTCGCGCCGGCCGCCTGGGCCGATGATGCGCCGCCGCTCTGCAAGGCCTTGCGCGGCCTGGCCGAGGCGGCGCGGGGCGCGGACCAGCCCCTGCGGATCTCGCTCGACGCCGCCCAGGCCTGCCACGCGACGCCCGACAACGACGCGACACGGGCGTTCTGCGCGCCGGCCTCGACAGCGACTGGCCTGGCCTGGCGCCTCTACGACTGCGTGAACACCATGGCCGCCGAGCCGCAGATCGCCACGACCAGCGAATACGCCGAGGGTCACAGCCGCAAGAAGATCACCCACCTGGCCGCGCGGCTGGCGCACGGCGTGCGCCTGGACCTGACGGCGGGGGCCGACCGCAACGACGTGGTCGTCTGGACGCCCAAGTAGCGTCGGTCAGCGCGGACGGCGCGCGCTCTCGCGCAGCGGGCCGACACGGCCGCGTTATTATTCGAAATTTGCTACAAGATATTCGCCGGCAATCGGAATAGTCTTCGAGCGTATCGGAGACGACCATGGCTGAATATTCCACTCAATTTTCAGTTCGAAGACTTTGGATCATTTTCGCCGGCACAATGATCCTTATGTTCGGCACGCTGATTTATTTTGGTCAGCAGATCTATCAGACGAAGCCTCCGATCCCTGCCGCCGTGACGACAGCCGCGGGCCAGGTTCTCTACACGGGCGCCGAGATTGAGCGCGGCCAGAACATCTGGCAGTCCATGGGCGGCATGGAGCAGGGCTCGATCTGGGGCCATGGGAGCTACGTCGCGCCGGACTGGAGCGCCGACTGGCTGCACCGCGAGGCCGTGGCCCTGCTCGACGTCCTGGCCCGTCAGGACGGTGGCGGCGCCTACGCCACCCTGCCGGCGCCCGAACAGGCGCGCCTTCAGGCGATGCTGCGTCAGGAAATGCGTGCGAACACCTATGACCCGCGGACCGGCGCCATCACCGTCAGCGGCCCGCGCGCCGAAGCCATTTCGCTGGTTGCGGCGCACTTCTCGGATCTGCTTGAAGGCGCCTCGCCGCAGGGCCGGGCGTTGCGCACGCAATACGCCATGCCGGTGCACGCGACGCTCACCGCGGACGAGGCCCGCGCGGTCGACGCCTTCTATTTCTGGACCTCATGGTCCGCCACGACCGATCGGCCCGGGAAGACCTTCACCTACACCAGCAATTGGCCGCACGAGCCCCTGGTCGGCAACACGCCCACCGGCGACGTCTTCATGTGGACGTTCATTTCGATCTTCGTCCTGCTGGGCAGCATTGGCGCGATCGTCTGGTACTACGCCCGGCAGTTCGACATCTGGCGCCGTGACGGTGTCCCGGAGGCAGGCTTCGCGACCGCCGACTTCATGGTCGGCGCGACCATCACGCCCTCCATGCGCGCGACGTTGAAGTACTTCGTCGTGGTGGTGGCGCTGTTCCTGGCCCAGATCGCGCTGGGCATCGTCACCGCCCACTATGCGGTCGAGGGACAGGGCCTCTATGGCCTGCCGATGGCGCAGTACTTCCCCTACGCCGTGACCCGCACCTGGCACACTCAGCTCGCCGTCCTGTGGATTGCGACCGCCTGGCTGGCGACGGGTCTCTACGTGGCTCCGCTGCTTGGCGGGCGCGACCCCAAGTGGCAGGTGGCGGGGGTCAATTTCCTGTGGGTGAGCCTGCTGGTCATCGTCATCGGCTCGTTCGCCGGCGAGTGGCTGGCGATCAATCGCTTCATTCCCGACCTGAAGCTGAATTTCTGGTTCGGCGATCAGGGCTACGAGTACCTCGACCTCGGACGCTTCTGGCAGGTCTACCTGTTCGTCGGCCTGCTGCTCTGGGTCGCACTGGTGCTACGCGCCATGTGGCCGGCGCTGAAGGCGAACGAGACGAAATCGCTGCTCTACCTCGTGGTGCTTTCGACCCTGTCGATCGGCCTCCTGTTCGGCGCGGGCCTCGCCTACGGCCAGCACACACACATCTCGATCATGGAGTACTGGCGCTGGTGGGTGGTCCACCTGTGGGTCGAGGGCGTGTTCGAGGTGTTCGCCACCGCGATCGTCGCGGCCCTCTTCGTCCGGATGGGACTGGTGCGGATTTCCGTCGCCACCACCTCGGTGCTGTTCGCGACCCTGATCTTCCTGGGCGGCGGCGTGCTGGGGACCTTCCACCACCTCTATTTCAGTGGCACGCCGACCGGGGTGATCGCGCTCGGAAGCGTGTTCTCCGCCCTGGAGGTGGTGCCCCTGGTGGTGGTCGGCTTCGAGGCCTACAGCCGGGCTCAGCACTCCGCCGTGTCGGAGTGGCAGACGACCTATCGCTGGCCGTTCAACTTTTTCGCCGCCGTGCTGGTGTGGAATCTTATCGGCGCGGGGCTCTTCGGCTTCCTCATCAACCCGCCGCTGGCGCTCTATTACATGCAGGGCCTGAACACGACGGCCACACATGCCCACGCCGCCCTGTTCGGGGTCTACGGCATGCTGGGTCTTGGACTGGTGCTGTTCTGCCTGCGCGGCCTGACGGACCCCGCCCGTTGGAACAACCGCCTGCTGGCCATCAGCTTCTGGTGCCTGAACATCGGCCTGGCGATGATGGTGTTCCTGGCGCTGCTGCCGCAGGGCCTGCTGCAGACCTACGCCAGCTTCACCCGCGACTACGCCTATGCGCGCAGCGCTGACTTCATCCACAGCCCGCTCATGGAGGCCCTGGTCTGGATCCGGGTGCCTGGCGACCTGGTGTTCAGCGTCGGCGTCGTGGCGTTCGCGGCGTTCCTGGCTCAGGCGCTGTGGTCGTCGCGCCGGCCCGTCATCCCGGTCGTTCAGCCGGCGGAATAGCCCGGGGCCGCGACAGCAGAACGCCCGCCGGGTCTCCCCGGCGGGCGCTCCCTAATAGCTTGTCGCGAAGCCTACTCGGCGGCGATCAGGACCCGCCTGGCCTTCTCGGCGAAGTTGATCTCCTGCAGGTAGGCGATGCCTTCCTCGGCGATGTCGTCGCCGACCATCTTGTCGCCCTCGTTCTTCAGCTCGTCGATGTCGACGTACATCGAGTAGAAGCCCTTGGTGCGGTCGGTGATGATGCCGGCGTTGAGCAGGGTCTTCACCAGGACGCGGAAGATGTTGGTGGCTTCCTTCATGTCCTCGCGGCGGGTCTCGTCGTTGATGAGCTTGCCCATCTCCTCGATCACCCGGTTCGGGTCGAGGCCGAACTCCTCGTAGAGGCCGACGTTCTGGGTCGGGGCGACGAGGTTGAACAGCAGCGTCTGGAAGCAGTGCGCCGCCCACATCTCGATGATTTCGTGCTCGGCCGCGCTCAAGTGCGGGATCGTGCGGTCGGCCCAGATCTTCCCGAACTTGTGGTGGAAGGCCTCGTCCGTCATCACCAGCTGAGTCAGCTTCTTGGCGAGCGGGTCGTTGGTCTCGTTGAAGATCGTGGCGAAGGCGCCCATGGCCAGGCCCTCCACCAGCATCTGCATGCCGATGATCTTCTTGTAGACCTCGGGGCTGCCGATGATGTCGACCAGCAGGTCTTTCAGGATCGGGCCGCATTCCACCGGCCGGCCCCAACGGGCCTTGATGTAGCGGGCGAAGGCAGTGACGTGGCGGGCCTCTTCGCGGGTCTGGTTGGCGGCGTATTCCTGCGCGCCCTGGTCCTTCAGCACGTGGCAGAGGCTGGCCGACAGGTTCAGCGCGCCCTGCTCGCCGTGCAGGATCGAGGAGAAGGTCCGCAGCGTGGACGCGTTGGAGAAGGCGATCATGCGCTTCTCGGTCTTCAGGATGTCGCGCACGTAGTCGAGCTGCAGGGCGCCGACGAACTTCTCCGGCAGGATCATGGTGTTTTCCATGTCGAACGGCTCGGAGAAGTCGATGTACTTGGCGTCGAGCGGATCCCAGAAGTGGTCGTGGGTCGCGCTGATGATCTTGTCGAACGCCGTCGAGCGGGCGTTGTAGCGGTCCAGCTCCAGCATGGACTCGAAGTCGTCCGGCGCCACGGCGTCGTAGATGATGTCCTTGGTGATATTGCCGTCGGCGGCCATGGCGTCCTCGCTGCGATGTCGGACCTATACGGCGTAAGGGGTCCGATCGGATGCGGTCCACCATCTCATCTGAACGCTGCTCAGTCAACGAAAGTGACGGCTGCGTCACCTTTTCTCATGAGATGCGAAATCGGCCATGGCGCGCTTGGGTCTAGCCGGCGCGCGCCTCGATGGCGTCGATGTCGTCGTCCGAGAGTCCCATGTGGTGGCCGATCTCGTGGATCAGCACGTGGGTGACCAGTTCCTCCAGCGTGATCTCGCCGTGCTCGGCCCATTCGTCGAGGATCGGTCGGCGGTAGAGGAACACCATCGACGGCCCCGGCGCCGGGCCCAGGTCGGAGCGATGGGCGATGTTGACGCCCTGGTAGAGGCCGGTCAGGCCGAACGGGTCCTCGATCCCCAGGTCGTCCAGCACCTCCTCGGAGGGGAAGTCGTCGACCCGGAAGACCACATCGCCGGTCAGCTTGCGGAAGCCCTCCGGCAGGGCCTGGAACGCGGTCTCGGCCAGCGCCGCCAGGTCGTCCAGCGACGGGGCCTTTCCGTAGGGCGGATCACTCATCAGGGACCACGATGCTCGGGTTCTCCGGCAGGCGGCGTTCGAAGAGCCCGATGTCCAGCGGCTGTTGCGGCTCGACCGGACGCAGCGGCTCGTCGGCGATCTTGCGCAGCGTCTCGGGCGCCAGCGGCACGCCCGCGCGCCTGACCTTGCGGGCCTGGGGCGCCTCGATCGGCCGCTCGGCCGTGGCGATCCGCCAGTAGGAGACCATCAGCCGCCAAGCGGTGCGCGGCGCGGGCGGCGGCGCCGGCCAACGCTTGCCGTCGGCGAAGGCCGGCTCGACCGCCCTCAGCCGCTGGCCGGGCAGGATCTGTTCGGCGACCCGGGTGAAGCCCTCGCCCAGCGGCGCGCGATAGGCGTCCTCCGCCGCCTCGCGGGTGGCGAAGGCCGGCCCGGTCGGGTCGGTCGCGAAGACCACGGCCTCGCCCGCCGCCGCGCGCGCCTCCCGCTCACGGGCCACGCGCCCGACCGGATGGACCAGGGCCTGTTCGGCGTTCACCGCCACCGGATAGAGGATCGCGCTCATCGCTCCGATCATGCGCCATTTGGGGTTAGGTTGGGAACGCGGCGCGGATGCGGCGATGTCTCGCCCGGCTTAGTGTGGGCCATCGTGATTCGCCGGAGTGGGGCCAAAGCGGCGAGATGAGCGGCTCTCAACTGATCCTGGCGGCGGCGGCGGGCGCGGTCTCGCTCGCCATCTGCGCCGTGCTCTGGGCGCTGGCCCAGCGGCGCCAGGCGCAGGCGCGCGTCGAGGCCCTGGCCGCACGGCTGGCCGGCCTGGAGATTCGCGCCGAGGCGGCCCAGGCCTCCGCCGAGGCCTTCGATTCCGCCCTGCTCGCCGTCGAGGACGGCCAGGCTCTGCTGGCCTCGGGCGAGGAGTCGCTGGCGGTCTGCGCCGAGGCCCTGGGCCTGGCCGACCACGAGCCCCAGAGCCTGGTCAACGCCCTGATGCGGGCCGATCCCGATCATGCGCGACGCCTGCGCGCCCTGTTCGAACGGGGCGAGGCTTGCGC
>Ga0105248_10009801_pt1 | contig 10554 bp, 5 predicted proteins | sample KBSS34metaG_FD_81524 | JGI IMG/M metagenome (GOLD analysis project Ga0105248, IMG submission 81524) | Switchgrass rhizosphere microbial communities from Kellogg Biological Station, Michigan, USA - KBS S3-4 metaG | ecosystem: Host-associated > Plants > Roots > Rhizosphere > Soil | place... | reverse complement strand
CGAGCCGACCGTGCCCACCAGCTTCTCGCCGTCCTTCTTCAGTTTCAGGGAGCCCTGGATCGGACCCTGCTGCGTGGTCCAGTTGACGTCCCAGGAGCCGAGCACGTCGGCCGGCGGAGTGGTCGTCGGGGCCGTCTGCGCCGCGGCCGGTAACGCCAGGACAGTGGCCAGGTACAGCGCTGCGAGCACGCGGAAGAGCTTCATGACGCCTCTTTCGTATGGAGGGTTCACCCGATGTGTGCCTAGATAATACTGGTTTTCCTTTTGATTGGAGGTATGGCGTGAAGAAGACGCTCGCTCTCGCTCTTTTCCTCGTGCTGGTCTCGTTTTCCGCCGGATATGCCCTGGCGGCCACCAAGACCTACCAGGTGACCGGACCGGTGCTCGAGGCGCGGCCCGACGCCGTGGTCGTGCAGAAGGGAACGGAAAAGTGGGAGATCGCCCGCGACGGCAGCACCAAGGTGACGGGCGACGTCAAGGTCGGCGCGAAGGTGACGATCACGTATCGGATGACCGCCACCGACATCGAAGTGAAGCCGGCGGCGGCGCCCGCGAAGAAGAAGTAGCGCGCTAGCGCTCGTTCAGCCAGCGATCCTGCAGCACCTGCAGCGGCTTGGTCAGCTTCTTGCCGCCGACCTCGAGGGTCACGATGTAGGTCCCGGGCTCGACGGCGCCGGCGCCGCCGCGTCCGCCACCGCCACCACCGCCGCCGCCCTGCTGTCCCTGGGGCGGCTGCGGCGCCAGGTTCCACATCACGCGATTGATGCCCGCGGTCTTCGGGGCCTCGAGCGTGCGGATGGTACGGCCGTTGACGTCGGCGATCGAGATCTTCACGTCGCCGGCGTTCGCCTTCAGGTAGTAATTGATCGCGGCCCCGCGCGGCGCGTTCTCGCCGACGAACACCTTCTGCCCGCCGACCTGCTGGTTGTTCTGCTGGTCGTTCAGCCACGCCACCGCCGGCCGGATGTCGAACAGCGTCGCGTCCGAGTCGCGCACCGCCGGCGTCAGCTGCTGCAGCGGCGTGATGTCGTCGGCGATCCACACGCTGCGGCCGTGCGTGGCGACGATCAGATCGTTGTCGCGCGGATGGATCAGGATGTCGTCGGTCCGCACCGTCGGGTAGTTGTTCATGAACTTCTGCCAGCTCTTGCCGCCGTCGAGCGACACGAACAGGCCGAACTCGGTGCCGACGTAGAGCAGATCCTTGTTCTTCGGATCTTCGCGGATCACCTGCACGTTGCCATACTGCGGCAGATTGCCGGCGACGCTCTGGAACGACTTGCCGAAATCGTGCGTGACGAACACGTACGGCTTCAGGTCGTCGCTGCGATGCCCGTCGACGGCGACGTAGGCGGTTCCCTGGTCGAAGTGCGACGCGTCGACCCGCGAGATCCAGTACTGATGGTTCGCCGGCAGGCCGGTCAGGTTCTTGCCCACCTCGGTGAAGGTCATGCCGCCGTCGCGGCTCACCTGCAGGTTGCCGTCGTCGGTGCCTGCCCACACGACGCCCGGCATCACCGGCGACTCCGAGATCGAGATGATCGTGCTGTAGGAGACGACGCCGTCGTTCTTCGAGAGCTGCGTGACGTTGCCCGCCATGCCCATCATCGGGACGTTGTTGCGATCGACCTTCTTCGTGAGGTCCTCGCTCGCCACCCACGTGTCACCCTGGTTGTACGACTTGAACAGCCGGTTGCCTCCCAGGTACACGATCTTCGGGTTGTGCGGCGACATGATCACCGGCGTGTTCCAGTTGAAGCGGTAGTTGTCGCCGGGGATCGCGTTGAGCACGTTGGGCGCGCCACCGCGCCCGCCGAAGCCCCCCTGGCCGCCGACCTGTACCGGCGGCGCCGGCTGTCCTTCCGCGGCCGCGCCCGACACCGCTTCGGCATTGGCCGCCGCCTGGTTCGGCGCGCCGCCGCCCCGTCCCGCGCCGCCGCCGCCGCGCCCGCCGCGCCCGCCGCCGGCATTCGGGCGGATGCTGCGTCCGCGTCCGCCTTCCGCGAGGTTGTAGCGGTTGGTCGCGCCGTCCTGCGACTCCGTGATGACGATGTTGTAGTCGCTGGGATCGACGGCGGTGTAGAAGCCGTCGCCGCCGCCGATGCCGAACCAGTGCGAGTTCATGATCCCGCCGCGTCCGCGTACTGCGCTCGGCCCGCCCCAGCTGCCGTTGTCCTGCAGGCCGATGTAGACGTAGTAGGGATGCCGCATGTCGGCGGTGACCACGTAGGCGAGCGCGGTGGCCATGGTGTTGACGAAGTCCCACGACTTCCCCTGGTCCCAGCTGACGTCGAGGCCGCCGTCGTTGCCGATCATGATGTGCTTCGGGTTCTTCGGATCGACCCAGATCGCGTGCTGATCGACGTGGCCCGGATCGTTGTTGCCGCCGGTCTCGTCGAGCGTCGCGAAGCTCTTGCCGCCGTCGAGCGACTTGGCGACCGGCAGCCCGGCGACGTAGATCGTCTTGTCGTTCGACGGATCGACGCGGAGCTGGCTGAAGTACATCGGCCGCGAGTTGCAGTTGCTCACGAGCGTCCAGGTCTTCCCCTTGTCCTCGGAGCGCAGCACGCCGCCGTCCGAGGGATCGAGCGCGGGAGGCGTGCGCGGGGCCTGCGGCTGCTCGGGCTGACCGAAGCGTCCGCCGCGGCCGCCGAATCCCTGGCCCGGACCGGCGTTGTTGCACCAGTTGTACTGGTTGCCGCGTCCTCCGCCTCCGCCACCGCCGCGGCCGGCGTTTGCCGCTGCCTGCTGCGTTCCCGCGGGTGGCGGCGCGCCTGGCGCACCCGCGCGTCCGCCGGTCTGCGGCGTCACCGCGGCTGCCCCTGCAGGCGTCGCTTCGGTCGCCGCGGTCTGCTGCACCGGCGGTGTCGGCACCGGCCGTCCGGTCTCACCCGCTTCGACCTGCGCGTAGACGACGTTGGGGTTCGAGCGCGAGACGTCGAGCGCGATGCGGCCGTAGGTGCCCGTCGGCAGCCCGCTGCCGGTGAGCTTGGTCCACGTCTTGCCCGCGTCCGTGCTCTTCCAGATGCCGCTGCCCGGACCGCCGCCGTTGAAGCAGCAGCCGCTGCGCCGCCGCTGGTAGCTCGCGGCGTAGACGATGCTGCTGTTCGCGGGATCGAGCGCGATGTCGGTGAAGCCGGTGTCGTTGTCGATGAACTTCACCAGGTTCCAGGTCTTGCCGCCGTCGGTCGTCTTGTAGACGCCGCGCTCCGGGTTCGGCCCGAAGAGATGACCTGGCGACGCGACGTAGACCGTCTCCGGGTTCTTCGGATCGATCACGATGCGCGCGATCGTCTGCGTTTCCTTCAGGCCGAGGTTGGTGAAGGTCTTGCCGCCGTCGGTGGTCTTGTAGATGCCGTCGCCGAAGGACGCCGTCTGGCGGTTGTTCGGCTCGCCGGTGCCGACGTAGACGATCTTCGGATCGCGCGGGTGGATCGCGATGTCGCCGATCGACGCGGTGGTGTAGGTCTGGAAGACCGGCTCGAAGGAGACGCCGTTGTTCTCCGACTTGAACACGCCGCCGACGGCGTAGCCGATGTAGATGACGTTCGGATCGGACTCCGACACCGCGATGTCGTCGATGCGCCCGCCCATGCTGGCCGGGCCGATCGAGCGGAAGCGGAAGCTCCTGAGGAGCGGATCGGCCGACTGGTTGATGATCGGTTCCTGGGCGTCAATCAGCGGGGCCTGCGCCGCGCCCGCCTGCGCCGCGGGGCGCGCGCCGAAGGCGGCGATCGCCAGCGCGCCCAGGGCGATCGCGAAGCCGCCGGCTTTCGCTATGCGGTGTGAGGACAATGTCATAGCGCCTTCTTACGACGTGATCCGCGCTTTCGTTACGTAGTCGAGCTTGGGGAACTGCGAGTTGAGGTACTTGTTGCCTTCCGCCTGGATCCGCGTCTGATCGGGCTGCTCGCCGTACCCGGCATTGATTTTGTCCACGACGTCCATGCCGGAGATCACCTGGCCGAACGGCGCGAAGCCCTGCGAATCGAGGAACGTGTTGCGATCCGTGAAGTTGATGAAGACCTGCGTCGAGCGCGAATTCGGCGCGCCGGTCTTCGCGAAAGTGACGTAGCCGCGCAGATTCTTCTGCGTCACCGGGTCGTCCTGGAGGTTGGCGTTCGCCCAGTGCTTCTGGATCTCGGGGTCGCCGTTGATCCCGAACTGCACCATGAAACCGGGCATGACCCTGAAGAACCGCGCGTTGTCGAAGAAGCCGTTCTTGACGAGGTTGTAGAACCGGTCGGCTCCCTTCGGCGCCCACTCGCGATGCACTTCGATGACGAAGCTGCCGACGCTCGTGTCGAAGGCCGCCTTGTAGACCGGCGGCGCGACCGCGTTGAGCTTCGCCGGGTTCATCAGCGCGGCGCGCGAGGCGGCGGCCGTCGCCGCCGGCTTCTTCGCGGCAGTCGAGGTTCCGGTCTTCGGCGGCGTCTTTGCCGGGGTCTGGGCCGGCGTCTTCGGCGGGGTCGTCTTCGGCTGCGCGGGCTTCGGCGGAGTCGTCTGCGCCGTCTTCGGCGTGGTCTGGGCGTGCGCGAGCGCGGCGGTCAGCACGAGGGCGGCAGTCATCAGCATCGGACGTCTGGTCATGGGCGATTCTCTCCTGAACTTGTGAAGCATATACTTGGCGGAAGGGCAGAGGGCATGGGGCTGCGTGAGATTCGATATGCAGCTCGCGGGCTGGCGCGAACGCCGGGGTTCACCGCGATCGCAGTGCTGACACTCGCGCTGGGGATCGGCGTCAACAGCGCGATGTTCAGCGTCGTCTACGGCGTCCTGATGCGGCCGTTGCCCTACGCCGAGCCGGACCGCCTGGTCCTCGTCCAGCGCGAACAGGATCAGAGCGGCACGCGTCGGCCGGTGCCGTCGGTCTTCTTCAGGGCGGCGGACCGGGATGCGTGGCAGCACGCGTTCCGCTCGTTCCAGGCGACCGCGTTCTACTCCGCGGAAATCGCCGCGCTCGCCGCCGACGGCGGCAACCTCGTCATCGACACCGCGGTCGTGTCGGACACCTTCTTTGCGACGATCGGCGGACCGATCGTCGCGGGACGCGCGCTCGGCGCGGCCGACGACAACGGCATCGCGGTCGTCGTCAGCGAGCGGCTGGCGCGGCGGCTCTTCGGCGATCCTTCGCGCGCCGTCGGACAGTCCTTGACGCTGTCGTCGCGCGCCTACACCGTCGCCGGGGTCGCCGGCTCCGACTTCCAGTTTCCTTCCAACAAGACCGACGTCTGGATGCCGTCGGGCCTGGCGCGCTCGCTGAGCCCGCGGTGCTGCGGGTTCCGCATGCTGGCGCGCCTCACGCCAGGTGCGGAGATCGGCGGCGCGACGAGCGAGGTTGCGGCGGCCGCGCCGACGCTCGGCGCAGGCGCGGGCGAGGCGGGCATGCATGCCCGGGCGATCCGCCTGCGCGACCAGATCGTCGGAGCGATCGAACCGGCGCTGCTCGTGCTCTTCGCCGCCGTTGCGCTGGTGCTGGTGATCGGCTGCGCGAACCTGCTCAACCTGCTGCTGGCGCGCCAGGTGGCCCGGGAACGGGAGGCGGCGATTCGCGCCGCCCTCGGGGCCTCGCGGGCCCGCCTGGTCGCCGAAGCGCTGCTCGAGGCCGGCCTGCTCGCGGCGGCAGGAGTGACGGCCGGGCTCGTCTTGGCAATCGGGGTGGTCGCGCTATTGAAACGCTGGCAGCCCGCCGGCGTCCCGCGTCTCGATGCCATCCGCCTGGACGCGCCGGTCCTGCTCTTCTCGCTCGCGGTCGCGGCGCTGACCGCGCTGGCGGCCGGCCTGCTTCCCGCGTGGCGCAGCGGCGTCGCGAGGCCGGGCTTCGCCGCGCCGACGGCGACGAGCGGCGTCCACCGACGCCGCGTGCGGCGCCTGCTGTGCGCGGCGGAACTGGCGATCTCGATGGTCCTCCTCGTCGGCGCCGCGCTCCTCGGCCGCAGCCTGGTGCGCCTGATGCACACCGATCTCGGCGTCCACTCCGCAGGCGTCGTCACCGCGTCGATGAACCTGGCGTTCGGCGGGCGGCCCACCGACGCGATGGCGCTCGAGCGGGTCACGCGTGTCCTCGCGCGCATCAGCCAGCTGCCCGGCGTCACCGCGGCCGGCGCCGGAACCTCCCTTCCGCCGAACGCCAGCCGCATCGTGGTGACGCTGCGCCGCGCCGGCGAGAGCGTCGACTACCGCGCCGCCGGCGTCGTGGCGACTCCCGGGTACTTCGAGGCGCTGGGCATGCGGCTGGTCAGCGGGCGTCTGTTCACGCCCGGCGACGACCTCGATCATCCGCCCGTGATGATCATGAACGTCGACACCGCGAAACGCTTCTTCGGGCCCGGCGATCCGATCGGCCGGACGCTGTCGCTGCCGGTCCTGCGCAACGGCCGCAACATCAGCGAGGACATGACGCTGGTCGGGATCGTCTCGAACGTCAAGTACTCCGGCCTCGACGCCGCGGCCGACGACGCCGTCTATCGGCCGTTCGCGCAACAGGCCTGGGTCGCCCCCTATCTCGTCGCCCGGACCGCCGGGGATCCGCGCGGGCTGGTGCCGGTCCTCGGCCGGGCGATCGCCGAGGCCGATCCCGGCGCCGTCGTCTCCGACGTGCGATCGCTGGACGAGATCGTGTCCGACGCCGCCTCGGCGCCGCGGTTCCGCACGCTGCTGCTCGGCGCGATGGCGGCGCTCGCGCTGGCCATCGCGATCGTCGGGCTGTACGGCGTGATGGCGCACTCGGTCGCGCAGCGGACGAAGGAAGTCGGCATCCACATGGCGCTCGGCGCGCGCCGGAGCGCCGTGCTGTGGATGGTGCTGCGCGAGGGACTGGCCGTCGCCGGTGCCGGCGTCGCGGCAGGCGTCGCGCTCTCGGTGCTTTCCACGCGGCTGCTGCGCGGCCTGCTCTACGGCGTCGCGCCGACCGACATGGTCTCGTATGGGATCGCCGCGGCGAGCCTCTTCACGGTCGCGGCGATCGCGACCTACATTCCCGCACGCCACGCCGCCTCCGTCGATCCGTTGGTGGCCTTGCGGCACGAATAACGAAGGATACGAAGGAAGGCGAAGGATACGAAGGAGCCACGAAGGAGCCACGAAGGAGAATGAACATGCCGAGAAGCGCCGAGATGAAAAAGCGGGTCCAAACGTGGGCAGTATGCTCCTTCGTATCCTTCGTCCTCCTTCGTATCCTTCTCGCGGCGTTCCCTTCCACCGTCGCCGCCCAACAGGACAAGCAAGACGCCTATGACGATCAGCTGCGCCGGGGGGACATCCTGGTCAGCCAGCGGAATTACGAAGAGGCGCTCAAGGAATACAAGAAGGCCTACGCGCTCACCAACAAGACGTCGCTCGAGGCGGCGCTGGGGATGGCGGTCGCGTATCGCGGCCTCGGCGCGCACAAGAACGTCGTGGACCTGCTGAGCAACGAGGCCATGAAACTGGCCGGCGACGATGCGAAGAACAAGGCCAAGGTCTACAACCTGCGCGGCGCCGCCCTCGTGGCGCTCGCCGAGAAACCGAACGACAAGCGGTTCGCGGATGCGGAGGCGGACTTCCGCGCCGCTCTCGCGGCCAACCCCGAGCTCTATTCCGCGCAGCTCAACCTCGGCATCACGCTGCTCAAGCAGGAACGCGACGAGGACGGCAAGCGCGAGCTGCAGCTGTACGTCGATCGCGCGCCGAAGGGCCCCGAAACCGCCGACGCGCTGCGCATGATCGAGGAGCCGCGGCGCGCCCGGGAGACCTTCGCGCCCGACTTCAGCTTCACCAGCAAGGACGGCGAGTTCATCTCGCTCGAGGACCTCAAGGGAAAGACGGTGGTCCTCGACTTCTGGGGCACGTGGTGCCATCCCTGCGTGATGGCCACGCCCGGACTGGTGAAGCTGCAGAAGAAGTTCGCGGAGGAGCCGGTCGTCTTCATCAGCGTCGCCGAGAACGACCGCGAGGACCAGTGGGCGGCCTACATCGAGAAGAACAAGATGGTCTGGCCGCAGTTCTTCGACAAGACGAGAAAGCTGGTGCGGCCGTTCGGCATCACCAGCTATCCCACCTACATCCTGATCGACGGCGACGGCGTCGTCCGCTGGCGCCACTTCGGCTACGGCATGGACACCGACGGGGCCGTCGAATCAGAGATCAAAAAGACACTGAAACGAAGGTAAACGAAGGAGGGCGAAGGAAACGAAGGAACATGCTCCACTCCTTGGCAACCCTCGCTCTTCTACTTCAATTCGATCGGCAGCACGCTGAATGAAACCGCCTGTCCGACCGGCGTGACCTTGTCGCCGGCGACGCGCGCGATCGTGGCGCGGTAGCGGCCCGGTGCGGCGGGCGGCGCCTGGTTGCCGCCGCGTCCCCCACCGCCGCCGAAGCCGCGGCCCTGGTCGGCGGGGTTCTGCGGCGGCGTTTCCCCGCGCAGGTTCCACGCGATCCGGCGAAGGCCCGGCGACTTGTCGAGATCCAGGCGGCGGATCTGCTTGCCGCCGTCGTCGGTGATGTTCAACACCAGCTTGTCGTCGCCGAAGCCGCCGTTGACGCTGTAGGTGAAGACCGCGCCATACGGCGGGTTCGGCGCGGTCCAGTTGCCCGACATCGGGCCGATGCCGGCGGTGCCGGCCGGCGCGAGGCCGGTCTGGCTGAACTGGTAGGCGTCGCGCAACGGATAGAGATGCGTTTCTTCGGTCAACGCCTGCGCCGCAAGCTCGCGCAGCGGCGAGTAGTCGTCGAGGACGTAGAAGCCGCGGCCGAAGGTCGCGACCACGAGATCCCCCTCGCGCTTCTGCACCGTCATGTCGCGCGCCTGCGCCACCGGCATTCCCCCCTTGAGCTGAATCCAGTTCTGCCCGCCGTCCACGCTCGTGAACACGCCGAACTCGGTGCCGGCGAAGAGGAGGTTGCCGTTGACGTGGTCCTGGATCACCGACCACACGTCGTGGCGATCGGGCAGGTTGCCGGTGACGCTGGTGAAGGTGCGGCCGCGATCGCTGCTCTTCACCAGGTACGGCTTGTAGTCGCCGCGCTGCCAGTTGTTGAGCGCGACGAACACGGTGTTGGCGTCGCGCGGCGAGGCGAACACGTCGGAGACGTAGGTCCACTTCGGCACGCCGGGGAAGTCTTCCACCTTGCGCCAGCTCTTGCCGCCGTCCTCGGTCACCTGCAGCAGCCCGTCGTCGGTGCCGGCGTAGATGAGCCCTTCGAGCACCGGCGACTCGTCGATCGACACGACGTTGCTGAGCGCGGTCGTCGACTCGTGGTAGGCCACCGAGTCGGCCGGCCACACCTTCCCCATGATCGGCAGTTCCTGCCATTTCAGGTTGCGGGAGAGATCGGGGCTGATGCGCGTCCAGTTGTCGCCGCGATCGTCGCTGCGATACACGTACTGGCTCGCCCAGTAGAGACGCCGCGGGTTGTGCGGGCTGACGATGTAGGGCGCATCCCAGTTCGGGCGATCCGCGTTCGGATCGGGTGCGCCGCCGCCGCGGCCGGCGCCGCCGCGCCCGCCGCCTCGTCCACCCTGAGGCGGCTGGGGCGAGACGGGCGAACCCGGCTGTCCCTGTCCGGCGCCCTGCTGCGCGCCGGCGGCCTGCTGCTGCGGCGTCGCGCCGCGCGCGACGTTCTGCGCGCCGGGCGCTCCCGCGGCGCCGCGCCCGCTGCCCTGCGGCCCGAGCGCCCCTTCGGGGGGCTGCGGCGTGATGCCCCCTTCGTCGGCGATCGACTGCGGCACCGTGCGCGGACGGATCGACTTCGACGTGCCGGTGCGCAGGTCGAGGCGGGTGACGTTGCCGTCCTGCGACGTCGCGTAGACGATGCCGGGATCCTCGGGATCGTTGCGCGTCTGGAAGCCGTCGCCGCCGCCGACGACGTACCAGTCGCTGGTGCGCACGCCCCAGCGGTTCAGGCTGGCGACCGGCCCGCAGTGCGACCAGTTGTCCTGCGCACCACCGCACACGTGGTAGAACGGCTTCGCGTTGTCGGTGGAGACGCGGTAGTACTGCGTCACCGGCAGGCTGGCGAAGAAGCGGAACGACTCGCCGAGATCGTACGACTCGTAGACGCCGCCGTCGTTGCCGATGAGGATGTGATTCGGGTTGGTCGGGTCGAAGCGGACGACGTGGTGATCGACGTGCATGCCGGTCTTGTTCTCGAAGCCGGTCTGCTGCCAGGTCTTGCCGCCGTCCTTACTCCAGTCGAGATTGGTGTTCACCGACCAGATCGTGTCGGCGCGGTGCGGGTCGACGAAGATCTCCTGGTAGTAGGCCGCGCCGCCGCCGCGGTACCACTCGCCGCTGCCCTGCGCCGGTTGATCCTGATCGGCGTCGGCGTCCGACGTCGCCATCGCGTCGTCCGCGCCCGTCATGTTCGCGCCGCGCCCGCGGCCGCCGGGATTGGGCGCGACCTTGCCGATGCGCGTCCACGAGGCGCCCGAGTCATCCGAGCGATAGAACCCCGCTTCATCGACGACCGGCCCGGACGGCGGCGCCGCGGCCGGCGCGCCACCGCCGAAGCCGCCGCGGCCGCGCGGCGCCTTGGCGCTGATCAGCGCGTAGACGCGCGCCGGGTTCTTCG
>Ga0105248_10009799_pt1 | contig 10555 bp, 4 predicted proteins | sample KBSS34metaG_FD_81524 | JGI IMG/M metagenome (GOLD analysis project Ga0105248, IMG submission 81524) | Switchgrass rhizosphere microbial communities from Kellogg Biological Station, Michigan, USA - KBS S3-4 metaG | ecosystem: Host-associated > Plants > Roots > Rhizosphere > Soil | place... | reverse complement strand
CTTGATGATTGGCGCCTTTGTGGTTATTATCATATTGATGGCCGCTCTCGGTTACATGTGGATCCAGAACAAGCCAACCTCCCGGCAATCATCCCCACCGATTTCAACCCTGTTTAACGCCAGCCCGCTGCAGGGAGTTGGTAGTCTGATGATGCAGCATGCAAAAACCTGAACCCGGCAATAAGAATCCAGACAGTTTTGACCCGCAAGCGCGAACGCAACATACTGCAGGCGGCGGACCGGCGGGACAAACCGGTGAGTTCAGCGTCGGCGATGTTATAGGCGGCACCTACGAAGTGCTCAGCTGGATCGGCGCCGGCGGCATGGGCAACGTCTACCGCGTGCGCCACAATATGATGGACTCGGACTACGCCCTCAAAACCCTCAGCGCCGACAAAGTCACAGAGGTAGCCTGGCGCAGATTTCAAAATGAAGCCCAGGCTATTGCCCGCATGAGTCATCCAAACATCGTCGGCATCTACAATCTCGGCTTGCACGAAAATCGTTTGCCCTTTTACGTAATGGATTTACTTGAGGGCGATACACTCAATGATCTTTTGCGCGACCACGGGCCCATGCCCATGCGCGACGCCATGAAACTCTTTATAGAACTTTGTGGCGGCTTCGGCTATGCCCACAAAAAAGGCATCGTCCACCGCGACATCAAGCCACCAAATATAGTGCTACTAAAAAAACCGGAGAGTACGTGCCGGGCAAAAATAGTTGACTTCGGAATAGCCAAACTATCGGGCATAAAAGATCCCGAAAATCAATTTCTAACCAACGCCGGCGAGGTCTGCGGCAGCCCCTATTACATGAGCCCCGAGCAAACGATCGGTCAACGCATTGACGCCAGATCAGATATTTATTCGCTGGGATGCACACTCTTCGAGGCCCTCACCGGTGCACCCCCCCTGCGCGGACGCAGCGCGGTGGACACAATGATGATGCATCAGACTACAGTGCCGCCTACACTGAAAGTCGCCAGCGGCGGCAAAGATTTCCCCGACAGTCTGGAAAACTTAATTGCCACTCTGCTGGCCAAGGAGCCGATGGATCGCTATCAAACAATGGAATTGGTAGCCCAGGACATGACGACCATCCTGGCGGGGGGAGAAACGGCTGTAAATGCAGCTATAAATCCTTTTGCCGCTCAGGTACAAAAGATACAGAAATCTCAAAAAGACCAACAAGGCATGACCTCCAATACTAACGGCGGCAGAGTTGGTGGCAGGCTTTACCAGGCGGAAGAAGACAAAGAAAGCGCCTCGGGCGCCGGCGGCAAAATTATAGCGCTGCTCAGCGCTCTTCTAATAGTCGGCGGCGCAGCAGGGGGCTTCTTCTGGTGGAAGAGCCAAACAGCAGCAAAACAAGCCACCGTCGTTAAGACTCAAAATCCAACGCCGGTGCCAGACGACGTAACAATTGTCAGTCAAGGCGAATTGGATGAAGCCGAAGACGTTATGACCGACAAAAGTAAGAACATGCCGCCGCCCACCGTAAGCTTAAACGACACCAAACCTTACTCACACATCGAGATTCGCAATGGCGTGCAGTGGAGGGTATTTGAATTTCCCACTGATTTCGTCGTGGGCAAAATTAAAAGCAATTATGAAGGCTATGCCACCAACTGTAGGGGCATCCGTACTTACCGGGCAATCGAATCACTGTCTTTCATGCCGGTCCCGGCCCTGCTCAAATATCCACAGTATGTGAAACGATTCCGTCCTAATGAGCTGCGCACCCTTCATATGAGCGGCGAGGGCGTCACCGACGACCTACTGAAATTGACACACACTCTTGTGGGCATCAGCAAACTGCAATTCAGTCAGTGCCCCAAAATGACCACGGACTGCTTCAAATATATTCCCGAGATGAAAGCACTCAACGCACTGCAATTTGACGACCACAGTTTCACCCCTGAGCAATTGCGTCATCAACCATGTATCACCAAAGTCAAAGAACTCGGCTTTTCATATCACAATGATGTTGAGCCCTATCTGGAGTTGATCAAGGGCTCGCCGGCCATACAATCGCTCATTGCCGCCAAAACAAATATCAGTACCAAAGGTATGGAATATATCACCTCGCTGCCCAATCTGGTCAAACTACAGTTGGATGGCTCCCACGTCCAGGCGTCGGATATAGTGCTCCTGGCCAAGATGCCCAAACTGAAAGCACTCTTTTTTATTGATCAAAAGATAGACGCCAGGATGCTGGCGGCCCTGAAAAAACTAAAGAACGTTCAGTATATGCTCGTCTCGGCCAACTGCGCATCGCCGGCCTCCGATGCCAGCATTCTGGCAGCCTTAAAACCAATACGGGTGGAACGCGTTGAAAACGCTCGGATAGAATGGATCCCATGACGGAAAGCAATCTGGACGAAAACGAACGGACCCAGTTAACCCAGGACGGGCAGCCGATAACAGCCAATGGCAAAGCGGCGGAGTTTAAACCCGGTGATATCGTCGGCGGTGCTTATGAGGTGCTCTCTTTTATCGGTGCCGGCGGCATGGGAAATGTCTACCGCGTCCGCCATACGACTCTAAAAACAGAATATGCCCTCAAGACCCTGAGCGCCGAACAAGTAACAGACCTGGCCTGGCGCCGATTTCAAAATGAGGCTCAGGCCATAGCCAGGATGAATCATCCCAACGTAGTCGGCATCTACAATCTCGATTTGCACGAAAAGACATTGCCGTACTATGTCATGGACTTATTGCGCGGCGATACACTGCTCGACAAATTAAAAGTGCGGCCCAGATTGCCGGTCAGCGAAGCATTACCAATTTTCGTCGAGGCCTGCGCCGGCATCGGTTACGCACACAAAAAAGGCATTGTCCACCGCGACATCAAACCAGGCAACATCGTCATCCTCGATACGGCGGACGCCTCCGGAGCCAGGATCAAAATAGTAGACTTCGGCATAGCTAAACTTTCACACACCAGAGACTTAGCCAATCAACAGTTGACCAATGTTGGTGAAATCTGCGGCAGTCCTTTTTATATGAGCCCCGAACAAAGTCAGGCTTCAAAAATCGACGCCCGTTCCGATATCTACTCGCTTGGTTGCACGCTATTTGAGACACTGACCGGAGCCCCACCCTTCCGCGGTCGCAATGCCACAGACACTATGATCATGCATCATTCGGCTGAACCGCCCAGCCTGAGCCAAGTATGCCCCGAAGCCAAATGTCCGGCCGCACTGGAAGAAGTGCTGGCCAAATGTCTGGCCAAAGCGCCGATGGATCGCTATCAAAACATGGAAATGTTGGCCCAGGATCTGAAGGCTATAGCAGAGGGAAAAACCGGCCTTAGCGCCGACGAAGACAGATCGCCGTCGGGGACAAAAATCGGTCCGTTAGTCATCATGGCCAGCATAGTCATATTGCTGATAGGCACAGCCGGAACGATTTTTTGGATCAATGGGCAGGCGCAACATCCAAACACAGCAGCAGCTGCGGTAAAAGATCTGGCCCAGGTGGTGCCGACCAAACTGGCTACGGAAACGCCGGGAACAACTGTGGCCGATAATCAGCCGCCACCGACGGCAGCTCAGCTGGCCGACAAGACTCCTTATTCCAGTTACTTTACGAAAGCTGACGGAGTCCCGTGGATACGCTTTCAATTTCCTACCGACCGCAGTCTGGGCTCAATACACTGGTACCATCGAAGAAACACTGCCTTCGCTTGCAGGGGCGTGGTGGAAGCTCCGGCAAATATAGAGCTACTTTTCGTTCCCAATGAACAGGTCTCAGCTTACCCCCAATTTATCGATCGCTTTCGCCCGACAGATCTCAGTGCCATCGAGCTTTCCAGCGAGGACAATAAAGATTATTTTGACAATACAACGATCGAACACATTGGCCGGCTGACAGATCTCAGACATTTGCGCATCTTGTATAGCGAACGCATCAACAATGAATCACTGAAAATTCTGGACAGGCTGCCGAATCTAGTCTCGCTTAGCCTACGAGACAATTCCCATCTAACTGTAATGGGTCTCTCCAAATCAGCGCTCGTACACCGCCTGCGCGAGATCACAGTGGAAACAAGCGAACCGCTGACTCCACTTTTTGCCGCCATCAAAGGCACGGACAAACTGCAGTTTTTAGACGTTTCCGGTCTGGCTGTTGGCCTCCCGGATTTCCATTACATCGGTACATTTAGCCATCTAAACACTTTTAAAGCCAATTATTGCTCGGTGACGGATGAAGAGCTGGCCGAATTGGCCAATCTCCGCAACCTGCTCTGTCTGGAAGTAGATGGTTGCTTATTGACCGAAAAATCAGCGCCGGTGATTCAAAAAATTCTCACTCGAGCACCAAAAAGTCTACGCATAAACGCCACCAAGATTGGCAGACGCCAGTATACCGCCCTGGTATCGAAGCTCAAAGGACTCAAAATCAACTAATATAGTTGCGTAGACTCTCTGGACCTGGAGCATAATGCCAAGCCGGCAAAGTCCGGAAAATGCGGACGAAACAGACAACTCAGAGGCCGATGCCTTCCAGGACCGCACCATGCACACGGTGGGCGGCAGCTCGGCAGGCCAAGAATTTGGACCGGGCGCCATTATCGGCGATGCCTACGAAATTTTGTCATTTATCGGGGCTGGCGGCATGGGCAACGTCTATCGCGTGCGCCATACAATACTGCGGACCGAATACGCCCTGAAAACACTGAGCTCGGACAAAGTGACCGAGGTGGCCTGGCGCCGTTTCCAGGTAGAAGCACAAGCCATCGCCCGCATGAATCATCCCAACATAGTCGGCATCTATAACCTGGGATTACATCAGGGGCAGCTGCCCTTCTATGTCATGGACATTCTGTCCGGCAGCACACTGGCACAGCTGCTTGAGCAGAAAAAATATCTGGAAGTCGATGAAGCGCTCAAAATCTTTGTCGAAGTATGCGTCGGTATAGGTTACGCCCACAAAAAGGGGATAGTCCACCGCGATATAAAACCAGGCAACATTGTAGTTTTAGACAAGGCCGACGCCTCGGGGGCTCGAGTCAAGATTGTAGACTTCGGCATCGCCAAGCTTTCGCATACAAAGGACCTGGCTAACCAACAACTGACGGGCATGGGTGAAGTCTGCGGCTCACCTTTTTATATGAGCCCGGAGCAGTGTCAGGCCGGCAAAATAGACGCCCGATCCGATACCTACTCGCTGGGCTGCACCCTTTTTGAAACCCTGACCGGCACTACGCCCTTTAAAGGTCGCAACGCTATGGAAACAATGTTTTTCCACAGCAACAATCAGCCGCCCACACTAAAAGCAGCCTGTGGCAGAAGCTTTCCTGCGGAGCTGGAGGCGGCTCTGGCCAAGGCCATGGCTAAAGCGCCCATGGATCGCTATCAAACCACCGAAAATTTGGCCCAGGATCTGGAAACGATTCTCAGGGCAAAAACTAGCCCCCAGAACGAGAAAGAAGCCAATAAACAGACTGCAAAATATCCATTTGTAGCTATGACCGTGACCGTCCTTGCCCTGCTGGCAATCTCGGCCGTGGCCTTCATATATTTTGGCCCAAATCACAGTGCCACCTCCAGTGGTACCGTTAACAAAGCGCCGATCGTGATCAAAGATTATGGTCAACACCATTTCACCGACAACTATACCGACGTGGATAAGAGTACAGGTACAGGTACAGGTAAAGGTACCGGTGCAGGAACTGATACAGGAACAGCTACTAGTACTGACACAAGAACTGATACAGCCACAGGTACAGGCACTGGCCCCAATCCAGAGGACAAAACTCCGTGGGCCACTATTGACCTGCCGGCGGTGGTGAACAAGTCATACATCCACTTCACCTTTCCGGAGAAACAGAGCCTGGGCATGATGATCAGTTTTGCCACCAAGAAACGCCTCCTTTGCCAGGGGAAACTGCCGCCACTGCCCTACGGAACCTGTGTATTTTCGCCGGACGCAGCCTTCATTGAGCATCCGCAATACTTCGAACGATTCGGCCCGGTCGACCTTTATGCCCTGGATTTCGACACAACTGGTACGTCGGCTGGAAGCGAGGATAAATTTGACCTAAACACCTTCAAGCACTGCCTACATCTAAAAGGACTGATGGCCCTAACTTTCATTGAATGCCCGAAACTGGACGACACTGTCATGGACTACGTTGAACAATTTCCCCTGCTCAGCAAATTTACATGCATGGACTCCAATGTATCGGCCAAACGCCTGTCGCAGTCAACTATTTTGAAACGCCTCGATCAACTCACCATTTCAACCGAGGATAGTCTGACCCCCTTGCTTCGAGCTCTTAAAGGCTCATCCACATTACAAATTCTGGACGTCACCGGCGCCCAGCTCAGCCGTGAAGACATAAACCTGATCGCGACGATGACCCACTTGATCTGGCTCAGATGCAAGGATGCAGCGCTGACAGACGCAGACCTGGAAGTCCTATCCAAACTGCCAAACCTGTTAAAACTGGAATGCTCCAGGAGAAAAATCACCCGCGCCGCCAACCCCAAAATGATCAAGATTATGGCTCAAGGTGGCGGCAAATCCACACCCGACTCTGTAAACCATCGAGACAAAGCAAAGCAAGAGCTAAAAGTTTTATTTTCCCCCAGCCGCTCATACTAATATAGTTGAGGTCAATGACCGAAAACTACGATAATGATGATCGCCAGGATGAAACCCAGCTCACTGCTGGCGGCACGCCTGTTGCCGGGGAATTCGCCCCCGGGGACATCGTCGGCGGCACTTACGAAGTGCTTTCCTTTATCGGGGCGGGCGGCATGGGCAACGTCTACCGCGTGCGCCACAACATTATGCAGACGCATTATGCCCTCAAGACACTGAGCGCCGAGCAGGTGACCGAAGTAGCCTGGCGACGCTTCCAAAACGAGGCCCAGGCCATTGCCCGCATGTCCCATCCCAACATCGTGGCCATCTACAATCTAGGCCTGCATGACGGCCGGTTGCCCTTCTATGTGATGGACCTTCTAACCGGCCAGACGCTCTCCGACATACTCAAGGCTAAAGGCCCGCTGTCAGTGGAAATAGCCCTGCCGATGTTTATCGAGCTCTGCGCCGGCTTCGGCTACGCCCACAAAAAGGGTATCATTCACCGCGACATCAAGCCGCCCAATATTGTCCTGAACGAGACAGCAGAACCCGGCAGCGGTCGAGTCAAAATAGTTGACTTCGGCATCGCTAAACTATCCCACACCAAGGATCTGGCCAATCAACAGCTAACCGGTGTCGGTGAGATTTGCGGCAGCCCCATCTATATGAGCCCCGAACAGTGCGATGCCGGGCGCATCGACGCCCGCTCGGATATTTATTCGCTGGGTTGCACACTGTTTGAAACACTGACCGGCATTCCCCCGCTCAAAGGTCGCAATGCGGTGGATACAATGCTCTTGCACCACACCGGCGTGCATCCCAGTCTCAAGACAGCCAGTGCCGGCAAAGAATTCCCGGCCAAGCTGGAGGCGGTGCTGACCCGGTGTCTGGCCAAAGCGCCGATGGATCGTTACCAAAACATGGAAAGCCTGGCCGCCGATCTACAGGCCGTTCTCAAAGGCGCCAATCAACCAACTCCTGCTAAAGCCTCGTCCCAATTTTCCATTCCGGCTGTAGCCTCCGCCCTCGTCGGAGTCTTGATCCTGGTCGGCGGCGGTGTGTACGTTTTGACAAAAAGAGCTGAGATCAAAAAACCTGATAGTGCCACCATATACAGTGACAACACAAAAGACAAACCGACCGTCCCTGTCACGGTCGAAAAAATAAAACCGATCTCGTCGGTCGAAACAGGCAAGGACGGACGCCAATACAGGGTCTTTGAATTTCCGGAGCTGGAAAATTTTGGCGTCATCGAAGCGGCGGGGCAAAAAAACACGGCCAAAATATGCCGGGGCAAAATGCGATGGCCGTTATCAACCAGGCTCAATTTTTTTGTCGGCGGCGATTGTTTCGCCAGGCCCGAGCTTCTTGAGGGATTTGGCCCGAATGATCTGGACGAGTTAACGATCCAATCTTTACCCACTTCAGACGAGCGACCAACTACAAAAATGCTCGCTCATATCCAGCATCTAACCGGGCTCAAAGGCATCATCATGATTGATGCCGACTGGATGGATAATTCCGCCCTGAGCTATTTGGAGACATTGCCCCATCTGGACAAATTGGAAATGATCATGGTCGGCATTACGCCGGCGGCGCTTGCCAAACAACCATTTTTAAAACGATTGAGGCATCTCTCGATCGAATCAAAAGAGAGTGTCTCCCCCGTGCTCAGAAGCCTGGAGGGAAGCACCGCGCTTCAAGCACTGAAGATAGTGGAAACCAACCTGACTAAAGAAGACTACAAATCGATTGCCACTATGTCAGGGCTGATGCTGCTTGAAGTGCCCGGCTGCGAAATTACCAATGCAGACCTGATAACGATTTCCAATCTCAAAAATTTATATCGCATCAATGTTTCCTCCGGTCACATCAATTCGGAAGCCGCCCCCACACTTAAAAAAATGCACAGCCAGGGACTGAGAGAAGTGCACATGCTCTCCGAGTTTCTACCAGAGTCTGACTACAAGAAGTTACATACCCTCGGTACCGGAGTCGACTTTAAATAATGGCAGGTGGTGACCAGGATAACACTCAATATACCGGCAATAACCAGGCACCGGCCGTGGAATTCCACGCAGGACAGATCGTCGGCAACAACTATGAAATCTTATCCTGGATCGGCGCCGGTGGTATGGGCAATGTCTACCGTGTGCGCCACACAATCATGGACGCCGAATATGCCCTGAAATCATTGAGCGCCGACAAAGTGACCGAATCTGCCTGGCGACACTTCCAGATCGAAGCCCAGGCCATCGCCCGCATGAATCATCCCAACATTGTCGGCATCTACAATCTGGGGCTGGAGCAAGGGCACCTGCCTTACTATGTGATGGATTTGCTCAAAGGCAAGTCCCTGGCTGACCTACTGAAGGAGAAAGGTCATCTCGATCCAGCAGATGCCCTGCAAATATTTCTTGAGGTAAGCGCCGGTCTCAGTTATGCCCACAAAAAGGGCATTGTGCACCGCGATGTAAAACCAGCCAACATCATCATTTTAGACAATCCCGCACCGGGCAGCGGCAAGGTTAAAGTGGTTGATTTTGGTATCGCCAAACTTTCAGGAATAGCCGATCAGGACAAACAAAATCTCACCAATGTCGGCGAAATCTGCGGCAGTCCTTATTATATGAGCCCCGAGCAATCCGAAGGCGGCAAGATAGACGCCCGCTCGGACATCTATTCTCTGGGCTGCGCTCTTTTCGAAACGTTGGCCGGTAACCCGCCCTACCGCGGAAGAAATGCGCTGGAAACAATGATGATGCACCAGAACAATTCTCCGCCCCCTCTAGCCACCATTGCCGGTGGCAGAACCTTCCCCGCCCATCTGGATAGCTTGCTCACCTCCTTGCTCGCCAAAAGACCGATGGACCGCCCGCAATCCATGGACAGCGTAAACCAGGCCCTGGGTGAGGCCCTGGAGCGCTTGAAGCGCGTAACAGCCACTTCCAACTCCATCGCCAGGCCAAAAACAGGCAACATAGCCAACTTATCTATGTACTCTACAGAATCATCCGGCGACAACAGCCGCAAGGCTTCCCCCGAAAATTTGGCAGACACGGGTGCCGATACCGCCGCAAGAAAAATGCGCCTTACGAAAGCACTGAACTACAAAGTACTGGCCGCTATGGCTGTAGTTCTAGTAGTGGCAGTCTCCATTTCATCATTTCTGATATTCAGAAACAACAACAGTCAGCAAGCCAAGGTCACACTAACAGTACCCGAAGATCTTTTCAGTTCCTCGCCCCTGGAAAAGACGGTGAGAGTCGAGCCAGTTCCCACTAAGCCCCTCCCCCAACGCCAGGTGGAAAAGAAACCTTTCGCCGGAGCCCAGGGCTATGCCAAAGCTTCCAAACCGGTAGTATTTGAATTTCCCACTGATCTCAACCTGGGTGAAATATTGCTCGACAGCCCGGTCATGAAAGAGGGCGCCAACAACAAAAAATTTGTTTGTCAGGGAAAAGTGGCTATTCCAGACGGTCACAAACTTTGCTTTTTTCCAAGCGAGGTCCTGATTGAGACCCCGGAGTTTTTCGACAACTTTCACCGCGACGACCTCTATTCGGTGACCATGCCCACAACTTCAGTCGCACTGAGCAAACGACTGCCTCTGGCCATAGTACATCTGCGTTCACTAAAGGACCTCACGCGCCTTGATCTGCATGACTGCAACGGAGCCGACGCGGGCATCTTGCCCTTGCTGGAGCCGATGAGCAACCTGAAAGACCTGGACGTTAATCCCAGCCGCATCCAACCGAGGGAATTAGCCAGATGCAAACTACTGAAAACACTAAAAACCCTGAGATTCGGTTACTTCGGTCTGCCCACTGCAACATTGCTGGAAGAACATATAGTGCCCGGACACGATAGTGAGGCATTTAGCGCCTCAGCCCAGGATACCTCGCTGCACGATATAACACCGCTACTAATTTCGCTCAAGTTGAACTCAAAAATTG
>Ga0105248_10009796_pt1 | contig 10556 bp, 5 predicted proteins | sample KBSS34metaG_FD_81524 | JGI IMG/M metagenome (GOLD analysis project Ga0105248, IMG submission 81524) | Switchgrass rhizosphere microbial communities from Kellogg Biological Station, Michigan, USA - KBS S3-4 metaG | ecosystem: Host-associated > Plants > Roots > Rhizosphere > Soil | place... | reverse complement strand
GGCCCCGATAATCATATCGCCGGGATAATCCACACCCTCGGCGAAAACTCCACCCTGCACGGCAAATACAAGTGTCGGTTTGTCCTTGACCAGAAGCGAAGTGAGAAGCTCCTGCGCTTTGACCGCGCTCATTTCGCTCTCTTGACGCATCAGACGCATCTCATTGGGCACGAGCATTTTTACTTTGTCAAACACCGACGATAAAAAGCCATAGCTGGGGAAAAAGACAAAATAGTTGCCCGGACGCACGGCCACAATCCTATTTATAGCTTCGGCAATTTTTCCGTAGTTCCTGGCTCGATCGCTAAATTTTGTCGAAACCTGAGGAATAATCAGCAGTTTACGATTAGCGCCTGGGAATGGACTTTCATACTCGCGCGTTTTCAAATCCTCTTCGTGCAAACCTGAAAGTTGCGAAAAATAATCGAAGGGTTTAATCGTGGCCGAAAATGCCACCACATGCCCAAATTCTTTATGAGCCAACTTAAGCTTGGCGGAGGCATCGCAACAGACAACTTTGAGACTTTCCTCAACACCACCGTCTTGCAATTTGGTGCGCACATAGAGATGCAAAAATTCATCGCCCTCATAAGCCAGAGCATCGCTAAAATCGGAAATCAAATTGAGCAAGGTGAGAAGCGAATCGCGCTTGGGACCTTTTCCAGATCCAGATCCAGATCCAGAGCTAGAGCCAGCGTTGGAACCGGCACCACCGCCTTTATTTTCCACATAGCGACCGGCCAGCGCCTGCAAATCCGCCAGGTGCGATTCAAACAATAACGGAGAGAGTGTAACGCGCGAATCTTTTTGATTGACCGTTCGTCCCACTGTTGAAATCGTAAACAGTATGTTGGAAACGATTTTTTTACCTTCCACCGCGATATCGAAGCCCAGATCGGAAAGTGCGCTACCCAGCTCGACAAGCTCTCTGCTGCTCAGGCTCTTGGAATAATAATCGGTGGCCCGACCAGGCAAATTGTGCGCTTCATCGATAACAAGATTGGGCTGTTCATTGCTCTTAGCCAAACTGAATGTCAATCGTCCTAAAATATTGCGCGGACTAAAGACATAATTGTAATCGCCGATTACAACATCAGCATTTTGCACCGTATCCAGTGACAATTCAAAAGGACAGACTTCATATTCCTGTCCGACCGCTTTAAACTCATCGGCGCCAAGAATAGGCATTTTAGCCATTTTATCGACAAGCTTGGCTTCGTCGACCTTTTTGTAGTAGTCCTTTGCATACTGGCAATAGGAAGGATTGCAAATCACTTCTTCCTTGAGACACATTTTTGCTTTAGCGTTAATTGTGGTGCTGAAGAGTTGCACTTCTTCGCTCTGCGGATCAGCGGAATCTGTGATATCGGCAACAGATTGACTCAAACGCTGGACCGCATCCTGGGCAACGGCATGTTGACTGTTCTTGGGAGTGACGTAAATAAAGCGCTCGCCTTTGGCCAGACTGTCACGCAGAGTCGGATACATGACACCGATGGTTTTGCCCAGGCCGGTGGGAGCTTGAATAATTATGTTGGCACTTTCTTCCAGATCGGCCGCCAGATTATCGACCAGTTCGCGTTGAAACGGGCGGGGCTGATCGAAGGGAAAAACGAGAGCCTGGGCCAATTTCTTACGGCGCTCACGCCGGTCTTCTTCGGCCTGTGCTTCATGCTCAAGCTCAGCCAGGCGCAATTGCAACCACTTCTCGTATACCTGTACGTCAAAGGGATAATCAAATTCATCGATAATCTCGCCTTTGCCGCTGACTATAACAAAGTGCGCACGGGGAGCAACTCCGCGCTCCTTGTAGATAAGATAGGCATACGTAGCAAGCTGCAAACCATAAGGGTGCTGCGGGTCGTTACGAAGAATCTCAGCGAGCTCCAGAGCGGAAGAAGAACTTTTGATTTCCTCCACCATTGGTACGACTCCGTCGACAAATCCGTCCATACGGCCCGAGACACTAAAAACAAAACTTTCGCTTTCAAACTTTTCGGCCAGTTTGACTTCGCTTTTATAGACCGCGTATTCCTTCTGCCTCTGCTTCTGCACGGCCAGATGGATCTTGCGCCCTTCGGCCGCCTGGGTCAGAGGGCCGCCAAAAATTTGACCGTAGCCGGAATTGACCTCGATGCTCCCGGACCGGGGCACCGGCAGGGCAAAGTCGCGAATGGCTAAAGTGATGGTCTTCTTGGTCTTTTTTTTCGAACTCACTGGCCACCGGCAACCTACATAGTTATGTATGGTATACCGCCGATGCGCCCCTCGTCAACAGATCAAATCAGCGTGTGCCCAGCTCGTCGGTCGAGCGCAGTTCCTGGCCACAGTGCGAACAACGGGGAAATTCTCCCTCCCAGGCACCTTTGGGGAAAACGTGGCCATTGATGTCGCAGGAGTTGGATTTCTTGGGGGCGAAAATGCTGGCAAAAGAACCAAAGAGGTCCGTGACCATTGTCTTTAGCTTGTTTAAGAAGGCGATATAAACCGGGGGCTCTTTGGCCTGGACGGCCTTCATGGCCTTAATCTCGTGGTGAGTGATACGCGCAGACTTGCGTGGCGGCGGTGTATCTTGCTCCTCCATAATTTCCTGGCCTCCTGGCTACAAGGACGATTACATTTGTTCTATCACCGACAACATAAACTATTTGTGAGATTTTGACCAGTTCACCCTCTCGGCCTCAATGCACGCAACCACTGGCAATACCATCATCGGCCAATAGTAACAAGTTACTGTGGGAGCGGGTCTTGAGCGGGCACTTGACAGTGCCGCTTTGATAAAATTAGACACTGACGCTCTATAAGTACTAAAGGACTGAAGAAGAAAAAGCTATGGGTAAGACATTAGGCATTGATTTGGGAACAACAAACTCCGTCGTAGCGGTGATGGAGGGCGGGCGCCCGACTGTAGTCTCCAACTCTGAAGGCGGGCGGACAACACCATCCGTCGTGGCCATCAACAAATCCGGAGAAAGGCTCTGTGGCTTGCTTGCCAGACGCCAGGCCGTGGTCAATCCAGTGAATACCGTTTATTCAATCAAACGCTTCATGGGCAGACGTTTTGCCGAGGTTTCGGAAGAATCCAAAATCGTCTCCTATAAGGTAAAAGAGTCGCCCGACGGCGGATGTCGTGTGCAAATAGGCGACAAAGATTTTTCACCGGAAGAAATCTCAGCCATGATTTTGCGTAAGCTGAAAGAAGACGCAGAAAAATATTTGGGCGAAAAGGTCGACACGGCCGTGATTACGGTGCCGGCATATTTTAATGACGCGCAAAGACAGTCGACAAAAAACGCCGGCACAATCGCCGGTCTAGAAGTTTTGAGAATCATCAATGAGCCGACCGCAGCCGCTCTAGCCTATGGCATTGAGAAAAAAGGCGGCGACGAAACCATCCTCGTATTCGACCTGGGCGGCGGCACATTCGACGTGTCCATCCTGGAAGTGAGCGACGGCCTGATCGAGGTCAAATCTACCTCCGGCGATACACACCTGGGCGGCGACGACTTCGACCACGCGCTGGTTGAATGGATCGCAGGCGAATTCCTCAGCCAAGAATCAATTGATCTACGCAAAGATCCGCAGGCCCTTCAACGTTTGACAGAAGCCGCCGAAAAGGCCAAAGTCGAACTCTCGTCCGTGACCGAGACCAACATCTCACTGCCTTTCATCACAGCCAACGAGTCGGGACCGAAGCACCTTGACATGAAGCTGACTCGTTCCAAGTTCAACGAGTTGACGAGAAAGCTCGTCGAGCGTTGCAAACAGCCAATCGAACAGGCACTCGCAGATGCGAAGTTGACCTACAACGAAATCAACGAAGTTGTCCTGGTGGGCGGTTCATCCCGTATCCCCGCCGTCAAGGACCTGGTAAAGAGCCTGACCGGCGGTAAAGAACCCAACCAGAGCGTCAATCCAGATGAAGTCGTAGCTGTGGGCGCTGCCCTGCAAGCCGGCGTACTCTCAGGTGAAGTGACCGACCTAGTCCTCCTCGACGTCACCCCGCTATCGCTGGGTATCGACGCCAACGGAGGCATTTTCGCCAAGTTGGTCGAACGCAACACCACCATTCCCTGCCACAAAACACAGATGTGCTCCACCGCCGAAGACAACCAGAACGCTGTCGACGTCTACATCTACCAGGGTGAACGGGCGATGGCTAAAGACAACAAAAAGCTCGGCAACTTCAGATTGGACGGTATCGCACCGGCTCCCAGAGGCGTGCCCCGTATCGAAGTCTCCTTCGACATCGACGCCAACGGTATAGTCAAAGTCTCAGCCAAAGACCTGAACACAGGCAAAGAGCAGAAAGTGACGATCACAGCCTCGACCAACCTGAACAAGGACGACATCGAGCGCATGGTCAAAGAAGCCGAAGCCAATGCCGAACAAGACCAGAAATTCAAACTCATGGCCGACCTGCGCAACGAAGCAGACGGTCTGGTCTATACCGTCGAACGCCAACTCTCCGATGCTCCCGGCGTCACCCCTGATACCAAGGACAAAGCGCTTGCGCTCATGGCCAAGGTCAAAGAGCAAGTGTCAGCCCTGGCGGAAGAAAAAGAAATTCGCGAGACTATGGACCAACTGCGCGGCCTGATGGTAATCATCGATCAGGAAGCAAACGCACAGAGACAGGCCGAAGGCGAAAAGAAAGCCGCTGAAGAAGCAGCCAAAGCCGAAGAAGAGGCAAAAGCCAAAGCAGCCGCTGAGGGGACATCTGAAACCAATGCCGAAGGCAATGGTGCAGAATCTGCAGAAAGCGCCGGCAACGGGACAAACGGCGGAGAGAAATCTTCACCCGACCATGAAACAAAATCGGAAGACGACGCCGCGGCAACCACCGCCTCTAGCGAAAGCTAAGCGCCGCAGCATTGGGGCTGGGCCAATATCAGGCTCAGCCCCAACTAATCCATTTAAAACTGCTCAAATTTGACCGCCTAATTTATAGGAACCGCCGGTAACAATAGATCTAATCCCCACTAGTCCACCTAATCCCAAAGCCAGCGCGGCAAAAAAATGAAAACAAAATTCCGGCCAATTCTTTCCATCATTTTATCCCTCGGCGCTCTTCCGCTCCTACCGCTCACGGCGTCAGCGCAAGGATGGTCATCGAGCGAAAGTGTGTTGATCGCCGCTAAGACTGGGGCAGCAGGTCCCGCCGTCAAGTCGGCCGCTCACCCTGCCCCCACAACCAATACCTCGGCAGCACCGGCACCGGTCAAACACGCGGGCCTCCCTGCCGGCAACGTTGAACCAGGTGGCAAAGCAATCATGGGCAAACCGCCGACTGCATACAAGGTAGAGTCTCAGGAAAAAATCCCCTGTCTGCGTTGGGCAGATGAAGCAGTCAAAGAACCAAAAGCAATCCTCTTTTGCATTCACGGTATGGGTCTGCACAAAGGCTGCTATGAAGAATTCGGCAAAGCCATGGCTAAGCAAGGACTGATCGTATATGCCATCGACGTGCGCGGATTCGGCGAATGGGTCAAGAAAGAGAAAAACGACAAAGTAGATTTTGACGGCACAATGAGCGACATCAAACGCGCCCTTGTGCAAGTGCGCAGCAAAAATCCGGGCCTGCCCGTAATCGTCCTCGGTGAATCAATGGGTGGTGGCATCGGCATTCACGCCACAGCCCAATTCCCAGAATTAATCGACGGTCTGATTTCATCTGTACCTGCCGGTGAAAGATATGGAGCCGGTGCCGAGAAGTTCAAAGTCGGCATGCAAATGCTCATGGGCCACGGTAACAAGGTAGACGTCGGCTCCGGTGTAATCAAACAGGCCACTAAAAAAGAAGAACTGCGCGAACGCTGGGCCAATGACCCGCTCTGCCGCAACGAGCTGAGCACAGGCGAACTGATAGCCTTTCAAAATTTCATGAACAAGAATATTGAAGAAGCCGCACTTATAAAAGATACACCTGTCCTGGTTATACAGGGTGCCGAAGATAAGCTCGTCATTCCCGCCAGCACAGTCAAACTTTATGACAGTATTGCCAGCTTCAACAAAAGCAAGGTCTTGAGCAAAACGGCAGAGCACCTGATCTTTGAAGACGGACAGTTCAACCCTGAAGATCTCGCCTACGTCACCAATTGGATCGATAAAAAGATTATCGCCAAAGGCGACGATGGCTCCAACACCGCCTCTACAAACGGTTCTTCCAATAGTGGCACAACCAGTTCTACCAGCGGCACCGCCGGCGGTGATCCGCCCATCTCTATCCATATCAAGCCAACTACTCCTGCTGCCAATTCAGCTGCCAATTCAGCCGCCACTCCAGTTGCCACACCGGGGGCGGCCGCTACGACAGTCGCACCCAGCGCAGAAGCGCTCAGTAGACCTGCAATTGACGGACCAGCGATCTCCTACTGGATCGAACTTTATCGCGGTGGCAAAGTCTATCGCTGCAACAATAAGATCGCATTCCAATCGGGCGATGCCATCAGATTTCACATCATTCCCAAAACCGACGGTTATGCCTATTTGCTCATGAAGCAAGGCAGCAGCGGCAAAAGAGCAATCCTTTTCCCATCGGCCAAGACCGGTAACGACAATTACCTCAAGTCCGGCTCTGACTACCCTGTACCTTCTGCCGACTGGCTCTCCTTCGACAATACACCGGGTATAGAAAAAGTCAGCATCCTTTTTAGCCATAAGAAGATGCTGACCGGCGAAGAATACAAAGAACCGACCAATCTGGCTTTTATCTCCAACGATAGAAGTGGAGCCAAGGATCTTGTGCCGACTCGCATGCAACTGTCCTGGGACGATCCCACACCGGTGATCTTGCCCGATGTGATTGCCCCATCGGCTCCAGGCGCCAAACAAAAAGTCAGCACATCGGAGAACGGCAGCCTTGTAAAAGTTAGCTTCAACGATCCCAGCGGCCTTCTGGCCGTGGATGTGGCCCTGGCCCATCAATGAGAATGCGGGTATTGACCTATAGCCTGTTCGTCTGCCTGAGCCAGCTCCTAGCTGGCTTCAGTGCTATCGGCCCCATTTACTCGGTGTACGCGGCAGACGCGCCGGACCTGACGAAGGGCCCAGCCTCCGGCATCAATTGGACCAAGGTACAGGATTTAAATCCCAACGCCAAAAGTCAAAACTCACCAGTGCGTCAAAAATACGCTGTTGTGATTGGTGCTTCTAAGTTTAAGGAAAGCCGCCTCGACAGCGCCGGTTCAAAGATGGATCTGGCCGCAAAAAACTTCGCCGAATATTTGAAAGATCCGGCCACTGGTAGATTTCCAGAAACACACGTAAAAGTGCTGCTAAACGCCGAAGCAACGAGACAAAACGTCCTTACCAACCTCGGCAAAGGCTGGCTCGGCAGCCTGGCCACCGCCGATGACCTGGTAGTCGTCTATATCGCCACCCAAGCCTTCCCCACCACCGATGGTGGCTCCTACCTGTGCGCCTATGATTGCGCTCTGGACAATCCATATTCCACATGTCTGTCGATGAAGGGTTTGATGGAAACGCTGCGACAGGAAGTGAAAAGTAATCGCATCATTCTTGTACTGGATTCACCTTACAGCGGTGCGGCGGAATTGACTGCAGGAGCCGGCGCCAAGCGGATTTCAGGGAATAGTGCCGTGGCTGCCAATCTCAATATCCCAGTCCAGATCACCGGATCTGGTTATATCATCCTGGCATCGAGCAAAGCCGATCAGGAGACAAAAGGAAGTGCTTTTTCCGATAATCTCATTGCTGCGTTGAAAGACAAAGATGGTTTGGTGCCGCTAGATAAAGCCTTCGCCGCCGCCAGAGACAAAACCGAAGCCGACACAGCCAGCCGCGGCAAACAAACTCCTGTAATGAAAGCCGATTGGCACGGCGGACCGATGGTCTTGGGCGCGCCCAGCACTGAGAAACCCAAAGACATTCCGGACAATGTCCAGACTTTTATCGCAGCTGAGTCACATTATTTGAAGGCCAACAATTTTGTCAGTTCTGGCAATCTAGATCAGGCCATCGCCGAATACAAGGAAGCAATCAAAACCGATGCTACCTATGCCGATGCCGTGGCCGACTATGGTGCTGTCCTGACGATGAAGGGCGACTGGGCAGGAGCTAAGGAGCAGTACAAAACTGCCACCACCCTTTCTCCCAAAGACGCCTTATTTCACGCCAATTATGCCCTGGTGCTGCATAAACTGGGCGAGCAAGACGAGGCCGACAAACAGCTGGAGTTGGCTTATAGTCTCAACACCAAAGACCGAGTGATTATCACCGCTCTATCCAATAGATGTATAGCGGCCGGCAACTTTGAAAGTGCGATCAAACTTCTGGAATCTGCCGCAATTCTATTTCCGGATTCAGCGCATGTGCAAGACAAGCTCAGCTATGCCTACGCTAGATCGGGCAACCTACCGCAGTCTCTGGTGCACGCAAAAGCCGCAGTTAAGCTCGATCCCAAATCAATCCCATCAAAGCTAAATCTGGGTTCGGCACTCCTGCTCAAAGGAGATCTGGTATCGGCAGAAGCAGTTTATATGGAAGCGACTGCACTGGATCCAAAAAATGTTGACGCGCATTATCTGCTCGCCGGCATCATGGAAAAGCTCGGTGATCATGCCGGAGCCAAGCTGGAGTTGGATACATTTCTAAAAATAGCACCGGCAACTGATGACCGAGTAGCCAAAGCCAAGGAACGACTGGCCGCTCTTTAGGGCTTTCCGCAAAATACGTGAAAATGTCGTGATACGTGCATCTCACATATGCAGGCGTGTGTAGGCGCTGCATATTGTAGTTATGGATAAAGGCGATACATCTCCAGATTTGAAAAATGCTTCTGCGGCCGACGGCGCAAAGGCTGCCCTTTCAGCCGAGGCCGCGAATAGCTTCCTGACGCCCGATGAAAGGACACGCTATGGATTGAACGTGCGCGTCACAGGACAAAATGTAGAAGCATTCTTCCACGCCGGTGGTCAGGACAATGTAGTGGCCAGCGCACCACTGGCACAAGGTATCACCGATAAAGGCTCTGAGCTGCAGAAATTAATTGATACCAAAGAGAAGGAGCTGCAGGATCGCTACCATATTTCATTTGCTGCCGAAGGCGAAGACGTACAACCTCAGGTGTCCGCAGACAAAGATTGCCTGCGGCAGCTTGGCGAAATGGTGCATGCCCGCCAACCTACGTTTGAAGATCTTTATGCCGTAAATGAGGCCATGGCACATTCAGAGCCGAGTCAACTTGCGGCCGACGGACAAAGTGGAGTCAAGCTATATTTCGCCGACAAGCAAATCTATCCTGCACCCGTATATGGTGATAAGCAAGCCCTGGCTGTCTACCTGCCCAAGGATAAGAAAGACCACATAGCTATGTACATAATGCCCAACGCACAGAATTTACCGGCTACAGAAAAGGATACTAAAGACATAAAAGACCGCAATCTTGCCTTCGTAATCGAACATGAATTGACCCACAACAGCGAACACAATTTGTTCCAATCCTATCCTTTTTTGCCGAAAGCCTACCCTGAACAATTCGGCTGGCAAACCTTTAACCGGATCGAAAAAGACAACAAAGTTCTTTTTCAAAACGAGAATCTGAAGGGCGTAAGTGGTGTGAACTATTTCAACATGGCTTCCAGTTGCAACGAACAAAGCGAGTGGCTGGGCTCCAAAGACAGCCACTTAATTGGACCTGACGGCACATTGGTAGAAGAAAGGAAAGACGCGCGAAAGTTCTCCAACGACGAAGTAGCGGCTGACGCCCAGGTCAAACCGGTCAGCTATTATTTCCCCAAACCTCTGGAAATGCTCTCTGAGGGAATAGCAACTTTTCGCAACAGCAGAGAAAATCGGGCACGGGAGTTTGCCACCAGCCCGCAGCTCTATGATGTGGTGAAAAAATACGACCAGGATGAATTGGAGCATTTCTACGGCACAAACGCCCACGGGGAGACACTGTCTATACGGACGCCTGATGGTCTAGTTGTGCCACGCACACCGGCCGCTGAGGCAGAGCTAGACCAATTTGAGAAAGGACTGAAGAAGCTGAGATAGCAAGCACTTAGAGGGTTAATCTAATGTTCGTATAAACCTCCTATTCATATAGGGGGATTTTCTGCACAATTTGGCTATGGTCGACATAGCCCACCCCACGGAGCAAAAAGAACCAAACAGCGCCCAATTGGCCGCTGTCCAAGCTCACTCGTCTATTTGGGACGAAGTCAGTAAAATTTGGACAGCACCGCCGGTCGAGCCAGTGCTCCAACAGCCGATCGATCCAATCAAGACAGCGCAACATTTCTTGCCTGCGGCTGACCAAAAAAAGTACGGCCTCAGCGTCCGTGTCCGTGATGACCAGGTAGAGGCGTATTTCCATGCAGGCGGCAAGGACAACGTGGTGGCCAGTACCACCCTTGAGGACGCGGCCGATGGCACCACGGCCAAACCCAAACTGGATCGTCTCTTAAACGGTCAGATGCATGATCTGGAGCAGAAATTCAAAGTTACGTTCGCGAAGCCTGGGGAAAAAGCCGGCGAACAGGAGACAGCAAAAGCTGACTGCACAACCGAATACGGACAAGCAATCCACG
>Ga0105248_10009794_pt1 | contig 10557 bp, 9 predicted proteins | sample KBSS34metaG_FD_81524 | JGI IMG/M metagenome (GOLD analysis project Ga0105248, IMG submission 81524) | Switchgrass rhizosphere microbial communities from Kellogg Biological Station, Michigan, USA - KBS S3-4 metaG | ecosystem: Host-associated > Plants > Roots > Rhizosphere > Soil | place... | reverse complement strand
GTGCCGTTCTTGTCGAATTCGAACAGGCGCGTCGTGTCGCGGCGGTGATAGACGAAGATATTGCCCTTCGAGTTGGTGGCGACCGCCACCGACTCGCCCAGATACTCGCCGGCCGGAAGTTTCAGGAAATTCGGGACGGACGAGAAGGGGATGTCCGGCACGCCGGTAATCGTCGCCTTCTGCTGGGCAGACGCTGAGCCGGCCAGGAGCACGACCGCGGCGCAGGTGGAGAGAAGATGTCGGGTCATGGAGGGGAGCCTATACCAGGGTCCCGTCCACTTCAATCGTCCTTGCGAATGAACCTGCCACTCAATCGGCACCGCGTGGATCGCCACGAAAACACGAAAACACGAAGAACATCTCCTACTTCGTGGCTTCGTGCCTTCGTGGCCGCTCGAGTTACCGCTGCGCGTTCGCCAGATCGCTGACCGCAGTGGAGAGAACTCGTACCTTGGCCTGTTCGCGCGCCGAGGCCGCCGCGGTGTTCAGCTGCGAGGCGAGCTGTGTCAGCGCCGCCTTGCGCTGCGATCCCGAGCGTTCGGCGCTGGCGAGCGTGGTCCGCGCCGTGGCAATCGTCTCCGATGCCAGACCCTTCGATCGCTCGAGCTGATCGAGATAGGCGCGCGCCAGCGCGAAGCTCGGCACCCAGACGATTTTCTGCTGATCCTGCGTGTTCATGTACGGCGTCTTCACCGTCTTCGCGGCGGCGAGCTCGTTGTCGCTGATGAGGCCGCTCGGCAGCAGTTCGTAGATGTCGAGGCCGCGCGCGATCTCCGAGCTGACGATGACGCCGTTATACCAGTACGCGGACCACGACCCGCCCATCATCATGCGCTTCTCGTCGATTGGCCCACGATCGAAGTAGGCGATCTCCTGCGGATGGTCGACGTCGGTCCAGTCGAACACCGACAGGCCGCCTTGATACCAGCCCTGGACCATGATGTCGCGGCCGGGGATCGGAATGAGCGATCCGTTGTGCGCGACACAGTTCTCCTGCGGCGTCTGCGGGGCCGGGAGTTTGTAGTAGCCATGGAACGTCAGCTTCCGGTTGTCGATGGTGAACAGTGCGTTGGCGCCCCATTCCTTCTTGTCGGTCTCGCGACAGCGCGGCTGGCCGCCGCCGCCCCATTCATCGGTGAAGAGGACTTTCGATCCGTCGTTGCTGAACGTGGCCGAGTGCCAGAACGACATGTTGGCGTCGGCCGCCGCGTCGAGGCGAACGGGATGTGATGGATCGTGGATGTCCAACAGGAGCCCAAGGCCTGCGCACGCTCCGGCCGCCAGCCCGATCTCGGGGTACACGGTGATGTCGTGGCACTGGTTGGGACCTGTCGGCGGTCCCGCGTTCCCGCGTCCCCGCCCGCCGCCGGCGCCGCCCTGCCTGCCGCGACCTTCGGCCGCGGCTGCCGCTGCGGCCGCCTGGCGGTCACGCTCGTCAGACGCCGCGCGTTCGTCGTTGCGCGGCGGCACCGGTAGGCCCTGGAAGATGCGCGGCGAGCTGACGATCGCCGCGCGCTCGGCCGCGCGCAGCGGCACCTTGATCACTTCCAGACGGAAGCGCGCGGTATTCGGATCGTCGATCCCGCCATCGGCGCAGCCAGGTACCTCTTCAGCCGACCGCACGCTGGATGTTCCCGAGACGTAGATATACACGTTGCTGTCGTCGCTCTGATCGGTGACGACCGTGTGCGTATGCGATCCCCGGCACGTCTGCACCGTCGTCACCAGCTTCGGATGCTTGACGTCGGCGATGTCGAAGACGCGAATGCCGCGCACCCGAAGCTTGCTGACCGGTTCCGGTACGCCTTCGAAACCGCAGTCCGCCCGGCTGTTGGTCGCCTCCGCGGACATGAAGAGCAGATTCCGATAGACCGACACATCGTTCTGCGAGGCCGGACAGAGATACGTCTGCATGAGCGCCGGCTTCGCGGGATTGGAGATGTCGTAGATCTCGAAGCCGTTGTAGTTGCCCTGAATGACGTACTTGCCCGTGAACGCCAGGTCCGAGTGCGTGGAGCCCAGCACCCGACCCTTCGGCGGCGTGGTCGACAGCATCCGCATGTTCCACGCCGCCTGAGCCGCGTCCCAGCGGCCGGCCTTGAGGCCCACGCGCGGATCCGGAACCGGCGCGGTCGCCGACACGATCGGCGCAACCGGCGGCGGCATGACGGCCGGAGCTGGCGGCGGTGGCGGCGGCGGCGTGCCACGTCCACCGGCGGGCGCCATGCCTCCCGCCGGCGCAGCGGCTGATGGCTCGCTCGGTGGCGTGGCGGCCGCGGACGGCGTCGGCGCGGCGGCCGGTGACGCAGTCGTGGCCGGTGGCGGCGTCACGGCCGGCGGCGGAGTGGCCGCCGGCGGAGTTGGCTGCGGCGCGGCCGCAGGAGGCGTGCTGGGGGTGACGGCAGGCGGCGCCGTTTTCGACGAGCCTGCGCACGCGGCGACACCGAATGCGCTTCCTGCGAGCAGGAACGCGAGCAACAACGCGACGATCCATCTCATGGGGGGCCTTCCTCCAGCATCTTGTTCATTCGATCGATCTCAGTGGACTGGTCGGCGTAGACGTCGGACGCGAAGCGGAAGACCGTCTCGTCCTGCGCCGCGCCGTACGCCTTGAACAGCACGTCGACCATGTCGATGGCGCCCTGGTGATGCTTGATCATGCCGACCAGGAACAAGCGATCGAACTCCGGGCCTCGCGCGCGATCGAGCGCGGCCATCTCTTCGTCGGTCAGCATGCCGGGCATCAGCATGTCGTGCTCGACGCCGTTCATCTTCATCCGGTGGCGCGTCGACGCAGCGTCGGGGACGAACTGGCCTCGATCGCGCAGCCAGGTTTGCATCATCGCGATCTCGTCGCGCTGGGCGACGACGATGCGCTCGCAGAGGACGCCGACGTCGGCGCGCGCGCCGTGCGATGGCGCCCAGCCGGCCATGACGACCGCCTGCGCGTGATGGGGAATCATGCCCGCCATGAAATCGACGTCGGCGTCGGTGTACGGCAATCGGCCGAGCCCGGGTGGCGTGGCATGAAGACCCTGCGCCGGTGCGCCCGCGCACGCCGCGGTTGCAGCGGCGAGGATCAGGGATGCGACCCCGTTGACCCGCGACCGCAGGGCACCGGCCACTCTGCGGAAACGAAACGCGCCCATGGGCGCAGATTATCGCTCAGGCGAGGCGTCTTTCGAACTTCTTTACCTGGGACGACATTCCTGTATGCGCCGGGTGGAAGGCCCGGATGGTGCAAGCCCGCGAGGTGTTCGTCATACTACGGCTGGTGTGAGCGTGGGCGCGCGGTGTTCACGGCACAGCTGGCGCGCGCGCGTGTCAACAAAGGGGCGACATGGAGATCAAACGAAGCGGCACACAGCCGTCCGCCAAAGGGCCGTCCGATTGGTTTACCGGCGCCGTCCGGGTCGATCCGTTGTTCGACGCCCCCGATCCGGCGCGTGCCGTCGGCGCGAATGTCACGTTCGAACCCGGAGCCCGTACGGCGTGGCACACGCACCCACTCGGCCAGACGCTGATCGTCACCGCCGGCAGCGGCCTGGCGCAGCGATGGGGCGGACCGATCGAGCCGATTCGGCCGGGCGACGTCATCTGGTTCGCTCCGGGCGAGAAGCACTGGCACGGCGCGACTCCAACGACGGCCATGACGCACATCGCCGTTCAAGAGAAGTTGAATGGCAAGGCTGTGGACTGGATGGAACAGGTCAGCGACGACCAGTATCAGGCGAGGTAAAAAACCGAGAGGAGTCGTTCAACAGATGCAGCAGCGCACACTGGGCAAGAGCGGACTCGAGGTTTCGGCCATCGGTTTCGGCTGCATGGGGCTCAGCTTCGGTTACGGGCCGGCCACCAGCCGTGACGAGGGCATTGCGATCATCCGCGCGGCGGTTGACGGTGGCGTCACGTTCTTCGATACCGCCGAAGCCTACGGACCGTTCACGAATGAAGTACTCGTCGGCGAGGCCCTCGGCCCGGTTCGCGATCAGGTGGTGATTGCGACCAAGTTTGGTTTCAAGTTCGTGGGCGGCAAGCAGGCGGGGCTCGACAGCCGTCCCGCGCACATCCGGGAGGTCGCCGACGCTTCGCTGACCCGACTGAAGACCGATCGGATCGATCTTTTGTATCAGCACCGCGTCGACCCTAACGTCCCGATCGAAGACGTCGCGGGGGCAGTAAAGGATCTGATTCGCGACGGCAAGGTCAAACACTTCGGGCTCTCCGAAGCGGGCGTTCAGACCATTCGCCGCGCGCACGCCGTTCAGTCCGTGAGCGCGCTGCAGAGCGAGTACTCGCTGTGGTGGCGCGAACCCGAGCGCGAAACCTTGGCGACGCTCGAGGAACTGGGCATCGGATTCGTGCCCTTCAGTCCCCTCGGCAAAGGGTTTCTCACGGGCAAGATCGACGACAAGACCACTTTCGACAGCACCGATTTCCGAAACGTCGTCCCGCGCTTCACGCCTGAGAATCGCAAGGCCAATCAGGCGTTTGTCGACTGGCTCGCGACGTTTGCGGAGCGGAAGCAGGCGACGCCGGCGCAGATCGCGCTGGCGTGGCTGCTGGCGCAGAAGCCGTGGATGGTGCCGATTCCAGGGACGACCAAGCGGCATCGGCTCGAGGAGAACCTTGGCGCGGCCCGGATTCGCCTGAGCGCCGACGACCTGCGGGAAATCGATCGCGCGGCGTCACAGATCGAGGTGCATGGCGCGCGCTACCCTGAGCATCTGCAGAAGTTGGTCGGGCGGTGAGGTGTCGCGACGGTTTTCTAGACGCGGCTGAATGCAGGGTGTGCGTGACAGGCTGCCGAATGTGAAGCGCAGATCGCGGGAAAGAGTTCCGGACTCCCGCCGTTGAATGACGCCATCGAATGGCAGCAAACGGTGAGGAACGGCAGTCCCGATGTCAGGTCATCCCACGTGGATTCCATTTGAAGCGCCGCTTCATAGTGGCCGCCCGCGCAGAGTAGAGCCGACATTTCGCCGACCACCGTCAGGTTTGACGCGGATACGGCAAGACGTGACCGTTCGAGGTCATTGACGAACGCTGCGACGCGATCGGCATCCAGCCGGCCAGCTACCATCGCCTGCGACAGCGCCCCCGCCGCGTCGAACGTTACATACGTACCTCGGTCGATGGCCTTGGCCAGATCGCCGCCTTTCGCCAGCAGTCTTTCAGAGACCCCGTTGCGGGTGGCCTCGGTTCCGATGGTGGCGGCCATGTCACCTCGTCGAATCGCGGCGGCGAGCAGGCGGCTCACGTCATCCAGAAACAGGCGAGGCTCGCTGCCCAACAGCAGCGCATGCCGGCCAGGCCCTGCAGCCGGGGCGATGGGACGAAGCGAGGTAAGCGAAGGTACGAAGAGACGTCCGGCGATCGCATGATCGATGGCGCTGACGAGATCCGAGTGCATTCGTGTTTTCAGGACGTAGCCAAGCGCCCCGGATTCGATGGCGGCGGCCACGAATTCGTCCGAGTCGTGCATCGTCATCATGACGATCGTGGCGCGCGCCCCCGATTGCTTCAGTTCACGCGCGACTTGAAAACCGTCGACTTCCGGCATGGTGACGTCGAGGACGACGACGTCCGGATCCAGCCGCCGCGCCGCGTACAATGCCTGCCGCCCATCACTGACCGCGGCGACGACTTCAAAATCCCTCGCGAGACGCGTGGACGCCTTGGCCAGGATGGACGCATTGTCGTCGGCCACCAGAACCCGCAATCTGTGCTCGCGGTCGTTCCGCCCGAATACAGGTAGGGCATTCATGGCATTAGAGACCGATCGTGAAAGCCGGCACGACCCGCATCACGTTGAACGCCGCCAACACAACACACGTCGACGTGGACGATGAGCGTTCCGCAGTAGAGATCAGACAATTGCCTGGGTGCTGTACCGCCTGCAGCTTTTTCATGAGAACCGGCAACGATAGAACGTAGGCGTGGGTCTCGTCGGAGTCAGAGCGGCGAATACGGCGCGATCTGGCGCATGGCGGCCGGATCTTACTCCACACGGCGACGAGGAACGAAACATCTCCGCTTTGGTCGCGAGACCAACTTCGTCGATTGGTGCTGGCTCGAAGTGAGATTGCTGCTAGCAATAACTTCGATTGGGGGTCGCTGGAAGATCTTCCAGGCGGGGAGTTCAGTGAGCCGCCCTGGGAACGGCGCGTCTGGCCCACCTTGGCTCTTCGAGCTTTGGTGGGCACAAACGCTCACGACAGGACTCGAACGTGCGACCTCGGTTCGAGATCGCTTCACCTCATTTCACGCCGGTCGTCGCCCGCACGTCGCGCCCGAGCGCGTCGGTGAACCCGCGCGCTTGCGCCAGAGCGGTTACCCGAGTCGTGCCCAATGCAATCTCCTTCGCCGAAGCAGTCGTGCCATAGGCGCGCGCGTTCGCATCCTTGTCAGGAGCGAGGGCGCCACCGGACAGGTCGACGCCGGCGAAGAGACCCTTCGAGTGCGAGTACGACAGCATCTCCGCCGTCATCTGCGCGTCGGTGGACGCCGTCGCCGTCCGTCCGACGGGCCCGGCCGCAACCGAGGCACCGGCTCCGAGCGTTGTCTTGTTGCTCAGCAGCCTCTCTGCGCCCTTTTCGTTCATGACGAACAGCACCAGTTCGGTCGACTGCGCGCCCACCTGGAAACCAACGCTGCCTTTCGTCAGCTGCATGAAGACTGGGTTGCCCCACGCGCCGTTCGCCTGCCGGCAACTCATGACGCCGGAGCCGCCTTCTCCGCCGACGATGAACGCCGCTTTTTTCAGCGATGGAATGACGAGCACGCAGTTGGCTTTGGTCCACATCGATTCAGGAATGTCCGACGAGTTCCGGAATTCGCTGAGCACCGTGGTCGCCTTGTTGAGATGCTTGATGTCATCTTTCGAGAGTGCGCCGAATGCAAGGGTCGCCGTCAATACACCCGTGGTTGCGACGGCGGCCGCGATTGGCAGTCGCATACATCACCTCCGAAGAACATGAGTGCAACGGGCGGCCCAGTGGACACACGTTGTTCTGCGGTCGCCGCAGGCACTCGTTCCGGTGGATGGAGAGGCGATCACGGTCGGTTGTCACCGGCGTTGGCGCTCAGCTGACACGTTCACTGCTTTTGTTGTTGAGACGCAGTCGGCGAGTCGACCACTGAACCCCAGAAGCCGATCATCATCTCTTCCCACGTCTGGTCGCCCCATTTCACGTCCTTCGTCGGGTCGGGGTTGTACTTGTTGCCGGGCGAGTTGTCGAAATGCGCCACCACCTCGACCTTGGTCCCCTTCGGCAGGACCTTCGGCTTAGCGAGGTCGTAGGTGATCTGCCAGTTGAAGTCGTATTTCGGCACGCGCAACAGCACTTCCGAGGTGCCATCCGGATAGACCGCGGTGTAGGTCATGTCCTTGCCGCGCACGTGCATGTGCGGAGTCAGGCTCGTGACGATCGTGTCTTGTCTGATCTCGGCGATGGCCTTCACTTCCGCGTTCGGATCGCCGGCGGGAATCAGGAAGCGCGGCTGCACCGCGAGCCCGGTGACGTGGACCTGCTTCGGCGGCTCCTTGGCGAAGACGAACCCCACCTGCGTGCGATCGACGGCTTCCTTGCCGTTGGTCGTGTAGTGCATCTGCAGGATGATGTCGTGCCCCGCGCGTAGAAGCTTCGCGACGCCGGGGTCGAAGACGAGGCCCGGCTTGTTCGGCGATACGCCGGTGATGTTGGTCGGTCCGAAGGTGCTGCCAGGACGCGTCGGCGCGTCGCTGTGGGGCTCTGTGTACGCGATGATGTGGTGCACGTGCGCGCGTGCGCTGGGCTTGATCTCAACCGCGGTGTACCAGCGATCCTCCGGCAGGTTCACCGGAATTCGGAGGTACAAGTATTCGATCGTCCCGGATGCCGGAATCTTGTAGTCCTCGGTCATCGAGTAGATCGCGTCGGGCTTGCCGATCGTCCAGCCGTCGGCCAGCGCCGGCATCTTCGGCATGTCGGCGATGTCGCCCTTCGGCGCGCCGCCGTCAATCCACGAGACGATGGTCTGGATTTCCTGATCGGTCAAACGCGGGTCGTTGCGGAGCACGCCGTGCGGCATGTCCGACCCCCACGGCGGCATCGTCCGCGCCGTCACTCGTTGCTTGATCGAGCGCAGCCACGGACGCGCGTCTTCGAACGACGTCAGCGACATCGGTGCGAACATCGTCGCGCGATGGCACTCGATGCACGACTTGTAGAAGATCGGGGCGACGTCCCTGGTGAAGGTCGGTGTGCCGTCGGCTGCCATCGCGGGCGCTGCCGCCCCCGCGACGACGAGACTCAAAACGAGCGCGAAACGCATGGAACGCTCCCTGTTATGAATGGTCTTCCGCCCACGAAGGCGTCGGTAAGGCGCGGGCCTCGGCCGATTATCGCCAAGATTCGTTGGAATGCAATGGATTCTAAATCGTCGGCATGCACGCGCTGATGTCGTTCACGATCGCGCAGCCGACGAGAGAAATTGGTATCCGTTCGGCGCTCGGCGCACAGACACCTGAATTGTTGTTGGGCATCTTCGGCCGTGCGATGCAGCAACTGTCGATCGGCCTGATAGTCGGTTCGCTGATCTCCACGTCCGCGCTTTCAGCCGCGGGGATCGGACTCGGGCCGGGCGCGGCGCTGCTGACGACCGTGGCAGCAGTCATCACGATTGTCGCGGCGTTCGCCGCGCTTGGGCCGGCGCGGCGAAGTCTCCGCTTGCCGACCGTCGACGCGTTGCGCGTCGACGGCTAGTAGATCGACGAACTATGACCGAAGGCCGTTGTGCGACCGATCGCTCCGCGCGGATCGCTGCAACTGGCCGTGACCGATCATCACCGGCTGTCGCAGACGGTCCCGGCAGTCGGCGGTGCAGCGCGCACACAAGCGCTTAAACCCGCATTTTCCTTACAAAACTCCATCGAACCCCTGTGGCCCCGCTCTTGTAGTTGCTCGGACTCGTTGTCCGGAACTCTTGGAGGAGGCCAGATTGTCATGAGGAAAGTTAGAGTCGTACGTAGCGGTGTGTTAGTAGCGACGGTGCTCGGGATGTTGGTCGCACCTGCGATCGCGCAGGATGGAACGGAGCACCAGGTGACGAGGCTCGGTGGCACGACGCGGTTCAGTCAACCGTTGCGCACAGTCGACGACCTGCATGCGATGGTGGTTGCGAATCGAAGCGCGATCAGAAGCGTGATGGTGATGGCCGGCTACGGCGACGTCTCCGCCCAGCTGGCCGATGGCTTCAGCGTGAGCGAGGTGACCGACACCACGATCACGCCGGGCTCTCGGTTTCTGTTCATGGCGCTCAAGCGTGGCGGAGCGCCGGCCGTGTTGCGGAATGTCCGATGGTCGGGACGCGATTCCTTCGACGCGTTCCAGTTCAAGGTGACGGCTGGCGGGTACGTGTACTCGTTCATCGTTCCCAAGGTGTGTGGCAATTTCTCGTTGGTCAGCAAGGTCGCCGCGCCCGTCCCCTCGGCCCCGCAGCCGCCACCGGCCCCCGAGCCGCCGCCGCCACCGCCCCCGCCGGCGTATGAGCCGCCGCCGCCCCCGCCGCCGCCTCCGCCAGCGCCCGCCGTTGTCGCCGCGGTCGTCGAAGAAACCGAGTACGAGCCATGGATCGCGTCCTTCAACGTCGGCAACTACTTCGAAGCGAGTGGTGGCGCGTTGAATGAGGTCCTTGACGTACCCATCAACAGGAGCATCGCGTTCGGCGGACAGATCGCCTATGTGTGGCAGAGCACCAATCTCGGCGCCGAATTCCTCGCCGACTTCGCACCGACCTTCAAGATCCCCAGCCTGGTGATCTCAGACCATCCGAGTCTGAGCGCCTACATGTTCAACGCGATCTACGGATTCCGTGTCGGCCACCTCGGGAGCTTCAGGCCGTACATTTCCGGCGGCATCGGCGCCATCAACATGAGCGCGGATCTGATCACGATCGACACGAACCTCATCCAGTCCACGATCAGCGCCAGCCAGTCGCGGTTCGGCGGCAACGTCGGCGTGGGCGGCTTCGGATACGTCGGCAAAGTCGGCGTCCGCGCCGACATCCGGTGGTTCAAGGCGAATAACGACAACACGCTCGACCTCAACGTCGACAATAGCCGGTTGGACGACGCGAACCGGCTGGTGGAGCTATCCGGTATCAAGTACTGGCGCTCCAGTCTGGGCGTGGCCTTCCGCTGGTAGCAACATACGCAACGTGGCCGAGGGCGTGACGCGCCCGCGCCGAGCGGAGGGGAGACGGACTGTCTCCCCTCCGTCGGCAACGGCTACGTAGCACCGAGCGAAGCCGGTCCAGGCCGCCGCAGCCACACGCAGGGTGGAGCGGATCGAAGGCCTGGACGCGGCTGAGCCCGGTGCTTCTCTACGCCGACCGATGCCGATCCATGACGCCTCGCCGATTCAGGCGCTCGACGTTCTCCTGACCCGCCCGCACCTGCGATACCTGCCACGCGACTTTCACAGCAACAGATTGGCGCGCCTGCGACCGCGAGAACGTCTGCGTCAACACGCGGTCCCAGCTCGCTGCCGTGCTCATGTTGCGTGCAGAATCAGC
>Ga0105248_10009793_pt1 | contig 10557 bp, 9 predicted proteins | sample KBSS34metaG_FD_81524 | JGI IMG/M metagenome (GOLD analysis project Ga0105248, IMG submission 81524) | Switchgrass rhizosphere microbial communities from Kellogg Biological Station, Michigan, USA - KBS S3-4 metaG | ecosystem: Host-associated > Plants > Roots > Rhizosphere > Soil | place... | reverse complement strand
TCCGGGTCCATGTAGCCGACATCGCCGGTGCGGAAGAAGCGGCCAACGAAGCTCCCTTCCGTCTCTTCCGGCTTCTGCCAATAGCCGGTCATCACCTGCGGACCGGCGATGCAGAGTTCGCCGGTCTCGCCGGGCGCGACCTCGACATTCGGATCGTCGAGCGAGCGGATGGAAATCTCCGTGGCCGGGAGGGGAAGCCCGATTGACCCCTCGCGCTCGATCCCCGGAAGGTTGCAGCACGCCACCGGCGACGTCTCGCTCAGTCCGTAGCCCTCGACCACGCTACAGCCGCACAACGCCTCGAACCGCCGTTTCACCTCGAGCGGAAGGGGAGCTCCACCCGACAAGCAATATTCGAGCGAGGAGAGATCGAAATTGCCGATATGTGGATGCCGTAGCATGGCGTTCAGCAGAGTCGGTACGACCGGCATCATGCGTGGTCGCAGCTTGCCGATCAGCTTCAGCGTGTCGATCAGCTCGAATTTCGGCACGAGAATCATCTCCATGCCGCTGGCAATGCCGAAATTCATCACCGTGGTCATGGCGAAGACGTGGAACAGCGGAAGGATGCCGAGGATGCTGTCGCCCGCCCGGACGTCCAGCTGCCGCCAGCGCTTTACCTGATTGACGTTGGTCGAGATATTGGCGTGAGTGAGCATCGCTCCTTTGGGCGTTCCCGTCGTCCCGCCGGTATATTGGAGCACGGCGATCGCGTCGGGCGTGATCCGGGGGCTCCCGCAGCGCCCGTCATTGGCAAGCAGCTCCCGCTCGGTGACGATCTTGTTCGCGGCAAGCGAAGAGCTCGGATCGGCGAGCTTCGTGCGTTGCAGCAGCTTGAAGCCCACCGATTTCAGGACCGGGAGCAGTGCGGGAAAGCTCGCGATCACGGCCTTGTCGAGAGCGCCACGCCGGAGCATTGCCTCCACCTTGTCGAAGGTCATCGCAAGATCGAGCGTCACCATGATCTTGGCGCCGCTGTCGCGAATCTGTGCCTCGATCTCTTCGAGACTGTAGAGCGGGTTGAAATTGACGACGGTGCCCCCGGCCTTCAGCACACCGTAGTAGAAGATGACGAAGGTGGGAGTATTGGGGAGGAGAAGTCCGACCTTGACGCCTTCGCCGACGCCAATTGCGCGCAATCCCTTGGCGGCGCGGTCGGACAGTTCGCCGATCTCGGCGAAGCTCAACCGCTTTCCCATGAAATAGGTGCAAGCCCGCTGGCCGTAAGCCTGAACGGCCTCGTCCAGCAGGGTATTGACGAGCGAGGGTCTGAACTGTGCGTCCCAGTCCAGGCCCGGCGGATACGACCTGAGCCAGCGCCGCGCGCCGCCATGCGCCGCGGACGGCGTCATCCGCGGGGATGAAGAACTGGGCTTTCTGGCCATCTGTGCTTTTCGTTCTTGGGCTTTGGCGCCGATTCGCGGGCCGCGACTCAATCTCTGCAGGGCGATTGGCCGCAACCCGTATGGCGCACTATATTATAGGTCTGGGCGTTAACCGAGCATTGGGCTCGGGCCCTTATACTCGGACCGTCGAATATGCTGAAACAGTGGCAGGCGGCGGCGCAAAAACGCCAATTTTCTTGGCGATGAGAGCGCCCAACTGAGCGTAAAACGGGCGGGGTCGCGGGTAGACTCGACAGGTTTTTAAGTCTATTCCAATGCCCGGCTTGCCCTATGATTAGCTATGATTTAGCCAGGGACACTAGACACGGACCCCCCAACGGGGCAGGGAGAGCGAAATGGACGAGGTGGCGACCAAGATCATCGAGATTTTGCGTAAGAACATGAAGGACCCGTCGAAGCCCGTTGCGCTCGAAACTCCTCTCAGCGAACTTGAGATCGAGTCGCTCGATCTCGCGGTGATCGTGTTCGATATTGAGGATACCTTCGGTATCGAAATTCCCTATAATGCAAATGAAGAGGTGGAGGCTTTCGCGACGGTGGGGTCCGTCGTCGATCGTGTGAAAAACATCATCGCAGAGACGAAGGCTTCCGGCGCAGCAGCTTGAACCAGCCATTTCCGCTCGGGCGCCTTCCCGGGACGTCGACCAGGCTTGGAGTAACGGCTTAACACTATATGGCACACACTAACGGGCGCAGACGCGTCGTGGTCACCGGCCAGGGCGTCGTTACTCCTTTGGGAACCGGTGTCGAGAAGTTTTGGGCGGCGCTCAAAAGAGGCGAGTGCGGCATCCGCCAGGTCCAAAGCTTTTCCACCGAGGATCTCTACATCACCATCGCCGGCGAGGTGCCGGACTTCGAACCGAAGGAGCGGCTGCACAGCAAGTCTCTCCTGCTCGCCGATAAGTTCTCGCAATATGCCGGTTGCGCGGCGCAAGAAGCCGTCGCCATGTCGAAGCTCGAAGTCCCGCTCAAGGACAACGCCGCCTATCGCGCGGCCTGTATCATCGGCTCCGGCGTCGGTGGCCTCACCACTCTCGAATTCTCCTACAAGATGCTGTTCAAGGAGAACAAGCGCGCGACGCACCCCCTCACGCTGCTGAAGGCTATCGGCAGCTCGGCGTCGGCCCATGTCAGCATCGAATATTCCATCAAGGGTCCGACCTTCGGCGTGGTCAGCGCCTGCTCGACGGCAACGCACGCCATCGGTCTCACCTACCGCATGATTCGCGAGGGTCTGGTCGATCTCGGCATCGCCGGTGCGGCCGAGGCCTCGCTCAATTGGGGCGCGACCCGCGCCTGGCAGGCGATGCGGGTGTTGAGCCCCGACGGACTGTGGCCGTTCGCCAAGAAGCGCAACGGCACGGTGCTCGCCGAGGGTGCCGGGATCCTCATGCTGGAGGAATACGAGCACGCCAAGGCGCGTGGCGCGCCGATCCTGGCCGAGCTGTTGGGTTACGGCATGACGGCCGACGCCGCCGACATGGTGAACCCTTCCATCGACGGCGCCTCCACGGCGATGCAGATGGCCCTCGACGACGCCGCGCTCGGGGCTTCGGATATCGACTATGTGAACGCCCATGGAACGGCCACCGCCGTCAACGACATCAACGAGACCCGCGCGATCAAGCGCGTGTTCGGCACCGCGGCGAACAGGCTGTCGATCTCATCGACCAAATCGATGCATGGTCATTGTCTCGGCGCCGGCGGTGGCATCGAGGCGGTTGCCGCCATCAAGGCACTCGGCGAGGGTTTCGTGCCCGCGACCGTCGGCCTCGACGAGCCCGACCCTGAGTGCGATCTCGATTACACGCCGAATGTGGGCAAGAAACGCGAGATCAACTACGCCATGTCGAATTCCTTCGCGTTCGGCGGCCTCAACGCGGTGCTCGTGTTCGGCCCGGCGCCGGCCTAAGCCACCCGACAGCGTTTCTCTCCTCATGCAGGTTTTTGCTGCCCGGTCTTGCCCGGCTCCTGAGCGCGCTTATCTCAGGGTGGGCAACGTGGAAGGCGCGCCGTTCTATCTCGTCGGAGACAGGCCGTTGGAAGCAGCGAGGACCTGATGACTGTCGGTGCGACCTCAGTCGGCCATCGCCCCGGGGACGGCAACGCCACTGGCCACCGCGCCGAGGCCCGCGCCTAGCGGCCCGCCAAAGGCAAAGCCGGTGACGGCGCCCACGCCAGCGCCGCTGGCGACTTTCTGAGTCATGGTGCAGCCCATGGCACTGGCAGCAAGCGCGGCCAACGCCAGATACGCAAATACACGCTTCACGGCAGGACTCTTCCCCCAACCCCTACTGCCTAAAATATCGCCGAGAATTGCCAACAGGCAGTAAGCGGGAGGGGGAAAGAGGGATTAGCAGTGCCGCATGGTCACCGATTGGGTCGACGTCATGCCAATCGCCCGGGCGGCGCCGTGCGAGAGGTCGAGCGTCATCCCGGCTGTGAACGGGCCGCGATCGTTGATGGTGACCCTGACGCCTCTACCGGTGCGCGGATTGCTTACGTAGAGGCAAGTGCCGAACGGCAGCGATTTGTGCGCGGCCGTCAGGCCATTGGGATTGAATGGCGCCCCCGACGCCGTGCGGTGGCCTCTGAGCTCTTCGCCATACCAGGTGGCCATGACGCGGGTGTCGGCTTGCGCCGCCGTGGTGAGTGCGAACAGCGACAAGCAGGCCGTGAATATACGGTTCATACGAAACTCCTCCATAATCAAAGCGTTATGGGGGAGAGACCGCATGAAACCGACATTCGTTCGGCCTGGCCTGGGCCATACGGGGGCAGGCCTGCCTTTTATGGGGCCGGTTAGATCAACCCGAGGCCGCGGAAGCTCGCGGGGCCTTGCTTGCCGACGATGATGTGGTCGTGCACCAGAACCCCAACCGGCTTGGCCGCCGCCACGATCTGCTTGGTCATCTCGATGTCGGCGCGCGACGGCGTGGGGTCGCCGGACGGATGATTGTGCACCCGATGGCCGTCGCCGACGGCTCGAGCGCGCGCTTCGCCACTTCGCGCACATAGACGGGGGTGTGGTCGACGGTGCCGGTCTGCTGCACCTCGTCGGCGATGATCTGGTTGCGCTTGTCGAGAAACAGGATACGGAACTGCTCCTTGCTGGCGAAGCCCATCGAGGCCCGGCAATAATCCAGCACCTGCGCCCAAGAGGAGAGAACCAGGGGCTCCAGCACTTCGCCGCGCACCAGCTTGAGCTCGGTAATGGCTGCCTCGCAGATGCCCGGCACCTCGCGCAACAACCTGGGGCGTTCATGGTCTCGGCGAAAGTGCCGAAGCGGGCGATCAGCGCCTTGGCGAGCGGCTTGGTATCGCGGCGCGGCGCCGCGCGGAACAGGATCAGCTCGAGCAGCTCATAGTCGGGGAGGGAGTCGGGGCCAGCCTCGCGGAAGCGTCGTCTTAGCCGCTCGCGATGGCCGAGATAATGTGGCTTGCCCGCATCCTTGAAGCCCATTCAACCTTCGCTCGATTGACGACCGTAAGAAGGCCGGTCCAACCCGCGCGGCGACACCGTGAAGACCTCGCAGCCCGTCTCGGTGACACCGACGGTATGCTCGAACTGGGCCGAGAGCGAGCGGTCGCGGGTGACCGCCGTCCAGCCGTCGGACAGGATCTTCACATGCGGTTTGCCGAGATTGATCATCGGCTCGATGGTGAACAGCATGCCGGGCTTGAGCTGGAGCCCTTCGCCGGGCTCGCCGTAATGCAGGATGTTCGGCCGGTCGTGGAACACGCGCCCCAGGCCGTGGCCGCAGAAATCGCGCACCACGCTGCAGCGCTCGCTCTCGGCATAGATCTGAATGGCCGCGCCGATATCGCCGGTGGTGGCCCCCGGCTTGACGGCGGCGACGCCTCGCATCAGCGCGTTATGGGTCACCTCGAGCAGCCGCTCGGCGGCTCGGGAGATCTTGCCGACCGCGTACATGCGGCTCGAGTCGCCGTGCCAGCCCTCGACGATCAGCGTGACGTCGATATTGAGGATGTCGCCCTCCTTCAGCGCGCGCGGCCCAGGAATGCCGTGGCAGACCACATGGTTGAGCGAGGTGCAGATCGACTTGGGGAAGCCGCGATAATTGAGTGGGGCGGGGATGGCGCCATGCGCCATGGCGAAGGCGTAGACGAACTCGTCGAGCGCTTCGGTGGTAATTCCGGGCCTCACCTCATCGACCAGGAGGTCGAGCACCTCGGCCACGAGGCGTCCCGCCTTGGCCATTCCGGCGAAGGCGTCAGCCCCGTGCAGTTTGATCTTGGTGTCGCGCGCCTGGGCGCGGGCAAATTCGAGATTGGACATGGGATGCGATTATAAGGAACTCGCCATCAGTTAGGTGGAAATCTCTCGTTGTGCAACGGGGCATGGCGTCTCTGGTTTTCCGGCATCTTGCCGAGAAGTGCGGCGACTCTAAGAAGCTGCCAGCCGGGCGGCAAGCCGCTAGACTTTCATTTTCTCTCTAGCTCGCGTTCAAGGCTATGGCAGACCAAGATCCGGCTCCCACCACTGTCACCGCCGCGCTGATTGTCATCGGCGAGGAAATTCTGTCCGGGCGGACCCGGGACGAGAACATCGCCTATGTCGCGTCTTACCTGACCCGCGTCGGCATTATGCTGCGCGAGATCCGGGTGGTGGCCGACATCGAGGCCGAGATCGTGGCGGCCGTGAATGCACTTCGCCCGCGTTTCACTTATGTCTTCACCACCGGGGGCATCGGGCCGACCCATGACGATGTTACCACCGATGCCATCGCCAAAGCCTTCGCGGTCGAGGTCGTGGTCGATCCGGCGGCAGTCGGGGCCATGCGCCAGCGCTTCAGCGATCAGGAGCTCACGCCGGCCCGGCTGCGCATGGCACGCATCCCCAAGGGCGCCGCGCTGATCGACAATGTGCTCTCTCGGGCACCGGGCTTCATGTTGGAGAACGTGATCGTGATGGCCGGTGTCCCGCGCATCATGCAGGTCATGCTCGATGCGGTGGCGCCGCGTCTTGCCAAAGGCCGGCCGATGCTGTCCCGCTCGATTCGCGTCGACGTGCCGGAGGGCGACGTAGCTCAAGGTCTCGCCGATCTCCAATTGGCGCACCCCGAGGTGCAGATCGGCAGCTATCCGTACTTCGAGAACAAGCGGCTCGGGACCTATGTTGTGCTGCGCAGCATCGACGTGGAGAAGCTCGCCGCCGCTGAAAACGCGCTGTGGATATTTATTCGCAGGGAGCGCTTTGCGTCCTCTGCTGCCGACGGAGCTTGAAGGATTTTAGAAAAACGCGAATCACCGCCGCTGGCCCGCGAGCGCGAGCGGGCCCGACGTCGGCGCTCACACGCGGCATCCCGCGCGGGCTCCTCGACCGAAATCTGCGGCGCTCTGCCAAGCGGACGCAGCAGCAATCGCATCGCCGCGCCGCCGATCGTGAGACGCGCACCACGCCATGCGCGTCGCTCGCCGAGAGTCGATCGAGCGTGCAATGCCGAGCGCAAGAGGAGAACCGTGGTCAGGCGCGGTGCGCGCGCAGATACGCGCAAACGGTTGCGACCGGGGCCGAACAAGCTCCCGGCGCGCCTCTGTAACTAATTGTTTTGGAAGGGAAATAAAGAAGGCGCGGGGACTATGCCCCGCGCCTCTTGAGAACTATCTCTTTTTGGCGGTCTTACGACGAGCAGTGCCCGTCTTCTTCGCCGTCGTCTTCTTCGCCGCGGCGGTCTTGCGCGCGGGCTTCTTCTTTGCTGGTTTCTTCTTGGCTGCTGCCATAGTTCATCCCTCCTTCGGGCTGGCTGGCTGTTAAATCACTCTAGCTACATCCACTCGTCGAACCGCACGTATCGCATTTGAGACACGTACCGTTTCGGACGAGGGTAAAGTTTCCGCATTCTCCACAAGCTTCTCCTTCATAACCCTTAACGCGCGCTTCGGCCACAAGTTCTGATGCGCCTCGTTCAGCGAACGCTTCGACGGACCGGGCAACGTGCTCGACCGTCTCGGGTGAAGGTACTTGAGTGGACGCGGTGGCAAAGCTTGTGGTGCGCGGCTGCGCGTCGTCGCGGATTTCTGTCTGCAACGCACGCGCATGTGCACCAGTGCTCTGCGCTTTGCTCGACCCAACAAACTTTCGCTCGCCCAGGCGACCACGTGTGAAGCCTGGCGAGACGAGAGCTTCGGTGGAACGCTTGCCTTCGCCAGCGTCACCAGAGCCGAGTGTAGTGCTGCCGATCTCACTTGGATCAACATGAGCAAGCTCGTAGCGCCCAAGATAAGAAACTGCAAGCTCCCTGAACAGGTAGTCAAGGATCGAGGTGGCGTTCTTGATGGCTTCGTTCCCGCGCACTGGACCTGCTGGCTCAAAGCGCGTGAAGGTGAAGGCATCGACGAACTCTTCCAACGGAACGCCATACTGCAAACCGACGGACACCGCGATCGCAAAGTTATTCATGAGCGAGCGGAAGGCGGCGCCCTCCTTGTGCATGTCGATAAAGATCTCGCCCAGACGTCCATCTGCATACTCGCCAGTCCTTAAGTAGACCTTATGACCGCCGACTACCGCCTTCTGCGTATATCCCTTGCGCCGATCAGGCAAGCGTTCTCGATCGGCGCGCGCGCGTATCCGTTCGATCACTCGCTCGACGATGCGCTCGGCGACGACGGTGGCGCGCTGCACTTGCGGCTGATCGGAGGCGATGGCGGCGAGCACTTCGTCTTGCTCTTCCTCCTCGTCGGCGAGCAGCTGCGCGTTGAGCGGCTGCGATAACTTCGAGCCGTCGCGGTAGAGCGCGTTGGCTTTGAGCGCGAGCCGCCAGGAGAGCTGATAGGCCTCCTTGCAGTCCTCGACGCTCGCGTCGTTCGGCATGTTGATGGTCTTGGAGATGGCGCCGGAGATAAACGGCTGCCCCGCCGCCATCATGCGGATATGGCTCTCGACCGAGAGGAAGCGCTTGCCCTTGCGGCCGCACGGCGAGGCGCAGTCGAACACCGGCAGATGGTCCGGATTGAGCCCCGGCGCGCCTTCGAGCGTCATGGCGCCACAAGCAAACTCGTTGGCCGTCTCGATCTCCCGCTTGCCGAAACCGATCTCGGCCAAGAGGTCGAAATCGGCCTGATCCATCCGCTCCGGCGACAGGCCGAGCGTGCCGGTGAGGAAGTCCTCGCCCAGCGTCCATTTGTTGAACACGAATTTGATGTCGAAGGCTGACGCCATGGCCTTTTCGACCGCGGCGAGCTTCTCCGGCGTGAAGCCCTTGGCGGTCAGTGCCTCGTGATTGACGCCAGGAGCGCCCGCGAGCGTGCCGCGGCCAACCGCATATTCGATGATGCGCTTGATGGCGTCCTCGGGATAGCCGAGCCCCCGCAGCGCCTCGGGCACCATGCGGTTGATGATCTTGAAATAGCCGCCGCCAGCGAGCTTCTTGAACTTCACCAGCGCGAAATCGGGCTCGATGCCGGTCGTATCGCAATCCATCACCAGGCCAATCGTGCCGGTCGGCGCGATCACCGTCGCCTGCGCATTGCGGTAGCCATGCAGCTTGCCAAGCTCGAGCGCCCGCTCGAAGGCATGCACGGCATGTGCGAGCAGCCTGGGATCGGGGCAGGAGGCATGATCGAGAGGCACGGGCGCCGTGGCGAGACCCTCATAGCCGTCTTTCTCGCCACGGGCCGCGCGCGCGTGATTGCGCATGACCCTGAGCATGGCTTCGCGATTCGCCGCATAGCCGGGGAAGGGACGAAGCCCCCGCGCCATCTCGGCGCTGGTTGCGTAGGACACGCCGGTCATGATCGCGGTGAGCGCGCCGCAGAGCGCCCGGCCCGCCGCTGAATCGTACGGAATGCCGGAGGCCATCAGCAGCCCGCCGATATTGGCGTAGCCCAGGCCCAGCGTCCTATACTCGTAAGAGAGCTGCGCGATCCGGCGCGAGGGAAACTGCGCCATGGTGACGGCGATCTCCAGCACGACGGTCCAGAGCTTGATCGCATGCTCATAGGCTTCGATGTCGAAGCTGCCATCCGCCTTGCGGAACGCCATCAGATTGACCGAGGCGAGATTGCAGGCGGTGTCGTCGAGGAACATGTACTCGGAGCACGGGTTCGACGCCTTGATCTCGCCGGCCGTCGGGCAGGTGTGCCAGTCGTTGATGGTGGTGTGGAATTGGATGCCGGGATCGGCGCAGGCCCAGGCGGCATAGCCGATCTGCTCCCACAGCCCGCGCGCCTTCACCGTCTTCGCCACCTTGCCGGTCTTGCGGTAGGTGAGGTTCCAGTCGCCGTCCTTCTCCACCGTGCGGAGGAAATCGTCGGTGACGCGCACCGAATTGTTGGAATTCTGCCCGGAGACCGTACGGTAGGCCTCGGAATCCCAGTCCGTGTCGTAGACCGGGAACTTGATCGAGGTGTAGCCCTGGCGGGCGAACTGGATCACCCGGCGGATGGCATTGTCGGGCACCTTGGCCTTGCGCGCGGCTTTCACCTCGCGCCTCAGCGCCGGGTTGCACTTGGGATCGAAGCAATCGTCCCCGTTCCCTTCGCAATTGATGCAAGCCTTGAGGATGGCGTTGAGCCGCTCGGCGAGAATCTTCGAGCCGGTGACGAGCGCGGCGACCTTGTGCTCCTCGTTCACCTTCCAATTGATGTAGTCCTCGATATCCGGGTGGTCGATGTCGACCACGACCATCTTGGCCGCACGGCGCGTGGTGCCGCCCGATTTGATGGCCCCGGCCGCCCGGTCGCCGATCTTGAGGAAGCTCATCAGGCCGGAGGACTTGCCGCCGCCCGACAGAGGCTCGTTTTCGCCCCGGAGCCTCGAGAAATTGGTGCCGGTGCCCGAACCGTACTTAAAGAGACGGGCCTCGCGCACCCAAAGGTCCATGATCCCGCCCTCGTTGACGAGGTCGTCGTCGATCGACTGGATGAAGCAGGCATGCGGCTGGGGATGCTCGTAGGCCGACTCGGACGCCTTTACCTCGCCGGTGACGTGGTCCACATAATAATGACCCTGGCTCGGCCCATCGATGCCATAGGCCCAATGCAGCCCGGTATTGAACCATTGCGGGCTGTTGGGCGCGCCCATCTGCATGGCAAGCATGTAGCGGAGCTCGTCATAGAAGGCGCTCGCGTCCTCCTCGCTGGAGAAATACCCGCCCTTCCAGCCCCAATAGGTCCAGGTTCCGGC
>Ga0105248_10009792_pt1 | contig 10558 bp, 14 predicted proteins | sample KBSS34metaG_FD_81524 | JGI IMG/M metagenome (GOLD analysis project Ga0105248, IMG submission 81524) | Switchgrass rhizosphere microbial communities from Kellogg Biological Station, Michigan, USA - KBS S3-4 metaG | ecosystem: Host-associated > Plants > Roots > Rhizosphere > Soil | place... | reverse complement strand
CATCACCGGGACATTGATCAAAAAGACCGACCCCCACCAGAAGTGCTCCAACAGCAGCCCACCGACCACGGGACCCAGCGGGGCACCCGCCGAGAACATCGAGGCCCAGACGCCGACAGCGATGCTGCGATCACGTGGCTGGAGAAACAGCCCGCGGATCAACGCCAGCGTCGACGGTGCCAGTGTGGCCCCGGCCACGCCAAGCAGCGCGCACGCGCCGATCAGGAGCTCGGCCGTCAAGCGTATGCAGTCACCACGGACATGGCAGCGAAAGCCGTTGCGCCGCAGAGCAACAATTTTTTGTGACCGGTGCGGTCGCCGAGGCTGCCCATTGTGACAAGCAAGGCTGCCAGCACGAAGGAGTAGATATCGCCGATCCAGAGGACCTGTGTCGCCGTCGACTCGAGATCCTTGGTAATGAACGGGGTGGCCACCGCCAGTACCGTGCCGTCGACGCCGATTACCAGCACTCCGAGGCTGAGCACGCCGAGCGCGAGCCAACGGCGCGTCATGACCCACTCACCCCATGTAGCAGCAGTTCGGTGACCATGTGGGTGAAGTCGCGTGGCGCCCCTCGCCCGACCTGAATTACCCACGCCGCGCCGGCGAAGAGGTTGTAGAGCGCCTCGGTGAACCAGACGGCAGTCAGATCGGTGCGGAATGCGCCTTCGCGCTGCCCGCGCTCGAAAAGTTGCCTGATCTCGGAGTCGATCTCCGCCCAGGCCTCCTTCGCCTGATTGGCATCGAAATCCTGACTCTGGGTGTAGAGCAAGGTGAGGTATCCGGACACCGGTTCGCACGCAGACACCAGGCGCTGCAGCGCCTCTGGGGCCGGGCCGGGGAAACCACGCCCAGGCACGGTCGCGGTCGGCGCGGCGACTTTGTTCATGGATGGGTGGTTTCGGCGGTGAACACCGCCGTGACGTAGAAGATGACGTCGACGCTGGTGGCGGGGGGAAACAGGCCATCGAGCCCGTCGGAGCCGAGCGGGGCGCCGTGCTGGCTGAATAGCTGGGACGCCGCGGGAAAGGCGGTGAAGCCCTTGCCGTGCGCGCAGTGCGTTCGATCGAAGCAGACCACAGCCTGCCGGGTGGCAGGCACCAGTTTAAAGGGCTTGTCTGCGGTGAAGTGCACCGTGCTCCAGATTTCGGGTGGCTGGGCCGTTGGCGCCGCCACGGTTCCGGTCAGGCGGACATCGGTGGCCGGGCACACCGGGACGGTGATCCTGGCCCGGGCCTCCGAAATGGCGGCTCCAGAAAGGTTCGGGCTCGCGTTGTTGAACACGAACAGCCGAACCCGGTAGACGGTGTTGGGCTGCACGCGGATATGTAGTGAGTACCCGCCGTCGGTGATCGTGTCCGCGGGATCTGCGGAGACCAGTTCCTGGCGAAAATCTGGGTCGTGTTCGCCCGGCTTACCGCGCATGACGGCGTTGTTGAATGTCGGCACGGTCGCGCCCGCAACGGGCGCAAGTGGATTCGCGGCCGGCCCCCAATCGCTTTCATGGGCCTGTTGGGTTTCCCGGCATCCTGACGGGTTCTGCGCACTGGCCGCTGGAGGAGCGGATGCGATCGGATTGGACAGCGCATTGGCGACGGCGGTTCGCGATCCGGCCGGTGCCGATTCGGGGCCGACGGCGGCCCGCGACGCAGCCCACACACCCGTGAACACCAGCACGCAGGTGATGACCCATGCCTCACACACGGTGGAGAGCCGAGCCGTGGAAAGCACCGGCAATTGCGCCGGTGTGTGCAGGCGTCGCGCGCCCACTACTGCCAGTAACGCCAACCAGCACAACGATGCGGCAACGACGACGCTGTGCCCAGGCCAGCCGAAACGACTTACCAGCAGCCAGCCGCCCAGCAGCACGACGAACCCGCTCAGCGCCAGCGTGGCGGCCACCCGCCGCCGACGCGGCCCGGCCACTAGTTGCGACCCTTGTCTAACGGCACGGCGCGCAAAGTGCACGGCAAAGCCAGTCGAGCGGATCTGCCGAACGCGGTATCTCGGCATTGTGCGTCCTGTGAAATGCCTCTCGCCTTCCTGTCGCGCCACTGGGACATCTGCCAGGGTGAAGGACGCGACGCCGCTGCGCAACTCATCGCCTGCAGGAGGCATACAGCGCTTCCTCAGCTATTCACAGATGATTCCCAACCTAGGAGGGAATTCGGGCACAGCTCAGATCGCTTGTACCAATCAGGCATTCGAGCGTGGAGGCACAGATGAGTCTGAGGATTACAGCGAAGCTAAGAATGTGCGCCGCGGTGGCCGGGTCTGGCGCCGTGCTCACTCTCGCCGCTCTGGGGGTGATGTTCGCACAGGACCCACAGATTGCAGCGTCCGGCAGTACCGGGGGGTCAGTCGCCACGCCGACGACACCGCCGGCAGTTCCGGTCATCACCAAGGCGGTGCCAGCCATCACCGGCCCGGCGCCGCTGTACGCCGGCGAGGCCCCGGACTCCAATCCTCAGGCCGCTATTCCGTGACAGCGATGATCGTGCCGCGCGCGGCCGGCCATACTGAGAGCAGGCGTGCTCGGAAGTGGTTGCTGCGCTGAGCCTTAGCGTTCGGACACGTAGGCGACCTACTCGAGGGCACGACGGTCGTACCCGACCACCTGTGGGCCGTATCTGCCAGAATGTGCGGTTGAAATCGTCGTGCGACGAGTCGATGTGGACAAAACTCACCAACCTGGCGCAATTGGTGAAGGTTGGCCGCCGGCTCCATCGTTCACCAGTCGTTGGCTAGCGTCCCCAGACCCGGCGGACGACCGCGGAACTCGAATTGGCTACCTGGTAACGGTGCGTATACAACAGGCGCAAGTTCGAAGCAGCGTCCTTGAACGAGGGAAGGCATGCGCGAGCGGTGCCAGGTGGGCACGGGGCGGAACCCTGTTTGCACGTCAGACCTCGTCCTATGAAATCAGCGCGGTCACAATCGATGCCGCGTCGGTTAGGGCGGCAAGACCCACGTTGCCGATCGGTTCGCCGAGCGCCGAAGTCGGCAGCGACTGCACCAATTCGGGGAGAAGCCTGCCTTCGGGCTGGCTGATCCGCCCGACCATTGCTATCGCATCGTCGGGGACTTGCCCAGGGATGAACGGGCAGGTGATCACACGGCCGGTGTTGGCGGCCAGGTGAATTGAATTGGACAGCACCGCGACGTAGAGCTCGCTGCTACTGCCGAGCGTCACCGCACAGCCGATCCGGGGTCTCCCCTTCTCAATGCTCGGTGACGATGCCGCCAACGGCAGCCGCCCGGTGAATCCTAGCTACTTAGTCAGTCTACTGATCGTCGGCAGCGTCCGGCAGTGCCGGCAGGTCATGCAGTCGCAGATCGCGACGGAACCACAGCACAGTCGTTCTCTCCGTCTGACTTTCATGCTGGCCGCTCTTCCGGCAACGGAAACCCGTTGGGGAGTTTAACTTGGTGTATATGGGCCACCTGCTCGCTGTCGCTCTCGCTCAATACCCACCAATCACGGGCACCGATCCTGTGAGTCAGCTGTACACCCAGGCGGCGGAAATCCGCAGCGGTTCACCCGATCTCGAGCTGATCGTGTTCCCCGAGATCCATCTGTGCGGCGATGCCGACACCGCCGAGGACGCGAACGCCTGGCTCGTCGCTGCCGCAGAGCCGCTCGACGGGCCCCGGATGCGCGCGCTGAGTCAGGTGGCCGCCGACCTCAAGGTCTGGCTGATCCCCGGTTCGGTGCCCGAACGGGCCGACGACGGCCGGACATTCAACACCGAGGTCGTGTTCAACCCGGCCGGCGAGCTCGTCGCCAGCTACCGGAAGGTGTTCCCGTGGCGGCCCTACGAGGCGTGATCATCCGGGCACGAGTTCGTCGTGTTCGACATGCCGGCCTCCGGGCGTGGCGGCATGTCGATCTGCTATGACGCCTGGTTCGCGGAGTCCACCGCAGCGTCGCGTGGATGGGTGCCGAGTTCGTCGTCAAAGTGGTCAAGACCATCTGTGCGGATCGCAAGCAGGAACGTGTGCTGGCCCAGGCGAACGCCATCGTGAACCAGGTGTTCGTGCTCAGCGTCAACGCCGCGGGGCCCGTGGGCATGGGCGGATCGATCGTCTGTGGTCCCGAGGGCACTGTCAAGTTAATTGGTGGGCTTGGTGATTCGGGTCTATCGTTTGCGTGTTGTGCGTAGGTTCTGGTGGAACGCCCTGTCCCAGTTCACGTTCAGGCGGCGGTCGTGGCCACCCCGGTGATCTCGTTCCAGACGGTGAAGCGGTCGGCCATCACTTGTCGGTAGTCGGCCGCCGACAGCAGATGCCGACGTGGACGGAAATGTGGCGAGATGCCGCTGAACGCAGACAGGAACCGTTGCGCGTGTCCGGGCGAGGTGAACCGTTTCATCGCCCGCTCGCGTTGCCCGGTCGGTTGATGGGAGTTCTCGGCTCGATTGTTCAGATACTTCGATTGCCGGTGTTGCACCGAGGGCATCACCACGCGGTAAGCGGGCCCGTAGCTGGCAAGCTTGTCGGTCACCAACACCCGCGGCACGTACCACAGTCCCTTGAGCAGTTTGCGGAAGAACTTCCTGGCGGCCAACGCGTTTCGGCGTGACTGGACCAGGATGTCGAGCACGTTGCCGTGCTGGTCGACCGCACGCCACAGGTAGTGGATCGTGCCGTTGATCCGGATGAAGACTTCATCGAGATGCCATTTGTCGCCGGGGCGGGGGCGCCGCCGGCGCAGCTGGTTGGCGTAGGCCTGCCCGAACTTCGCGCACCAGGCCCGGATCGTCTCGTAGCTGACCACGACACCACGCGCTAGGACCGGTTCCGCCGGATCGTCGACGATGGGCACGCACTGCCGGAGTCCGAGAACTCGGGCGAGGCGCTGTTCACTTTTTGCGGTCGATGGTGCTGCAGTGCGGCGCCACCGACCGCGGTCTGGTCGAGGCCCTCGCTGGGTTCGGGATCGATATCGAGACCGCGATGCCCGCGCTCGATGAAAAATGCCGCGCCGAGCCGCGCTTCGACGACCTCGTCCCGATGTCCCTCGGGATCGTAGTTCGAAACGAAAGCCGCCCCGGCTACCGGTCGGGGCGGCTTTCACCTACTCACTTGACAAATCTCCCCCCATATCAGGTTCCGGTTTTCCGTGGCGGATTCCGATTTGAAATGGCGGAGGATGGCGGACCCAACGACGGACGCCTTCTGACTCGTCGGATGTCTGGCGGCTGTGTTGCTGATTAGCGACGCCGATGTTTGTAGAACACAGCGCTCAGCGCTTGTAGGCAGTCAGGGCCGGACCGGCTGAATCGTCACAGCTTTGGTTGATGGAGCCGCATCAGCGCAGAGCGCGCGACAGGGCAGGTTTCGGCGACGACACCGAGCAGGGCAGTCAGACTCGGAGAGCGGTGCTCGGACCGGAATGCCAACGTCAGGCTGGGCAGGGCGACTCGCGGACGAATGTCGAGCACCCAGGTATCCGGGCGTGCCGCAGTGCGCATGTCCTGCGGGCCCAGACCGACGCCGAACCCGCACGCCGCGAGGCCCATGATGGTCTGCGTGTCACCTGCGTGGGTGACGCCGGGCCATGCACCTAAGTCAGGAAGCACGTCGCGCAACGTCTTGATGACGGCCGGTTCATCCTCGGGCAGTGCGACGACGAGCGGCTGGCGCCGCAGTTGATCGAGGCTGATCCGTTGCTGGCCGGCGAACGGGTGGCTGGTACTCACGATGCCGATGACGTAGTCGCGGCTGACCTCTACGCTGAAAAGCTGTTGGACTCCACGGCCGCGTGGGGCGCCGCGGCAGATGATGACATCGAGTTCACCCGCGACCAGGGCCCGGCTGCTTTCCACCGTCACCATCTCCTCCAGCTGTAGCCGCACCTCCGGGTGTTCGATCCGGAATCTGCGCAGCACCGGCGGAAGCATCGACAGCAGCGCGGAGTTGTTGAAACCGATGCGCAGGCTGCCGGTTTCTCCCCGCGCGGCTCGTTGCGCATCGACGGCGGCCGCGGTGAGCTCCTGGTCGATGCGACGCGCCCGGGCCAGCAGAGCCTCGCCGGCCGCGGTGGGAAACACGCCTTGTCTGGTGCGATCAAACAGCCTGGCGCCGACCTCGCCTTCCAGCTGAGCGATGGCCTTGGACAACGGCGGCTGAGCGATGCCGACCGCCGCGGCCGCCCGGCCGAAATGCTGGTGTTCTGCCAGTGCCAAGGCGTACCGGAGCTGCCGGACATCCACACCACCACGATATCCAAAAGATATGGCCGTGACCCAATCACGGTATGGCCGCTATCGGCGTGCCGGCGGGCGCGTTGACTTCAACACATGAGCAGCAACGCGGAGAACGGAGGCGATCACATGACCCAGAATTCAGACTTTGGAACATTCGGCCGATACCAGGAGGTTCCCGTCGAGCATCTGGCGCCCGAGATGAAAGCGGCCTACGAGTTCACCCTCGGGATGCGCGGTCATCTGCCCGGCCCCAGCAAGATCTGGTTGGCCAACCCCAAGCTGCTGCAGACCATCACACCGACCGGCGCATACTTTCAGACCGAATCCACGCTGACCAAAGCCGAGATCGAGATCGCTACCAATCTCATCAACGGAAAGTGGCACGCCGCCTACAGCAACTCCGAACACGAGCAGATCGGGCAGGTCGCTGGTGGCTTGGCGCCGCAGAAGGTGCAGGCGTTGATCGCCGGGTTACCAACATCTTTCGACGACCCGCGCCAACAGGTCGTCTATGAACTCACGTCGGCGTTGATCGGCCCGCGCGTGGTGCCGCAAGGACTTTACCAGCGGGCGCGGGAGCTGTTGGGCGACAAGGGCATCGTCGATGTGACCGTCCTGCTGGGCTGGTTCACCGGCGTGTCGCTGACATTGGCCGCCTACGACGTCCCGTCTCACGCGGCGGGTCTGATCCCATAGCCAAACAACCACGCCGTCGCGCCGGACGGCCGACAACAACCAGCACAACCTAGATAAGGAGCAGCGACAATGACCAAGCCAAGCCAAACCCTGGGCGGGCGGCTACCGCTCGCCGATCCGACAACACTGACCGGCGCACAGCGCGACCTGTTCGAGGCGCTGAAGACCAGGTGGGAGCCGTTGAGCAACAAGGCGGGGGTCCAGATGACGACCGCCGACGGGCGGCTGATCGGCCCGTACAACACCTTCCTTCTGCACCCCGAGGTGGCGGCGAAGTTCTCGGAGTTCCAGGCCGCCGAGGCGACCTACACGACGCTTTCGCCGCGGGTGCGCGAAGTGGTGATCATCGCGGTGGGCGCCGTGTGGGGTGCCGACTATGCGCTCTACGCGCACTGTGCTCTGGCGCGCAGAGCCGGCCTCTCTGACGTTGCCGTCACGACACTTGCCAACGCCGGTATACCCGACGACCTGAGCGAACACGAGAAGATCGCAGCGCGTCTGGCGCACCAACTGTCAACCAGCCACCGCGTCGACGACGAGCTGTATCGCGAGGCCGAACACGCCTTCGGCACAACGGGTTTGTTCGACATCGCCGCCCTGATGGGCCAGTACCACACGGTGTGCACGGCGCTCACCCTGTTCGCGGTACCCGCGCCGAACTAGATCACATGCCATCACAGCCGATCAGACCATCACGACCAGAAAGAAGACCACCATGGCAACCGCCGCACTCGCCGACATCAGTCCAATCGCCAGCTTTCCGCAGCACTTCTTCCTGGAGAACCTTGCCGTGCGCGCCGACGGGTCGATCCTGGTGACCGTTCTTAACCACAAACAGCTCTGGTATGTCCCCGCTCCCGATGGCGGCCTGCCCGTCACCCCGGTACTGGTGCATACCTTCGATGGTTTTGCGATGGGCATCGTCGAAACCCAGCCCGACATCTTCTACGTCAGCACGGCCGGCCAGGCCACCCTCGAGCGATTCGATATGCGCGGCTGGGTCCCCCGCACGCCCGTGAAATCGACACGGGTCCTGACCTTCGATCAGCCCGCCGGTCTCAACGGCGCGTGTCTGCTCGCGCCCCGCGTCATTCTGCTCGCCGACTCGCTGGCAGGCTTGATCTGGCGAGTGGACCTGGCCGACGACGGCCTGACCGCGACCGCCTCGGTGTGGCTGCAACACCACACCATGGCGCCCGATCCCGACAGCGGACTCACCTCGCCGCTCGGCCCGCAGCCCGGAATCAACGGTATCCGCTTCGCCGCACGCACCGACGTCGTGTACTACACCTGCACGGGGCAAAAGCTTTTCATGCGGGTGGCCGTCGACCCCGCTACATACACGCCGGTTGGCCAGCCCGAAGTCGTCTCCGCCGATATCACGGCCGACGATTTCTGCCTTGATGAAAACGTCGGCGTGGCCTACCTGACCACCCACACCGACAACACCATCGTTCGCGTGCCGATCAACGCCGGCGCCGACGGTGCCACAGCCAGCATCGTGGCGGGGGAACCCTTCAACGAACAACTCGTCGGACCCTCAAGCGCGGCCTGGGGGCGCGGGCCCGCCGACTACGGCCACATCGCCTACGTGACCACCGACGGCGGCCACACGGCCATCGCGTACCACCGCCCGGGCAGCGACGAAATCATCCGCCCCGCACGCGTCGTGCGGGCGCAGTTCGACCCAGAAAGGCCCGCACGATGAGTGCCGGCTGACTGCCCGTCAGCGAACCAACTTCACCGGCGCACGCCTGACATCCCCGCCAACCAACGCCTTTCCCACCGACAGGAGTAACTCATGGCCACCACCATCCGTGCCGTCAAAACCGGCACCATCCGAATCCGCCCGTCCCACCGCGCCACCGACATGAGCAAACCCACGTGGCGTCGCCGGCTGGCGATAATCCTCGACCGAGACTGGACCCAGGCGCTGCCGATCTACACCTACCTGATCGAACACGACGAAGGGCTGCTCCTGCTCGACAGCGGCGAGAGCGCCCGCAGCACCAAGCCCGGCTGGTTCCCCTGGTGGAACCCATTTTTCAGCCGCGCGGTAGACATCCACGTCGAACCCGACGATGAGATCGGCCCCCGGCTGCGCTCACTGGGCATCGACCCGACCAAAGACCTCAAATCGCTGGTGCTGTCCCACCTACACCACGATCATGCCGACGGCCTGCGCTACTTCGAGGGCACCGACATCGTCGTCTCCGACGAGAACTTCAACGCCGCCCGCCCGCGCATCACCGGTTCCTTACTCGCCGCCGTCCCCGGACAATGGCCATCCTGGTTCGCACCCCGCCGCGTCACCCTCGACGGCCCGCCCGCGCAGTCATTCGACCGCAGCTACCCGCTGACCGCCGACGGGACGGTCTTCGCCGTCCCCACCCCGGGTCACATGATCGGCCACATGTCGGTGGTAGTCCGCACCCCCGAGGTGTCGTACTTCCTCACTGGCGACGCGACCTACGACGAGGAGCTGCTCAAGCAGCGCATCGTCGACGGACTCTCCGAAAACATCGGGCTGTCGCTGAACACCCTCGACCGCATCGCCGCATTCGCCCGGTCCGAACCGACCGTGCTGCTGCCCGCGCACGATCCGCTCGCTGAACAGCGCTTGGCGGAACGCATCACACTCACAGACGACTAAGCACCAGGGCGAACCATCCGAGCCAGCGGTCTAGGAGTTCTGTGAGATCCGATGGGTCGACCTCGGTGAACTTGCGGGCAAGCTGGGTCCCGGCCATCCATCACGGGCTCTGCCCACGTTTGTCTTGAAACAGACCACATTTGAGACAACGGGCTCATAGTTGGCTCGGCTGAGGTTTCGCCAGGTCACCGAGTCTCAAATATCCGTCTCGGAAAGCTGTCTCGACGCCGGGTTCAACCACGCGCGCCAGGCCGCCGATAGCGTCGTATGCCGCCGGCGGACTCCGAGACGCCCGAGGCTCGAGCTCGCCGCGGTACAGCTTGCACAACCGAGGGTTTTAGGATCCGCCAGATAGATGGCAAGTCCTCGTCCGCCAACTTGAAGGCGACCATACAAACGTTCAGCTACGAAGACTGCGGTCCGCCACTGAGAATGGCAACCTACAACGACGACAACCACCAATTCAGTAGAGCGCCAGATGTCGTTGTACGACACGGCTTCCACCGCGACGCTGACTACGTCTCCGGGCCGCGCTGTACCGCGAGATCACCAGAACATCGCAGGCGCTTTGCTATACGCTTGGCGCGAGTCGCCCGGACTCTGCGAGTTGCAGCCGTGGCGCGGCGTGGTTTTGGGGTGTGAGGCCCGCGGGCCACTGAGGTTAGGTTCGGTAGGACCGCGGGTACGGCTGCGGGACGCCGGGCGCGCTTCACGAGCTGGGGCACCGAACGCAACCGCACCGTTGAGCGATCGGGCAGCAGTGCCTCTGTCCGGCAAAGGTATTGGCATCCGCGGTCGGTAGGACCTAGCTGCACCCTCGGCTGCTCATTTCTTTCTCGGAGGTCAACCCCATGACTGTGATCGACGAGGCGCCGGCTCGTAACGGGTCGGTGGTGGACTCGCAACATCCGCCCGGTCATGCCGCTGTGAACACGTGGTGGCAGTAGTTGTGGGAATACCGTTACTACGAGGAGACACCGGCCATGTCCCACTCCCAGGT
>Ga0105248_10009790_pt1 | contig 10558 bp, 5 predicted proteins | sample KBSS34metaG_FD_81524 | JGI IMG/M metagenome (GOLD analysis project Ga0105248, IMG submission 81524) | Switchgrass rhizosphere microbial communities from Kellogg Biological Station, Michigan, USA - KBS S3-4 metaG | ecosystem: Host-associated > Plants > Roots > Rhizosphere > Soil | place... | reverse complement strand
CACATTCCCGCATTGATGTCCGCGAATGACGAGGTCGATGCCGGCGAAGGCCGAGGCACTTGGTCGCCTAGAGCGTCTGAAAGGTTTGAGCCGCAACTCGCGTTCATGTGAGTAGGGCGGCGCGAGCCCGGGAGGGCCGGGGATGAGCTTGATCCGGTTTGTGGATAACTCTAGAAAGCCGAATACGAGGACGGGCAGGGGCCCGTAAGGTTTGGGCTGCAACTCGCGATCAGGTGAATCAGGCGCCGTGAGCCAACAAGGCCGTGAGCCGAGAAGTTGGAGGTGTGTTTGGCGGAGAGGGTGGGATTCGAACCCACGTGCCGGTTTCCCGACAAACCGCTTTCGAGGCGGTCCCGTTACGACCACTTCGGTACCTCTCCGCTCTGAGTGGACCGTGCTAGTCGAAGGAACTATTAACTATATCATCCCGACTTGAACCCGTCACCCGCAGCGACTACGAGGCGGTCGGTGCCGGCACCGCACGTCCAAGAAGGCGGCGGAAGGCTCGCGCCACGAAATGCCCCTGCTGCAGATCGTCGAACAGCGAATACGCCACGGGCGTGACCACCAGCGTCACGACGAGCACGAGCGTCTGGCCACCGATGATGACCCAGCCCAACGCGTGATTAGTCGCGGAGCCGACGCCCTGTGAGACGACCAGCGGGATCATGCCGGCCACAAACGCCACCGTCGTCATCAGGATAGGCCGGAGACGATCGCGGCTCGCCTGCACCACTGCCGCATGGGTCTCGAGGCCCGCGGCGCGCAGTTGATTGGCGTGATCGATCTGCAGAATGGAGTTCTTCTTGACGACGCCGAATAGCACGAGCAGGCCAAGGCCCGAGAAGATGTTCAACGACTGGCCGAAGATGACGATCGAGATGAGCGCGAACGGCAGCGTGAGCGGCAGCGACAGCAGGATCGTGACCGGATGCAGCCACGACTCGAACTGGGCCGCGAGGATCAGATACATGAAGATCAGCGACAGCATGATCGCCGAGAGGAACGCGGTGGCGGTGCGATTCAGCTCGCGTGAGCGGCCCGTAAACCCAGCGCGATATTCCGGCGTCATGCCGAGCGTGTCGGCCGCAGCGGCGATCTGCTGCTGGACCGCGGACTGCCCGACGCCAGGCAGCATGTTGGCCACGATGGTCACCTGCCGCTGACGCGAAATGCGATTGATGGTCGCCGGCGCATCGTCGCCCTGGAACGTCGCGATGTTGTCGAGCGTGACACTGCCGAGCCGTGATGACGGCACCGAGAGCGCCGCAATGGCGCCCTGCGTGGTGCGATCTTCCTCGCGGGCGCGCAGCACCACGTCATATTGCTCGCCGCCGTCATTGAAGGTCGTCACCGCATCGCCACCGACGAGCAGGCGCAACGCTTCAGCCGCATCACCAATGGCGACGCCGAGGTCCGCGGCCTTCGGCCGATCGATGTGCACCGACAGCTGCGGCTTGCCCAGATTGAGGGACGTGTCGACGTCGACCAGGCCGGGAATCTGCGCGACCTTCTCCTTCAGCGCCTGGCTGTACTTCTCCAGGTCCTCGAGCCGCGGTCCCTGCAGCACGAACTGAATATCGCCGCCACCGCCGCCGGGGCCGCCCGACGCCTGTACGGCAGCGCGCACACCTTCCTTCGATACCAGCGGCAGGACATCCCGCCGGACCTCGGACATGATCGCCGACTGATCGCGTTTGCGTTCTCCGAGGGGCTTCAGGCGCACGAACACGCTCGCGCTATTGAGCGTGCCCGCCGTATCGCCGGCGACCGTGACCATCGTGTAGTCGACTTCGCCGATGCGGCGAATGGCCGTGGCCACGCGATTGGCGAGAATCTCCGTCGCGCCCAGGCTCGACCCTTCCGGCGCGCGCACGGTGACGTCGAACTGCGACGTGTCGTCCACCGGCGTGAAGTTGACGTTGACGATCCGGAACAGCGGCACGCTCGACGCCAGCACCGCGATCGTCAGGACGGCGACCAGGCCGCGCCTCGCCATCGCCCACTCGAGGAGGAGCGTGTAGCCGCGATCGAGTGGCGCGAACAAGGCGGAATGCTTCGAATCGTGCGGTTTGTCGCCACGCGCCTTCGGCTTCAACCAATGGGCGCACATCATCGGCGTCAGCGTGAAGCTCACGAACAACGACACCAGCACCGCAAACGCCATGGTCAGCCCAAAGCTCTGCATGAAGCGGCCCACCATGCCACCCATGAACCCCACCGGCGCGAAGATCGCGACGAGCGAGAAGGTCGTCGCCAGCACGGCGAGGCCGATTTCCTGCGTCGCCTCGATCGCCGCCTGCGCCGGCGGCATGCCCTTCTCTTCGATGAAGCGGTAGATATTCTCCAGCACCACGATCGCATCGTCGATGACGATGCCCACCGACAGGGTGAGCGCGAGCATGGTGAGGCTGTTGAGCGTGAAGCCCATGTACCAGATCAGCGCGAAGGTGGCGATGATCGACGTGGGAATCGAAATGGCGGCGATCATCGTCGATCGGAAGTTGCCGAGGAACAAGAAGACCACACCGGCAGCCAGAATTGATCCGACGATGAGGTGTTCCTCGACGGTGTCGATCGACGCCTTGATGAAATCCGCTTCATCGCGAACGACGCGCAGGGAGTAGCCCGGCTGCAGCGACAGTTCAAGCGTGGCCAGCCGCGCCTTGAGGTTGTTCGCCACTTCAACCGTGTTGGTGCCCGACTGCTTGCGGATTTGGAGCAGCACGGTCGGCGTGCCGTTCAAGTTTGCCTGCGTGCGGGATTCGACCATGCCGTCTTCGACCTGGCCAACATCGCGCAGGCGAACCGGATGGCCGTTGACCTCACGAATGACGATGTCGCCGAACTCCGCCACCGTGGCGACCCGGCCGCGGGTGCGCAAGGTGACCGAGCGCGCGCCCTGATCGATGCGGCCGCCCGGCGTTTCGACGTTCTGGGTCTGCAGAGCCCGCGCCACCTCGTTGACGGTGATGTTCTGCGCGCGGAGCAGCTCGGAATTCAGCCACAGGTTGACCTGGCGGTTGCGCCCGCCGATGACCAGCACCTGCCCGACACCGTCGGAACTCTCGAGCTGCCGGCGCAACACCTTGTCGGCGTACTCGGTGATTTCGCGGAGGGGCTTCGCGGCGGTCACCGCAACGGTCAACACCGGTGACGCCGTCGGGTCGAGCTTCTCCACCGTCGGCTGGATCACGTTGCGCGGCAGCAACGGGATGACCCGATTGACCTTGTCGCGCACTTCCTGCGCCGCGACATTCGCGTCCTTCTCGAGGAGGAACGCCACCACGACCTGCGACACACCCTCCGACGAATTTGACGACAGGACGTCGATGCCGCTGATGGTGTTCACGGCTTCTTCAATCTTGTCGGTGACCTCGGTCTCGACCTGCTCCGGCGCCGCGCCTGGCAGCCGCGTGGTGATCGCCACCGAGGGGATGTCGACGTTCGGAAAGCGATCGACGCCGAGCTGCGTGAAGGCAAACAAGCCGACCACGACCAGCGAGAGGATGAGCACCCAGGCAAAGACCGGGCGCTTGACGCAGAGTTCAGCAAGCCATTGCATGTGATTAGCTTCCGATGCGCACCAGCGCGCCGTCTTTTAATTTTTCGAGGCCGGTCACGACCACGCGGTCGCCCTTGACGAGGCCGCTGGCCGCTTCGATGCGATCGCCCTCCGCCTGGCCGAGTGTGACCAGGCGCTCCTCGACGTGATCGCCATTGACCACGAACACGCGATTAGCGGTCGCTGTCTTCTGGATCGCGGAAGAGGGAATCAATAGCGCGGGCGTCTTGGCCGCCTGCTCGATGCGCGCGGTCGCAAACAGACCGGGCTTGAGGCGCCCATCGGCGTTCTTCACGATCGCTTCGACAATCAGCGCTCGCGTGTCGGCGCGCAGCCCGGGAGAGACGTAACGCACTTCACCGACGAAGCTCTCATTCGGATAGGCGTCGACTTCCAGGTTCACGGTGTTGCCGGCGGCCACGGCGGTCACATACTGCGCCGGGATCGTCAACTCGAGCCGCAACGGGCTGACGCGCATCACGGAAGCGACCTTGGTGCCTTTCGTGACGTAGTCTCCGACGGACACCATCCGCTCACCGACGACACCCTCGAACGGCGCACGCACAACGGTGTCGGCCAGTGCCTTCTTGGCCATCGCGACCCGCGCCCGCGCGCCCATCAGCGCCTGGTATTGCTGCTCAGCACTGTTGCGCGCCACTTCGTACTGGCGACGCGCCGCTTCGAGCTGCGCCTGCTTCGAATCGAACTCCGACTGCGACACCAGCTGCCGCTTCTGCAGCATGCTGACGCGATCGAACTCGGTGCGGACCAGTTCATAGTTGGCCTTCGCACTGGCCACCTCGGCGACGCGTTCGGCGTCGAAGCCCTCACCCATCGACGAGGTGCCCAATCGCGCCTCGATCTGCCCGGCATTGGCGTCGGCTTCTCGCGCTTGTGCAGCCACTTCGGCGTCAGCGATCTGGATGAGGGTCCCACCGTTACCAACCCGGCTGCCGCGCTCAATCGGCGTGGCGACAACACGACCCGCGACTTCCGCGGCGACGTCCGCTTGTTCCTGTGCGGACAGCGTGCCGGAGACGCGAATGAAACGCGCGACCGGCGTTTCTACAACCGTCACGGTGGCGACCGAAGCGACCTCCTCCGTGCCGGCAGCGGCCGACGCAGCCTGGCCGCCGCCGCGACTGCAGGCCGTGGTGACGATGGCGCTTAGAGCAATGACGTGGAACAAGTACCGCACAACAAATCCTTCAGGCAATGCGCGCCCTACGGGCGCGCGAATCAGCGGACGCAGTGGAACCGGCGCCGAGCAGGAACTGGTCGACGTGTGCCTTCGCAAAGGCGTGGCGATTACGAATCAGCGCTTTCTTCGATCCGGTGGCATACAGCTGCCGCCAGAACAGCAAGGGTCCGAGAAACTGGGTGACCAACAGATCGGGATCAGCACTTCGCAACTTACCCGTAGAGACGAGCCGGCTCATGAGCGCCACCATGCGCGGATAGCCGTTGCCAAGCCGTTCGAGGAGGTTGATGCGTCCCTCGCGGGCCAGGCGGATGCCGTCGGCCATCAGCACGCGAAATAGCTGCTCCTGTCGCGGCTGCACAAAGCGATCGAGCACGAACTCGGCGAACTCCTCTAGCCTGGCGCGCACGTCAAAGGACGGATCCTCGATCATCGCCGTCACCAACTCGGACCTGCCGCCGCTTTCGGCGGCGAGGATCGCCTCGAACAGCGCTTCCTTGCCGGGAAAATAGTTATAGAGCGCGCTCTCGCGCACGCCGACCGCACTGGCCACGTCGCGCAGGGTGGTGCCGAAGTAGCCCTTGTCGGCAAACAGCGACAACGCGGCGTCGAGAATGGCCTGGCGGGTACGGGGCCCGCTGGCGTTCACCGGTCTTGACATTAAATTAATGGTCGTTCATTTACCTGACAAATGCAAGTTGACAGCCTGCGGCCGTTTGGGGACGAACAGTGGGACGGGCTACGCCGTCCGGCGCGCGGCCTGGGCGGCCGGTTCGGCATGCGCGACCAGGACGGCCGCTGCGAAATCGCCGGTCGTGTTCAGTACGGTGGCGAAGATGTCCGGAATCGCATCGACGGCGATCAGGATGCCGATGCCCTCGACCGGCAGCCCCATCGACAGAAACATCGGCGCCAGCATGAGAAAGGCGCCGCGCGGGACACCGGGGCCGGCAAACGACAGGAAGACGATCGTGAACGCCATCGTCACATAAGCAGAAAGTCCGAGCGGCACCTGATAGAACCACGCGACAAACCGCGCGCCGAAGGTCCACGCCACCGGCGCGGCGAACTTGAAGACCGACACGGCCAGCGGCAGCACAAACCCGGTGACGTCTTTCGGCAGGCGCAGATCGTCTTCCGCGCCGCGCACCATCGCCGGCAGCGTGGCAATCGACGAGCTCGACGAGACCGCAATCGTCTGTGCCGGCAGGACCGCGCGCGCGAAGGTACGCATCGGCAGGCCGGCAACAATCGCGACGACCGGATACAACAGCAGCACGAACAGGATGCAGCCGAGCGAATACGCCACTATGTAGAAGCCCATGGCGCCAACGAGCGCGGCGCCGCCGTGAGCGCCGAGGCTCAGCATCAACACGAAGACGCCGGCCGGCGCGAGCCAGATCACCCAGCCCACCAGCACGAGCATCGCGTCAGCCAGTCCGCGAAAGAGGCCGAGCACCGCGGCCCGGCTCTCGGCCGGAATGCGCGTCGTTGCCGTCGCAAACATCAGCGTGAACAGTACCAGCGGCAGCATCGTGCCGTTGGCGGCGGCGGCAATCGGATTGGTCGGAATCAACGACAACACCCAGTTCCAGAAACCAACCGGCGTGGGATCGGCAGAAAGCGATGCGGCGGCTTCGGCGGCTCCAGGCGGCAGTTCAGGGCGCACGGTGACAACGTGCGAGAGCAACGTAAAGGTGGCAATCCCCAGCGGAATCGCGAGCACGGTGGCGCCGACGAGCATCGCAAAAAACACCAGCAGGGTGCGTCCGCCCAGCCGATTGATCGAACCGACGTTCGTCGTCGACGCCACACCGGTGACGACCAGCGACACCACCAACGGAATGATCGTCATGCGAAGCGCGTTCACCCACAGGGTCCCAGCCGGCGCAATGCCGTCAACGGCGTGCATCAACGCGCTGTTTCCGCTGGCCGCGACCGCGAGTCCGAGTGCCAGGCCTGCGCCAAGACCGGTGAGAACGCGTGTGCTCTCTTTCATGCGTGTTCTTCAATCATGGGTGGCGCAATCATGGTGAGCCGCACCGACGTGAGCATGAAGGCAGGCTAAGTGGGTCAAGAATTTGAGGATGCTAGCACAGAGGTCCGCGGGCGAACGGCCCGGCGCTGCGCACCGTATAAGTAGTCGGGAGAACCGTCGCAACAGACGGTGCACTGCGACAGTTCGCCATTCCCGCCCCATCGCGCCGATTGGAGGCTGGTATGTCGTTCGTCACTCCGAAGCAATTCGCGCTCGTCGCCTCGTTGACCGTCGCGTTGTCCAGTCCCGCCTTCGCTCAAGGTTCCGCAGACGTCGTGCTCGAGTGGAATCGCATTCTGCTCGCAGCCCTGGTCGTGCCTGGCGCGAATCCCCCCACGGTATTTGTGACCCGTCCGGCCTCGATGGTGCAGGTGGCCGTCTTCGAGGCGCTGAACTCGATTGATCCGCAATATGTGCCGTACGTCACCGTCGTCAACGTGCCAGCCGGCGCGTCACGTGATGCGGCGGCGGCACAAGCTGCTCATGATGTGCTCGTCGCAGTGATGCCGTCGCTGAAGAGCACATTCGATACCTCGCTGGCTACGTCGCTCAGTCGCATCGATGCCAACGCGGCTGCCGCCGGATCAGCGGTCGGCGCCGCCGCGGCCAGCGTGATTCTCGCCAATCGCGCCGACGATGGATGGGACCGCACGGCGGCGCCGTATATCCTGCCTTCGTTACCGGGATACTGGCAGCCCACGCCGCCAGCCAACCTGGCGGCGACGTTCGTGCAATACCAGGACGTCAAGGGCTTCATCCTCGCCAGTGCGCGCAGCCTCCTCGTGAGCGCACCGCCGGAACTTACGAGCGAGCGCTACGCCACCGATTTCAACGAGGTGAAAACCATCGGCGCGGCCAACAGCACGGTCCGCACTGCGAATGAAACGACGATTGCCAATACCTGGGCCTCGGTCGGCAATACCACGTCGCCGATTGCCGCGTGGAACACCGCCATGCAGGATCTCACCCGTAGCCGCAACCTGAACGGGCTCGACGCCGCGCGCATGTTCGCGCTCGGCAACATGACCATGCACGACGGCTTGTGGGTGACGTTCACCGGCAAGTTCAATTACGGATTGTGGCGGCCGGTGACGGCCATTCGCGAAGCGGCGCGCGACAACAACCCGGCGACCGAGGCAGATCCGAACTGGCTGCCGCTGCTGGTCACGCCGCCCTATCCGAGCTACCCCGGCAACATGACCTGCATTGGCGCATCGACCTCGGCGGTGCTCGCGAAGGTACTGGGCCGCGACGATCTGCCATTCACGATCACCTGGACCGCGACCACTGGAGGGAACATTACGCGCTCCTACAACGGGCTGCGACAGGCCGCCGACGAAGAGGCGAGGAGCCGCGTGCTCGGCGGCATTCACTTCACGTTCGACAACCTCGCCAGCTTCGGCGTGTGCACGCAACTCGGCGAGTACGCCGCCGCCAACGTCTTGCGCAAGCGTTAGCGATACGCTCCTCCGGAACCGGGTGGTGGTGGGTCATCGCCACCCGGCGTCTGCGTTACCGTGTAGACTCTCGCTTTGTGCGAGGTAATCCGATGGCCCGTCACTCCCGCAATTTTTTCGCCGTCGCACTTATTGCGATGGCATTCCTGTTTGCCGTCACGACATCCGGCCAGCAGCCCCGCCTCGAACCATCGTTGTACGGCGGCCTTCACTGGCGCATGATCGGCCCCTTCCGCGGCGGACGGGTCGACGCGGTGAGCGGCGCGCGAGGGCGGCCCTACGAGTTTTATTTCGGCCACGTGAATGGCGGCGTCTGGAAGACGACCAACGCCGGCCGGACGTGGATGCCGGTGTTTGACGGCCAACCGGTTGCCTCGATCGGCGCATTGGCCGTGGCCGAAAGCAATCCAGACGTCGTCTATGCCGGCACGGGTGAGTCGACGTTGCGCGATTCAAACGGCTACGGCAACGGCGTCTACAAGACGACCGATGCCGGCAAGACGTGGGCGCATATCGGTCTCGATCTGACGCATCACATCGGGCGCATCGCCGTTGATACGAAGAATGCCGATGTCGCCTATGTCGCCGCGATCGGCGATCTGTACGCCGCCACACCTGACCGTGGCATCTACAAGACGAGTGACGGCGGCAAGACGTGGACGAAGTCGCTCTTCAAGGACAACAACACCGGCGCAATCGACGTCGTGATCGATCCGGCCAATTCGCGAGTGGTGTACGCCAGCCTGTGGGCCACGCGCCGAACACCGTGGTACACCTACGCGCCCTCAAATAGCCCTGGCGGCGGCATTTACAAGTCGACTGACGCGGGCGCCACGTGGACACAGTTGAAGAACGGATTGCCGGTCGAGGGTTTTGGCCGAAGCGGGCTCGCCATCGCCCCGAGCAATACCTCTCGCGTTTACGCCGTCATTGATGCAACCGAGGGCGGGCTCTATCGATCCGATGACGCCGGCGCCACGTGGGTGAAAGCCACCGGCGACACACGCGTGTGGGGACGCGGTTGGTATTTCGAAAAGGTCGTCGTCGATCCGACCAATCCCGACATCGTGTTCGTGCCCAATGTCGGGATTCAGCGATCAAAGGATGGCGGCAAGACGTTCGGCACGTTTGCGGTTCGCGGGTCGCCAGGCGGCGACGACTATCACCAACTGTGGATCTCCCCGACCGATCCGAACGTGATGATTGTGGCCAGCGATCAGGGTTCCGTGGTGACGATGAACGGCACGTCCGATACGCCGGAATGGAGCTCCTGGTACAACCAACCGACCGCGCAGCTATACCACGTGTCGGTGACGAGTGGATTCCCGTGGCTTGCAACCGGCGCGCAGCAAGACAGCGGCGCGGTGTGGGTGCGTTCGCGCAGCTTCACCGCCACGATTTCCACCCGCGACTGGCAAGGCGCGTGCGCGGGCGGCGAAAGCGGGTACACCGCGGCCGACCCAATGGATCCCGACAAGCTGTACGGCGGCACCGTGTCCACGTGCCGCCTCGACGTCAATGGCAGCGCGCAGCAGATTCAACCTCCGGCTGGACCCGAGAAGGCACGCGAAGACTGGACGCAGCCGCTCGTGTTTTCGAAAGCCGATCCACACGCGCTCTATTACGCGAATCAATACGTCTACAAGACGACGGACGGCGGCGCGAACTGGACGCGGATCTCCGACGATTTGACGCGGCCCGAACCGGGAACGCCGCCGACACTCGATCCGACGACGGCACAAATGACCGATCGCAATGGCCGTCGTGGCGTCGTCTACACCATCTCGCCATCGCCGGTCTCGAAGACGCTTCTCTGGGTTGGCAGCGACGATGGCTTGATTCAACTGTCGCAGGATGATGGCGGCAAGTGGGTCGATGTCACGCCGCCGGCGCTGACGTCGTGGAGCCGCGTCACCATGATGGAGGCGTCGCACTCCGATGCGAATGAAGTGTATGCAGCAGTCGATCGTCATCAACTGGACGACTTCAAGCCGCATATTTACCGAACGCGCGATCTCGGCAAGTCGTGGCAGGAAATCACCCGTGGATTGCCCCCCGACGGCTACGTGCACTTCGTCAAAGAGGATCCTGCGCGCCGCGGCATGCTCTTCGCCGGGACCGAACGCGGCGTCTTCATTTCGTTTGACGATGGTGAAAATTGGCAGTCGTTGCAGCTGAACCTGCCGGTCACCTCGGTGCGCGACATCGAGATTCACGGCGACGACGCGGTGCTCGCAACGCATGGCCGAGGCTTCTGGGTGCTCGACGACATCGGTTCGCTGCGCCAACTGACGGCT
>Ga0105248_10009786_pt1 | contig 10561 bp, 7 predicted proteins | sample KBSS34metaG_FD_81524 | JGI IMG/M metagenome (GOLD analysis project Ga0105248, IMG submission 81524) | Switchgrass rhizosphere microbial communities from Kellogg Biological Station, Michigan, USA - KBS S3-4 metaG | ecosystem: Host-associated > Plants > Roots > Rhizosphere > Soil | place... | reverse complement strand
CAGTCTGATGTTGGACTTATCCGCAGCCTGAGCCGGGTCGAATGTGACCGTGTGCAGCAACAGGGCGGGATTCTTCCAAGTAACTTCGTCGCCGGCATTGATTGTGATGGTGGGCGGCACGAAGGCGCTATCTGTCATCGAAATTTCGATTGTTTTGCCTTGAGCTGCAGTGGACGTGGCCACTGTCAAACCGATTGAGATCAAATACTTGATAGCATCACGACGTTGAAGCGTCATGTTTGTGCCTTTCATTTCCGAAGTCGCGGTTAAAGCAACTTGTGGAGACGCCGGGCTAAAATCCGCAACACACCTCAAGGAATATATACGTAATTTGACGTATTCGCGCAGCGGCGCTCGCCGCTAGCATCTTCTTTGGCCATTAGCACCGAGGCGCTAGGGGCTGCGCGTGGGCCTCTGCCAGGGGTTTGGGCCCTAGGTGGATTGTTTCAGCGTTCTCGATTCGGCTGCAGGACTTGTAACCGCGATTGCTAGCGCAGTTCCAAATCGATGGGGTAGGACGCAGAGGTCCGGGATTGTGAAAAAGGGGTGGCCCTTATGGCTCGCCGGGACGGTCGGTGTGCTTATTCCCGGCGTGGTCGCGGCACGAGATAATGTGTACTGTTTCCAAGCAAATGTGCTTGGCACGCTGGCAGAATTTGTCGTCGCCGCGCCCACCCGCGAAGGGGCTCGGCTGGCGACCGGCGCAGCGCTGGTCGAGATCGCGCGGCTGGATTGTATCTTAAGCAGCTATCGACCGGATTCGGAACTGCGCCGTCTCAATCTCGCACGCGAGATGCGGGTATCGCCGGATTTGTTCGCAGTCCTAAGCCAAGCGGAAGACTTGCAAACGCGCAGCGGCGGCGCTTTTAGCGGGCGAATGGGTGCGGTTGAGGCGCTCTGGCGTGGGGCAGACACCAGCCCGCCGGGCGCCGCCGAGCTGCGTCGCGCCGTCAAGTCAGCGCAACAGCAACCGTATTTGGATCATGCGAACCGTATCGTCGGTCGGCCAGAAGGCCTGGTGTTCTCGGTGGATGCATTGGCGAAGGGCTATATTGTTGACCGTGCATTGGACGCGGCCCGCTGCACCGCCTCGCCCAACGGTCTCTTGATCGATATCGGCGGTGACTTGCGCTGCCACGGCCGCCCCGGGTGCCAACAGAGTTGGCACGTGGGCTTGGCTGACGCCCGCTTGCCATACGCGAATGCCCCCATCGTTGCTCAAGTAAAGTTAAGTAACCAGGCGATAGCCACCAGCGGTCGTGGCGTGCGGGACCGCATCATCGGCGGCACCGCTTATGGGACCACCTTGTCGCCGCAGAGTGGTATGCCCGTCACGGCGCATTTGGCGGCCAGCGTGGTTGCACCAACCGCCGCCGAAGCCGATAGCCTCGCCACAGCACTCTTGATTATGCCGCCTGAACAGGGACTTCTGTTGGCGGCGCAGTCAGGTGCGCAGGCCCGTATTACCCAGGCGGACGGCGCGGTGTTGACAACTGCCGACTGGGCTTATTTGGAGGCGGGTCCTTCGCCCCAGCCGCTCGGCAGAGCCGCCGGACTCATAAATGTGGCCGACAATGACAGGCCATCGCTGCGGCCCAGCGGCTGGGTCACGGACTGGGCCCTGCAGGTTTATTATGAGGCCTTTATAGATATGGGGCATCGCGCGTCTGACTACAGGTCCCCATACCTGGTGATGTGGATATCGGATAAGGCCGGCCGTCCGGTTCGCACGCTCATAATCATTGGCAAGGATCCGGAATATCAACAGGACAACCACATATGGTGGGCTTTGTATGGGAGCCGCGCCCCGAAGATGGTTGAGGTGCGCTCCGGCCCGACTTCGCTTTCGGGGCGGTACCCGACGTTCTGGCCGGGCTTTGACGACAGCTATTCTGCCGTGGCGCCTGGCGAATATTTGCTGAACATCGAAACCAGTCGTGAGCGAGGCGAGCATACGTTCCGTTCGATTCCGGTGACCATCGGCCGCAAAGCCTTCGAACATGACATCAAGCCGACCGCTGACATGGGGGCAATCAAGCTCGTGTTCGGCAAACAGCCCTGATCGGGACCCTCAAGATGATGACGTTTTATCGGCTGTGTCGGGTATGGCATGGCTATCTATCCGCCGCCGCTTTCGTTTGGCTGCTGTTTTTCTCAATCACCGGCATATTGCTCAATCACCCAACCTGGCTGCGGAATGACAGGCCGGTAACCGCAAGCAGACAATTTCGCCTCCAGCCATACGAGCTGGCGTCGGTGACGGCCAAAGCGGAACCCGGCCCCGCGTTTGTGCAAGTCATGCGCGGCAAGTTAGGCCTGAAAGGGCAGATCGACAGCAGTGGGGTAGCGGGGCAACTGCTTTTTGTCCGCATGCGGGGGGCGTCGGGCTCGTCCGAGCTGCAATTGGATTTGCATACCGGCCAAGGAAGCGCCGCCATTGAAACCTTCCCGATCTCCACGCTTTTCAAAGAATTGCATCGCGGCGAGAATGCTGGCGCGGTGTGGCGCGCAATGATCGATATTGCCGGCTTTGCGCTTGTGGTTACTTCGATGATGGGCCTGACGATATATCTCAGCTTGCGCTTTCGTCTGCGCACCGCTTTGTTCCTTGTCGCCGGAGGCTTGGCGGCGATGGCGGCCGGGGTCGTGCTGATCGTAAATTAGAGCCGGTGCCGCGTTGTTTTGAGAACGAATTTCGGTGCGGGATTTTCAGCGGGATTTCTGTATGCCCTCAAGCTATTAGGGGGGAACTTTTGCGAGCGCCAAACTTGCCCAAACTTGGCGCGCTCTGGCTGCGGCTGAAGCAGGATGCCTAGCAAGTAGCCGTTGCGGTGCATCTTGCGTCACGGTTGGCCTCAGAAAACGCCGGTAGGCCGGTCTTCAACCCCGACAAGGCAACGGTACGTCAAACGACGTATGGGGCCGTCGAATGACTCCGGAAACTCTTGATGCAATTGGGGGTGTAGAATGCCGAATAAATTCCACAACCTGCTGTTCGGTTCAATCTGGATAGCGCTTGCGCTGTGTCTCAATCCTGTCTCTGCCCAGGCGGAAAGCCGCGGCTATGTGATCGGCTGGCTCGCCACGGCTTCCTATTATACGGGCGACGTGAAGATGGGGTGCCCGGATGGGCGCAATGGCGGCGTGGTCGAGATGCACGCGCGCGAGCTTGAGGCCATCGGCTTTGACAAGAAGGAAGCGGTCGAGCTCCAGAGGAAGCAAAGGGATACGGACGCTATCGTTCCGGCATATCGGGACAAGGTCTACAACCGCGCGCGGGTGAACGGTAAAGAGGGGAGCGTATTTACCTATCCCGATTTCACTCCCGATCCGAATGTCGAACTCTATTCCGGCAAGTACGCTTATGGTTTCGACCTGACGGGAACAGCAAGTCCCTCAAAATTCGAAGATCCCGAAACGCATGCCCCCGTCGATAACCAGCTGTGGCGCGCTATGGGCTGTATAAATCAATATAGAACCTTCCCGCCGCAGAAGCCCATGCTGGAAGACACATCCTGGGACGTCTTTGTCGACAATGCGCCGGCATGGACCATCCAGATCACGGGTGACGACCTCAGCAAGGATGGGAAAGTCACTGTGACCTTCGGTCGTGCGACCCAGCATCTTTTGCGCGACGCTACATCGGGCACGTTGAGAGATGCGACCTACATCGTCGACCCGGCGTCAAAGACGCATGAAGTTCTCGAGGGTGAGATAAAGGGCGGTGTTTTGACCATCAAGCCGCAGCACATCTATCTCGAAGGCGAGCTGCCATTCTACATGGACATCGAGTTGGAAAATGGCCACATGCGTATCAATCGTCAGAGCGATGGCAAGCTGATCGGTTATATGGGCGGCTTCACGGACTGGAAGCGCTACGCGTACATGTCCATTGCCCGTCCGTTCCAGGATGCCGCCGCAATCGAAGGCTACCACGCCCTGAAAAAGATGGCCGATGCCGACCCCGACCCCTCGACCGGCCAAAACCGCAAGATATCGGCGACATTCCGGTGGGAGGCGGTGCCCGCCTACCTGGCCGACGGCAACGGCAACATCATTGCCGCCCCTGATGACCTAGTGCAGCCGCAAACGGTCGCCAACAACTCTTCACGTTAGGCGGACACATGGCGACTTTCGAGAAAGCAGAGACCGGTACCCCATGAACAGCATGCGTCTCTTATCAGCGCGACACGCCACGTATCTCGCCATCGGCATCGCTCTCATAGGGGCTGCCATTTCGGTCCGCGCATTGGCGGCTGATACGGACGTTTCGGCAGACAAGCCGACATCGATGCGGATCAGTTCGAGCCAGTATCGTCGAACCATCTCGGATATCTTCGGTTCCTCCATTGTCATCACGGCCCGCTTCGAATCCGAAACGCGTGAAAATGGGCTGCTGGCAATTGGAGCGCTCAATAACAGCGTATCCGAGGACGGATTCGAACGCTATGACGAGATCGCCAAGGACGTGGCGGCGCAGGTCATCGATAAGAATCATCGCAATATTCTGATACCCTGCAAACCAAAATCCGCGACCGCCAGCGACGACGTATGCGCCGGAAAATTCCTGTCGACCACTGGCCGGTTGCTCTATCGTCGTCCGCTCAAAAAGGAGGAAATCCAAACCTTAGTCGGGGTCTCAAAGGATACCGCCGACAAGAAAAAAGACTTTTATGCCGGCATTTCGACCAGCCTGGTTGATTTGCTGATCTCGCCCGATTTCCTGTTCCGCTATAGGACGCTTGAGCCGGATCCTGCCCATCCGGGACGCACTCGGCTGGACGGCTATTCGAAGGCGACCATACTCAGTTCATTTTTGTGGAATTCGAACCCTGATGATCTGCTGCTCAAGGCGGCAGAAAGTGGCTCTTTGCAGACCGATAAAGGGTTGGCCAAGCAGGTCGACCGGATGATCACCTCACCCGAAATCGCATCAGGGGTTCGTGCCTTTTTCTCGGACATGTTGGGCCTGGACCAGTTTGATATTCTGTCGAAAGACGCCAAGTTCTTTCCTCGTTTCACACCGGATGCCAAGCGTGACGCACCCGAACAGACGCTTCGCACCATTGTTGACCATGTTGTCAATCGGCAAGGCGATTATCGCGACCTCTTTACGACACGCCGCACGTTCCTGACTCGCGCCCTTGCTGCCTTGTATGGTGTCCCGTTGGTGGACGCCACGGACAATGCGCGACCCATGCGTTGGCTGCCTTACACCTACCCCGACGGCGATCCGCGCGCCGGAATCTTGTCGCAGGCTAGCTTTGTTGCATTGTATTCGGGGGCTGGTAGGACTTCGCCGACGGTTCGGGGTAAGAATTTCAGGCTGAATATTCTTTGCCAGGTTGTCCCGCCGCCACCGCCCAATATCGATTTCTCCCTTATCCAAGACATCAGCAATCCCAAGTTCAAGACCGTTCGGGATCGCCTCACGGCCCATCGGACCAACCCTACCTGCGCGGGGTGCCATCGCCTGATGGATCCTGTGGGATTGGCGTTCGAGAATTTCGACTCTTCGGGCGGCTTTCGGACCACAGAGAATGGAGCGCCGATCGACACCAGCGGTGAGTGGAACGGCGTCAAATTCTCCGGACCGGTGGAGCTGACCAAAGCACTTCATGACGATCCTGCAGTTACCGCTTGTGTCGCAAGGAAAGTCTTTGCATTTGCCTCCGGGACGATGCCGCCGACAAACACGGCACCATGGAAAGACGTCCAGGCAAAGTTCGCGAGCAGCAACTACAATTTCCTGCGACTCATGCGGGAGATCGCTGTCAGCGATCTTCTCTACGCTGTGCCGGAGACACGCCTCTCCGCGTTGGAGCGCAAATAGCAATGCGTAGGGGCGTGGACGTATCTAACCGCCGTGAAGTGAATGATCAAGGAGATCCCGCATGAGCAAACTCGTTGACCTTATCGGTCGCAGGCGCGTGTTGAAAGGATTGTTGGCTGGCGGGACGGTGTCCGTCGGCCTCCCCATTCTGGATTGCATGCTGGACGGTAACGGCGAGGCTTTTGCCGACACTGGGGCCCCGATCCCGGTGCGCTTTGCGACGTGGTTTTGGGGGTTGGGTTTTGGCGAGGGCGCGTGGGTGCCAAAGGCGTCAGGCACGAACTATGAGTTGCCGGAACAGATGAGGGCGCTGGAACCGATACGGCACAAGCTCAACCTGATTTCGGGCAATGAGGTATTTGCCGATGGTCATCCGGTCGCCACCCACGTGACCGGGGCGCAAGTCACCCTGACCGGTCGTATCGAAGACAAGATTAAGTATGCGGGCAGTCTGGACTGCCTGGTCAGTGACGTGATCGGCAATGGCCGGCGTTTCCGCTCGTTGCAAGTGACATGCTCCGGAAATCCGGTCGATAGCTGGAGCGCGCGCAAGGATGGTACAAAGCTACTCGCGGAGACATCTCCCTTGGCGCTTTACACCCGCATCTTCGGGCCCGATTTCAAGGATCCGAACGCTGCGGAATTCACGCCCGATCCGAATGTGATGATCGAAAAGAGCGCGCTCACAGCGGTGACGGAGCGCCGCAACGATTTGATGCGCCAATTGGGGGCCGCGGACCGCGCCAAGTTGGACGCGTATTTCACCTCGGTCCGCGCCCTTGAAAACAAGCTGCAGGTGCAGCTGCAAAAGCCCGCTCCCATGTTGGCCTGTGTCCGTCCTGGGAAGCCTCCCGAAGATGATGGCGGAGTGGTCACCCTTGTGAGCGATGCCATGGCGCGGCACGATCTCTTCGCCAACCTGTTCGCGAGCGCGCTCGCCTGTGGCCAAACGAACGTCGTCAACCTGACCATCACCGAGGGTATGTCGGGACTTCGCTTCGAGGGCGAGACAGCGAGTCACCACTCCCTCTCGCACGAGGAGCCCATCGATCCCACTCTCGGTTATCAAAAGAAATGCTTCGAGTATCAAAAGGTCTACATGGAGGGGCTGCTCAAGTTCGCCAACGCGATGGACGCAATCAAGGAAGGCGACAAGACGATGTTGGATCGGATGCTTATTTTCGCGTACACGGATCACGGTGCGCCGCGCCTGCATTCCCTTCACAATTATCCAGCGATCACAATTGGCAGCGCGGGCGGCCGGTTGAAAACCGGGATGCATGTGCCGCATGCCGGCCAGCCGATTACACGCGTCAGCCTGACTGTCATGCAGGCCATGGGCGTTCCGATCGCCAGTTTCGGTACGGGATCCAACCGAGCGAACAGCGTTATCGCCGAAGTTGCAGCGTAGAATCAGACAGGTAGTGTAGGAGAAGGTTATGGGCGCCCTTGGACTGTGTCGGAGTCTGGGTCTGGCTGTGGCGGGGATCGCGCTTGGCCTCGCCACTGCGGCTTTCCCGGCTGTACAGACATGGGTTATGCCCAATTCCACGCCGCCAGGCATAACTTTGGTGGACGTGACCAGCGCATTCGGTGGCGGCGGTGGCGGCGGCGGCGGCGCTGAACTGTATTACCGTCGTCTCGGCGATATGGATGGCAAGCCTCTTTATACCTTTGACCAGGACGGTAATGGGGGGAAATCGACTTGTGCTGTAGCATGCGCCAAGGAATTCCCCCCTTATCTGGTTGCCAAAGAGGCGGTGGCATTCGGTCCTTGGTCAATTATCCGTCGCGTCGGCGGAGCCAGGCAGTGGGCTTATCAGGGCCGCCCTCTTTATCGTTACTCCGGTGTCGATCCGGTTCCCCAGGGCCCTGCGACATATGGCAATGCTGTTGCCGACGCCAAGCCACAGGCTTTACTCGACATCATGAATCTCGATGGCAAAGGTAATTCCCCGAAAAAAGGCTGGAGGCGCGCGGCACTTGTGACGAACGGCGCCGCCATGCCGCCGGAGTTCGACCTCAAGAGCGTGTCTACGGCGAACGGGTACGCCTATATTGTTCCTGCGACGGGACACATTCTCTATGTATTCAAGACGGGGCCACAGCGTCCCTCGGATTGGACGCCTGCCTATGCGGCAGAACTTGCGAAGGGCGTGGGCAATTTTTCCATCGTCATGCGGGGAGATGGCCGCCGCCAGTGGGCCTATAATCACCGGCCGCTCTACAGTTTCAACGAAGATGACGGGCCCGACGACATCAATGGCTTGTCGGCGCAGGACGATGCGCAGGTCGCATTAGCGCTTCGGAATTTCATGCCCGCCTCGCTAACGATCAAAGTGTTGCCATTCAGGGGGCCGATCATGACGACCTCTCAGGGCAAAACGGTTTACGTGCAAGTGCGAAACCACAACCAGTTCGGAGGACGCGAGAATCGTGGTGGATTTCAATACAGCTACATCGAGTCCAAAGAGATCGGCGCGCAGGGGTGCGTGGATGAATGCTTGAAGAAATGGACACCCGTCGCCGTGGCCGCCGATGCGCAGCCTACCGGACTGTGGCAGATCTACACGCGGGCCGACGGTACCCGACAGTGGGCTTATAAGGGCGCCGCGCTATATACCTATTCGGGGGATAAGGTTCTTGGTGACAATTACGGCAACAATCTACATGAAATCGTTTATGGAACCGGTTTCAACGAAGATCGCGTGAAGCTGGCGGGTGGCGATGTGAGAAGCGTTGCCGGCTCGGGATTTTATTGGCACGTGGTGCCTTTCTTCAATTAACGAGCGTGGCGAACGGCTACACAAACGCGCATGAGGCGGGTGCGGTTGTTGGGGCAGGGCTCGCGCAGCCTTGACGCGCCGGGCAACTGAGAGTGACGGACTTACCGCTAAATCGGCTGCCGCTCCCAGCCGTTGCAATAGGCTTGATGCGGTTCAAGCCGCCGGGGCGAGCCGCGCGCCATTGATCGGCAGATGCGCGCGCGGCCTGAGGAGTAGACCATGGACGTGATAGTACGCAGGGTCCGGCTCGATGATGAGAAACCTTGCATCGACATCGGCATTCGCGGGGAGCGGATCGCCGCGATCGAAGAACATCTCGACCGAAAGGGCTGTGACGAAATCGACGCAGAGGGACGTGTTGCCTTGCCGGGTTTTATCGAGCCGCACCTGCATCTCGACAAGGCGTTCTTCCATAACCGCCTGCCTGCACGGGTCGGAACGCTTGATGAAGCGATCAAACTGACCGGGGTACTAAAAGGGCGCCAGACGCGCTCAGACGTACTTCTACGGTCCCGTCGCGTCATAGATATGGCCATCGCCAACGGCACGACATTAATCCGCGCCCATCCTGACGTTGACCCTATACAGGGGTTGATTGGCGTGGAGACGGCACTGGAGTTGCGCGAGGAGTATCGCGATCTAATCGACATTCAGATCGTCGCGTTTCCGCAAGAAGGAATATTGAAAAGCAAGGGCGTCCAGGCATTGATGCAGCAGGCGCTTAAGCTGGGTGCCGACGTGGTGGGCGGTTGTCCGTATAACGAGTTTACATGGGATGATACGCGCGCCCACATTGATCAGGTCTTCGAGCTCGCGATCAAATATGGCCGGGCCGTGGATATGCACGCGGACTTTTCCGATGATACAACCGATCAACGCTTTGCCGCCGCCGAATATATCGCCCGAAAGACCATCGAGCTGGACTATCAAGGACGGGTGGCATTGGGACATGTCACCAGCCTCGCGTCTTTGCCTCCCAAACGTCTCGCACCACTCATAGACTTGCTGAGGGAGGCGGATATTTCCATTGTAACGCTGCCTGCGACCGACGTTTACTTGAGCGGAAGGAAAGACACGGTCAATCAACGTCGCGGTATCGCGCCCGTCAAGGCGCTGACCGACGGTGGAGTGAATGTCGCCTATTCGTCCAACAATATCCGCAACGCGTTCACACCCTTCGGCAAGGCGGATCCTTTGCAGATCGGAAATCTTCTTGCGCATTTGATTCAGTACGGAACGCGGGAGAAACAGCTGGAAATATTGAAGATGAGCACGCGGAATGCGGCCAAGGCTGTCGGGCTGAACGGCAATTACGGGTTGGCGGTGGGAAAGCAAGCGGACTTCATGATACTCGACGCGCTCTCGGTCGGAGACGCCATTCTCGACATACCAGCGCGGTCATGGGTGTTCAAGCGCGGCCGTGTCGTGGCGCGGACATGTGTCACGACGACCATCTGTAAAGACTGCGGGCACGCTGAGCATGGCACGCTGTCAGTATTGAATTAGCGAAGGGTGACCGGCGGATGAAAAAGCCTCCTGCGGAAATTGTGGCGTCTGCGCTTGCGGTGACGACAATCTTCATTGGCATGCTGCCTTGGAACCTGCCGCCGTGGGCGATCTTCATCGCCTGGGCCGGCACTTTCGCCGCGGGCGGACCCACGCTTTCGATTATGCGAAAGTTCTGGATCACGATGCCGATCGGCGCCGGCACTGCATTTTTGATTGTGCTCGGGTTTCAGTGGGCTGGCTCGGCCTTTGGTGGTACCGCGGCGTTGTTTGCGCAATGCGCCATCCTGTTCTGCCTTAACGGGCTGATGATGTCCCTGGGAAGGATCCCGGCCATAGGATTTGTCCCTGGAATGTTTTTCGGATTTGCCTGTTTTTTTGCAACCTTGTTCGGGGGCTTTGGTCCTGACCCCAAAAATCCGGTCATGGCCCTCAT
>Ga0105248_10009784_pt1 | contig 10562 bp, 7 predicted proteins | sample KBSS34metaG_FD_81524 | JGI IMG/M metagenome (GOLD analysis project Ga0105248, IMG submission 81524) | Switchgrass rhizosphere microbial communities from Kellogg Biological Station, Michigan, USA - KBS S3-4 metaG | ecosystem: Host-associated > Plants > Roots > Rhizosphere > Soil | place... | reverse complement strand
GACCAGTCCTGTCAGGGGGCCCTCCGCATAGTGGGTGCATGCCCACGAACGCCATCGCCGCCGCTCTCGATTCCATCGTCCTCGGCCCGTCAGTCGTCGTTCAGAACCTCACGATGATCCCGCTCGTCGCGAATCGTGCAAGCACCTTGAGCACCCGTAGCACCGTAAGCACCTCTAGCACCCTTGGCACCTTTAGCACCCCTAGCACCGACGCCGACGGCAGCCGCGCAGCCGCCGAGTACCTCGTTCTCGACGAGGCGCTAAGCAGCGGCGTCGTCGAGATCACAGAAGTTTCGGAGCAGGGCAGCGTTCCCGATTTGAACTTCGTGAATCGCGGCGCACGCCCCGTCCTGATCGTGGACGGCGAGGAGCTCCTCGGCGCGAAGCAGAACCGCGTCGTCAACCTGTCGATCCTGGTCGCGGCCAACTCCGAGCTGACCATCCCCGTGTCGTGCGTCGAAGCTGGCCGCTGGCGCTCGCGATCACGTCATTTCACCGCGGCGCCCCGCACGCAGTACGCGACCGGCCGCGCCAAGCGCATGGCCGACGTGTCGCTCTCGATGATGGTCCGCGGCGAGCGCGTGTCCGATCAGGCCGGCGTCTGGGAGGACATCGCCGCCAAGGCCTGTCGCCTCGAGGCCGACTCCCCGACGTCGGCGATGGAAGCGATCTTCGAGCGCCATGTCGGCTCGATCGACGAGTACGTCGCCGGCTGTCGTCCAGTGGAGGGCCAGGTCGGCGCGGTGTTCTTCGTCGGCGAGACGCTCATCGGCTTCGACCTGTTCGATCGTCCGTCGACGTTGGCCAAGCTGCTGCCCAAGCTCGTTCGCAGCGTCGCCGTGGACGCAATCGATGCCGCCTCCATGCGGTCGAAGTCCCACGATCCGGCATCAGCTGGCCTCGACGCCAACGCGATCCGCTCCCGCGCCGAGCAGTTCCTCGCGGTCGCGTCCGAAGCGCCGCAGCACGTCACCGCCGCGGTCGGGCTCGGCGAGGACCTGCGCCTGACCGCGCCTCGCGTCGCCGGCGCGGCGCTCGTCACCGACGCGCACGTCGTTCATCTCGGCGCCTTTGCTCTCTAGCGGAATTCCTGAAATGTGTCCGTCTATCCATCAACCCGAGGAGTGTCATGCGTAGAATCCTGATTGCCTGCTCTATTACTTCCATGTTTGCAGTCGTCGCCTGTGGCGGCGGCTCTTCGTCCACCCCGACGAGCCCGTCGACGCCGTCGACTCCGGCGACACCGACTCCGGCGAATCGGGCGCCGGTCGTCAACTCGATGAACTTCGCGCCGACGTTCGGCATCGCCGGCCTGACGCAGTTCTCGTTCAACGCGTCCGCGTCGGATCCTGACGGCGACGCCGTCGGCTACGCCTGGGACGTTGCCGGCAATCCGTTCACCGGCACCAACGGGACGATCACCTTCTCGAGCGGCGGCAGCAGCACCGCGCGGCTCACGGTAACAGACAGCAAGGGGGCGACCGCCACCGATACGCGTTCGTTCGTTGTCGGCACTATGTCGGGCTCGTGGCTCGTTACCAGTGGTCCGCTGGTCGGTGCGTCGTTCAACCTCACGCAGTCGGCGACTGGTCTCGTCACCGGCTCGTTCAGTCTGCCGGGTATCGGCTCCGGCAATACCGACCCCGCGCAGCCGGGCCGCATCACCGCCGCGGCGGCGCTGACCATGCGCGTGAAGATCGGGCCGTTCACCGACTTCAACATGAACGGGACGATGGACGCGAGTGGTCGCATCGTGTCCGGCAACCTCCAGGGCTCCGGCTTCACCGGCCAGCCTTTCACCATGCAGAAACCGTAGGAGCACGCTTTGCGCCTTACCAGCATGCGCAGACCGGGAATCAAAGCCATGACCCTCGAAGCATTCCAGGACGAACTGCGCGACCGCGGCGGCGAGGCCACCGTGTGGCTGGTGTATCTCGCCGACGTGATGATGGAACTGGAGGCCGGGCGCCCGTCGCTCGTCCTCCAGCAGGCCTTCTTCACACGCGGCGGTGCCTACGCGTTCGCGGAGCGCGTGCACCAGCAGCGGCGCTGGCAGCACTACTACGTCTTCCGCCTCGTCGCGGACTCCGCGTGGGCCGCTGGCGAGGAACCGCGCGAGGCCGAGTACGAGACCGCCTTCGGCCGCGTCCGGCGTCTACCGTCGGTGTCTTTGACGGCGATCAAGGTCGCCCGCGCGCTGGATACGTAGATCTAAGAAGCCGGCGCGCAGAGTCTGCGTACTCGATCGCGACAAATCACTGCCGGAAACCCTGCAGTCTGAATAAATCGCGCAGCGAAGTGTGCCAAATCCGCGCACGTCGCACTTTCTGCGATCTCTTTCATTGACACCGTCTGCCGGACACGAGACCATTGATACTCCTCCAGCAGTTCTTGTACGGGCCCGCGCGCTTTTTCAGCTGGCCTTCACGAATACGGCGGACGCTCCAGGTCGACGGACCCCGTCTGCCGTTCGGGAAAATGGAACCCTTCGGCGCACGGGACCGAGCGCTGGGAAGCGGGCATGACTTGGACGGCTTGACGCGTAGTTTCGTCTCGTTCCGGCTGTTCTCGCCCTCGCGGCCGCGCTGGCTGCGAGTAGTTCCGCGCCATATGCGTTCGTCGCGCAGTCCGCGCGACCCGCCGCCAACCGTGCGACGACGTTCCACGCCAGGGTGGCGAGCGTCGTGGACGGCGACACGCTGCGCGTGATCGACGGCTCGGGCGCCGCGCTCATCGTCCGCGTCGAAGGCATCGATTGCCCCGAGTCCGGCCAGCCGTTCGGCGGCGTCGCGCGACGCTTCATGCGCGCCGCGGCATTCGATCGCGACGTCGACGTCCGCGTCGTCGGTCGCGACGCACACAAGCGTCTGATCGCGCGGGTCTCCGTCGCTGGGCAGGATCTGAGTACGCAGTTACTGCGCGCCGGCCTTGCCTGGCACTACACCGAGTATTCACACGACGCCGCGTTGGCGGCGGCCGAGCGGGACGCGCGGCAGGCAAAGCGTGGGCTCTGGTCAGAATCGACCGCGGTGCCGCCCTGGGTGTGGCGTCGCAGCGGCGGCGCAAAGAACGCGTCGCGCGGGCCCGACGTCGAGTCCGGTCCTTTTTTCGCGAACACCGCGAGCCGCGTCTTTCATGCCGCGAGCTGCCGCCGCGCGCACTGTAAGAACTGCATAGAGACGTTTGCGACGGCACAGGCCGCGGAGGCGGCCGGCTATCGTCCGGCCGGTGATTGCCTGCGATGAAGATCTCGAAGAGTCGGATCGTGGGCCGTGGCGCGCCTCCGATGGATGGTGAGGCAGTGGTCGAAGTGGTTCGGCCAGTTCGCCGCCGACGCGATCCCGTCCGACGTGGCATCGCCGAGCACTGGAAGTCGCGTTGTGTGGTGACGGCAAATCACAGAGCGGCGCCTGGACGAAGGCGGAGCGGCGGCAGGAAACAGCCAGCAGCATTTGCTTCTCCGCTCCGTCGGCGTACTGAGGATTTGAATGCAACGAATAGACGGATCCCTCGTTTTCTCGCCGAGCGACCTGCACAAGTTCGTTGAGTGCGAGCATCTGACCGCACTGCAGGTGCAGGCGTCCGCCGGTGTGATTGACACTCCGCACCGAGACGACGCCGCACTAGATCTGTTGCGCGAAAAAGGACTCGAGCACGAGCGCGCATGGTTAAAGCGGCTGCGTGACGAAGGCCGTGCTGTCACTACGATCGAGGTCGCCGGCGACTGGCCTGGGGCAGCGCGTGCGACGGAATCCGCGATGCTGGGGGGAGCCGCCGTGATTTATCAGGGCGTGCTCCAGTCGGGAAACTGGCGCGGCGTCGCTGATTTCCTCATCAGAGTGGACCGGCCAACACGGCTCGGGGCCTGGGGCTACGAAGCGTGGGATACGAAACTCGGACGCCACGGCAAGCCCAGCTACATCCTGCAGCTCTCGTTCTACTGCCAGGAGATCGCGCGCATTCAAGGATGCCCGCCCGACAGGATGCACGTGGTCCTCGGTACCACCGAAACAGCGTCGTTCGTCCCCTCGGACTTCGCGGCATATTTCCGCCGCCTACAGTCGCGTCTCGCCGATTTCACACAGTCCAACCCGAGGACATATCCGTACCCGGTCGGCCACTGTGGGTTCTGCGAGTTCGATCGGCGCTGTGAGGATCGGTGGACGGAGGACGATCATCTCAGCCAGATCGCCAACATCAGAAGAGATCAGGTGCGAAGACTGGAAGCCGCCGGCATCCGGACGCTGGACGCCGCGAGCCGCGCGCAGCCGCCTCTTCAGATCCGCATGTCCGACTCCACACAGCGCGAGATCGTTCGGCAGGCGAGGCTTCAGCGTGAAGCGCGGGACACGGGCATCCATCGCTATGCGCTGCTCGCGCCGGAACTGGAGAAGGGATTTTCGCTGCTGCCGGAGCCGGATCCGGGCGATCTGTTCTTCGACATCGAAGGGTATCCCTATTTCGAGTCATCCGCCGGCCTGGAGTACTTGTTCGGGACGGTCTGGTCGGAACGGGGCAGGCCGAAGTTTCGCGCGCTTTGGGCAGAGGACCGCGCCAGCGAGCGCCGGATGTTCGAGCAATTCATTGATTTCGTCCGCGAGCGGCTGCGCGCCAGGCCGCATCTGCACATCTACCACTACGCCAACTACGAAGTGAAGGCGATGAAGGAGCTCATGCAGCGCTACGGCACGCGCGAAGAGGAACTCGACGATCTGCTCCGTCGCGAGGTCTTCGTCGATCTGTTTCGCGTCGTTCGGCAGACGTTGCGGATCTCGTACGACAGTTACTCGCTCAAGTCGGTGCGAAAGTTCTTCATGCCGGGCGCGGGCCAGGGCGAGGTGGCGGCGGGGGACGAATCGATCGTCGAGTTCGCCAAGTGGCTCGAGAGCCGGGATCCGCGCATCCTGCATGCGATCGAGCGATACAACGAGGAAGACTGCGTTTCGACCCTTCGCCTGCGTGACTGGCTCCTGCAGCGCAAGCAGGAAGCCGAGAGCATCTTTGGATGCTCAATCCCGGCCCGGGTAGTTGGTGACGCCGCCAACAACGCGATCGTTCCTGTCGTCGATCCTCACGAGGCCCTTCGAGCAAGGCTCGAGACCGAAAAGCATCGGCTGGGTGGTCCGGCGCTCGTTGATTTGATGTCCCACCTTCTGAGCTACCACAAGCGTGAGGCCAAGCCAGCATGGTGGGCGTACTACGATCGCCTCGAGTCCTCGACCGACGAGTTGATGGGGAACGCCGAGGCGATCGCGGACTTACGGCCCGTTGACGGTGTGGCGCCCCGGCGAGAGGCGAACTCGATGGTGCATCTGCTCACATATCCCGAGCAGGAGCACAGGCTCGCGCCCCAACTCGACGTCGTCGATCAGCGAACGGGTGAGGCGGCTGGAGTGCTTTGGTCGCTCGACAGCGCATCGTTACGGCTCGAGCTCAAACGTGGCCCGGGATTGGCTGGAGTCCCGTTGCCTACCGCGATCGTCACGGGGAAACCGATTCCGACCGACGTGCAAGGTTCAGCGGTCCAGCGCGTGATTTCCGACATCGCGAAAGCTGGGCAGGATCGCACCCGATATCGTGCAGCGGCCTCGCTCCTGACCTCCGCCGCTCCTCGTTTCAGCGGAATACGACCTGGAATCTCGATTCAGACGCTCGATCTCGCGCGACAGCAGCGGCTCGTGGAGAAGCTGGATGCCAGCTATCTCTTTGTGCAGGGCCCTCCGGGATCCGGAAAGACCTTCACGGGCGCCCGCCTGGTCGCGCATCTGCTGGCGAGCGGCGCACGGATAGGCGTCGCGGCGAATAGTCATAAGGCTATTCACAACCTCCTGACAGAGATCGAGGACGTCGCGGGCGAGCGAGGGCTGGCCTTTTCGGGATTGAAAAAGGTCGGTCGCGGCGAAGACACGTACTTCGACGGACAGCAAATCGAGAACACGACGGACAACGCGGCCTGTGAGGATCCGAACGTCGGGCTTGTCGCCGGGACATCGTGGTTGTTTTCACGCCAGCAGATGGACATGTCCCTCGATTATCTGTTCGTAGACGAGGCCGGACAGGTCTCCCTCGCGGACGCGATCGCCATGGCGACATCCGCAAAGAACGTCGTTTTGTTGGGAGACCCGCAGCAGTTGCCGCATGTCTCGCAGGGTGTCCATCCCGGAGGTTCGGGCGCGTCGGTCCTTGAGCATCTCCTGAACGAGGCCGCAACGGTCAGCGAAACCAGGGGACTGTTCCTGGCGGAGTCCTGGCGCATGCATCCGGACGTCTGCTGCTTCATTTCCGAGCTGTCCTACGACGGTCGGTTGCGGTCCGCGCCGTGCCGAGAGCGTCAACTCATCGCCTCGAGCGGCTTGTCGGGTAGCGGTCTTCGCTTCATAAGCGTCGATCATGCCGGCAATGCGCAGCAGTCGGTCGAAGAAGCACGGGTTATCGCCGTCGAGGTTCGGAAGCTGCTCGCGGCGGGCACGTTTACGAACGTTCGAGGACAGGTCGCCCAACTTACGCCAGCGGATATCCTTGTCGTGGCCCCATACAACATGCAGGTCCGCTGTCTGCGCGAGCATCTCCCAGCCGGTGTCGAGGTTGGGACTGTCGACAAGTTTCAGGGCCGCGAAGCGGCTGTCGTTTTCTTTTCGATGGCAACATCCAGCGGGACCGATGTCCCGCGGAACCTCGAGTTCCTGTTCAGCCGCAACCGACTGAACGTCGCCATTTCGAGAGCGAAGTGTCTGGCTGTTCTGGTCGCGAGTCCGCGGCTGCTCGACGTGTCGTGCCACACGGTCGATCAGATGCGTCTCGTCAACGGCTTATGCCGGTTCGTGGAAATGGCGCGCCAAACGGACGTGGCGCTTGTCTGATCGCTCGACGGTGCAGCTGATGGCTCAAAGACGTCTTCAGTCATGACGCTACCTAACGGCCTCTACGAGCAGCTCATCACTCGCGCGCTGGAACAGGCTATCGAGAACCTGAAGCACTCAGCGTCACACGTCGAGGTGGGGCCGCTCGATCCGGCAGACTCTCACGAACTGCTGGCGCGCCACGTCAACGATGTGCTCAAGACCGTCTTGCGCGCAATCCCGCACGCGGACCGTCTCGATCAACAGGTTGAGCTCTGCAATCGGATCCTGGAACTGATCGGATCCGACACGGACTTGCTCGTTCGGCCACCTGCGGAGGCCCTCCTCGACATCTCCGACGAATCCGTTCTTCCAACGGGCAGCGTTCCACGGGTTCCAAGACCGCACGTGCCACTCTCCGCCAGTGATCTGCTCGTAAACGCTCGCGGGGAGCCGCAAGTCGTGCACGCCCTCGAACGCGAGATCCCGTCAGCGGATCGAATCGATCTCCTCTGCGCATTCGTCAGATGGAACGGCCTTCGCCTGCTGCTGCCGCAGCTCAAGGCGCACTGCGAGAAGGGCCGACAGCTTCGAGTCATTACCACGACCTACACCGGATCGACCGAACGGCGCGCGCTGGATGTGCTGGTTGAAATGGGCGCCCAGGTGAAGGTGTCTTACGAAACGCGATCGACGCGTCTCCACGCCAAGGCCTGGTTGTTCCATCGCGGAACGCGCTTCTCGACCGCCTACATCGGATCGTCCAATCTCACCAAGTGGGCACTGGTTGACGGCGTCGAGTGGAACGTTCGGCTGTCACAGGTCACGTCGCCGGACATTCTCGACAAGTTCCAGGCAACGTTCGACAGCTACTGGGCTGAGGCCGATTTCGAAGAGTACGATCCCGCCAGAGACGGCGCCAGGCTCGATCGCGCCCTCTCATCCACGTTCGCCAGCGACACGCTTCAGATCGCCGCGCTCGATGTCGTGCCTTACCCGCACCAGACAGAGATTCTCGAGCGGCTGAGAGTTGAACGCGAACGCCACCAGCGGTTCCGAAGCCTCGTCGTCGCCGCGACAGGGACTGGCAAGACCATTGTCGCGGCACTGGATTACCGTCGCCTCCGTGCCGAGATGGGGAACCCAAGCTTGCTTTTTGTTGCCCATCGCAAGGAGATCCTCGGACAGAGCCTCGCGGCGTTCCGCCAGGTATTGCGAGATGGCTCGTTCGGCGAGTTCTACGTTGACGGCCATCGGCCGGACGAATGGCGGCACGTGTTCGCGTCCGTGCAATCTCTCGCTCAACTCGAACGGTCTCAGCTCGCGCCAGACGCGTTTGACATCGTCATCGTCGACGAGTTCCATCACGCTGCCGCGGGAACGTATCGCAGCCTTCTCGACCACCTAAAGCCCAAGTTTCTCCTTGGCCTCACTGCGACGCCCGAACGGGCTGATGGCCAAAGTGTCTTGGGTTGGTTTGATGGGCGAATCGCGATCGAGCTGCGCCTGTGGGAAGCGCTGGAGCGTGGCCTACTCTGTCCATTCCACTACTTCGGTCTGCACGACAATACGGATCTGTCCCACGTGACGTGGTCGCGCCGCGGGTACGACGTCGCGGAGCTCGAAAACCTCTACACGGGGAACCACGCCCGCGCGGGACTGGTCGCCCAAGCAGTAAAGGATAAGGTCGCAGATCCTCGACGGATGCGCGCGCTCGGCTTCTGCGTCAGCATCGCGCACGCCGAGTTCATGGCGCGCGAATTCACTCGCATTGGGCTTCCATCGATCGCCATTTCATCTGAGAGCACGCGCGACGAGCGTGACGATGCCCTGCGGAAACTGCGGGATCGGGACGTGAACATCCTGTTTGCCGTAGACCTGTTCAATGAAGGGGTGGACGTTCCGCAGATCGACACGGTGCTGTTCCTCCGGCCTACCGAGAGCGCGACAGTCTTCCTGCAGCAGCTCGGGCGCGGTCTTCGTCAGTTTGAAGGCAAGTCATGTCTGACTGTGCTCGACTTCATCGGCAACGCCAATCAAAAGTTCCGATTCGACCTGCGCTATCGCGCGTTGACACAGACGTCGCGCGCGAGCGTGCTCAAGCAGATCGAAGATGGATTTCCGTACCTGCCGGCGGGATGCAAGATCCAGCTCGATCGTGTCGCGCACAGTCTAATCCTCGAAAATCTGAAGCAGTCTCTCGGCGGACGGTTCGACAGTTTCGTCCGCGAGCTGCGCGCGTTGGGGAGGGACGTCTCGCTCTCCGAGTTCCTGCGCGAAACGGGCGTCGGGTTAGAAGATCTGTATCGCAATGCCGGCTGGACATGGACGCGCCTGCGTCGAGAGGTGGGCTTGCCTACAGCCCAGGGTGGGTCTCGAGAGGAACACTTGCTCAAGGGCGTGTCTCGCCTGCTGCACCTGGACGATGCGAGGCGCTTGGAGGTTCTTCGCCGAATCCTGGCCAGTCCTGCGCCTCCGAGCGCTGCCGCGCTCACGGATGCCGAGCGAAGGATTCTCCTCGGCTTGCATTTCACATTGTGGGGCGACCGAGAGCGTTGGCCCAGTCTGGATGCGTCGTTGGACGAGATCTGGGCGCACCCTTCCGTCCTCTCCGAACTACGAGAGGTATTTGCAGTGCTCGAAGATCAGGCCAGCCACCTAACGTATCCAGTTCAGGACGGGGTGTGGGATGCCGTGCCTCTCTCGGTCCACGCCTCATACAGCCTCGACGACATCCTGACGGCGTTCGGTGAGATGACGCTCGAGCGGCCCCATCGAATTCGCGAGGGCACGCGGTACAACGAGGAGACGAGGAGCGATCTGTTCTTCGTGACACTCGAGAAGACCGAGGAGCGCTATTCTCCGACGACTCTTTACAAGGACTATGCGATCTCACCGGAGTTGTTTCACTGGGAATCGCAGAGCGTCACGAGTCAATCATCGAAGACCGGTCAACGGTACATTCATCATCGGCAAGTGGGCTCCAACATCCTCCTCTTCGTGAGAAGGTCGGGGCGCTCCGGCACCCGCACGGCGCCGTACATGTTCCTTGGTTTCGCCGATTACGTGTCGCATGAGCGCGAGCGTCCAATCGCGTTTGTTTGGCGCCTGCGTCGTCCGATGCCGGCGGACTTCTTTAGAGAGACAAAGGTGGCAGCAGGATGAGCCTGCTCGATCCACGCGTGTTCTCGCCATCTCGGCGAACGACGCACGGGGCAAATGACGACAGTTGACAATGCGACAGTGACTGTCTCATAATCCGCGGGAGCATGGCGGACGAGCCCCATTACGCGCCGGATGACCTCGCAAAGCTCGGCGGCGTAAATCGCCGAACGATACGTTATTACGTGCAGGAAGGCCTCCTCCCCACACCTCACGGCGTCGGACGTGGGAACCACTACGGACCAGAACACCTCGAGCGGCTCCTGAAGGTTAAGACCCTTCAGGAAGGCGGCCGCTCGCTCGACGAGATACGACGGATTCTCAATCAGAAGGCCAAGGGCCACGATGAGCCGGCGCCGGCGCCGGAGCGCTCCGTGTGGCGCCGCGTTACGCTCGCGCCGGGCGTGGAGCTGAACGTCTCCAGCGACGTGCGGCTGCCGACGCCGGGCAAACTGGCCGAGCTCGCGGCGTGGTGCCGGCTGCACTTTCCCCCACATTCCAGAGAGGACGACGATGGCTGAAACACTCGCGGCTCCGCGCGGCGGACTGTTTACGAAAGAT
>Ga0105248_10009781_pt1 | contig 10563 bp, 7 predicted proteins | sample KBSS34metaG_FD_81524 | JGI IMG/M metagenome (GOLD analysis project Ga0105248, IMG submission 81524) | Switchgrass rhizosphere microbial communities from Kellogg Biological Station, Michigan, USA - KBS S3-4 metaG | ecosystem: Host-associated > Plants > Roots > Rhizosphere > Soil | place... | reverse complement strand
CTGGCCAGAGACAAAGACGACCCAATTGTCGCTTACTCCAACAATGCCATCGGCATGAGATTGACCCACACAGGACACTACGCAGAGGCCGAAAAATACCTGAAGGACTCAATTGCAGTAAGGGAGAAGCAGGGACCCGCCGGACGTTTTGCACTGGGCGCCAGTCTTACCAGTTTAGGCTGCCTATATATTGAGCAGGACAAAATCGCAGCGGCGCGACCAATTTTGAAACGAGCATACACGCTCAGACAAGGCGATCCCGTTGATAAATTCGCCCAGGCCAAAACACAAGTAGCCATCGGTCGATTGCTTGTCGCCGAGGACAAACAGGCCCAGGCTGAAGGCGAGCTAAAAAAAGCGGCGGCCGTTTTAAAGGCAGCCACTGAGTCGCAAAGCACCACCGCATCTCAAACTTTTGACGCCAAAAAAGAATCGATGGAGCTTTATACCGAAGGCAATGCCGTCAAGAACGCCGAACACAAATCGGGTCGAGTTTACTACTCGCTGGCCCAGCTCGAGCTGGCCACGCTTTATATCATACAAAATAAATTAGATGCGGCCGAAGATTTGCTCAAACCACTGCAGTCTCTGGTGGCAGGTACAAGCGATCTCTGGCTGGAGGCGAGGGTAAACGAAAAGCTGGGCCGTGTCGCTATGGCCCGGGGCGATCTGAAAGAGGCAGCAGTAAAACTCAAACAGGCCGAAACGGCGGTCAAAGAACACCGCGCCGCCGGCAGAACAGCTAAGGACATTAGCCAGGCCCTCAGTCAGTTGCAGGCCAAACAACAAAAGCTGCGCCAGCTCAGCAAATAATCAGGCGTTTAAGCCGACCGACCCAAATCTGACATTGTTAGCGCATATCATTCAACTATCAGAAAAACACCCGACGATCGATGCGGTCGAGGGGCCCGACGATGATACTGCATTCGGTATCATCGTCTTGTCGCGCGCAGGTATATTAATACTTACAGAAAAATGTCACAGCGAGCCAGTTTCGCCAATAATATCGCGCGCCAATAGTGGTGGTATTACTAGAGAAATATCTGAGTAAATGCTTATTTATCTGTTTTTGATCTGATAGGAACAGGACATTCACACAAAAACTTTTTTTTAGAGCAACACCAGTTTAGAAACACCCGGTAGGACACCAATGCCATTAACGAACAGCCCATGGGCTGCTCGCAATCGCATTGTTGTCCACGTTTTTGTATCAAGCCGTCTGAAAGGAATATTCCTATGCGAGCTCTGAAAACGACACGGAAAGGCGCCGAGGGCAAGCGCGTTTTCCAAGCGCAGACTCAACTCCGCCGTAAAGTCGCCTATGCCTTCGATGAAGTCGGTCCCGACGACAACGAAACGATGGGCGGCAAAGGTGCCGGTCTGCGTGAGATGGTGAAGCTGGGTGTACCTGTACCCGAAGGGTTCACGATCACCACCGCCGTCGCCCGGGCCTTCGCCCAACAAGGCAGCGTGCCTGTGCGCCTGGCTTTCCATCTGCGGTCGCAGATGCGTCACCTGGAAAAGACCAGCGGCCGTCGTTTCGGCGACAGCGAAAATCCGCTCCTGGTCTCGGTGCGTTCCGGCGCGGCCGTCTCCATGCCCGGCATGCTGGACACCGTGCTCAATCTGGGCATGAACCAAGAAATTGCCCGCAGCCTGGCTCTCAGTTCGGGGGATGCACGCTTTGCCTGGGATTCATTCCAGCGCTTCCTCAGCATGTTTGGCGAAGTGGTCATGGGTGTGGCAAAAGCGCAATTCGACAAAGTCCTCAACCGGGTGCTTATCGCAGCCGGAGTGGACAGCCTCGACAAGCTGGAAGCCACCTACCTTGAACTGCTCTGCCGTCGCTACCTGTCGCTGGTCAAGCGTGTTAGCGGACGCGCCGTGCCGAGCGACCCCTGGGAGCAGCTGGACATGGCCGTGGAGGGCGTGCTCCGTTCCTGGAACAGCCAACTGGCTGTCGACTATCGCCAACACAACAACATCGACTCCAATCTCGGCACCGCCGTAAACGTGCAACGCATGGTCATGGGCAACCGCGACGAGCAGTCCTGCTCCGGCGTGGCTTTCAGCCGCAATGTGGTGGAGGGTGGCGAAGAAATCTGGGGCGACTTCCTGGTGCGAGGCCAGGGGGAGGACGTGGTCAACGGCACTCGCAAGGTACCCAGCCTGAGCACCATGGCGCAATGGAACACCGATGTCTACCAGCAACTGGTTGCCATTGTGCGCAAGCTCGAGAACCATCGCCGCAAGGCGGTCGAAATCGAATTCACTGTCGAATCCGCTGTGCTCTACATCCTGCAAGTGCGTGACGCCAAGCTGACGCCGGTCGCGGCGGCCTGCACCGCGGTGCAGTTTGCCTTTTCCGGCATGTGGTCAAAAGAAGAGGCGCTGGCTTCGCTCAGTCGCGAAGACCGAGTGCGACTGTCAGCTCTGGGCTTGGACCCGGAAGCGGTGCAGCAACTGCCGACCGAAAGGCGGCTCGGTCAGGGCGTGGCCGCCTCGTCGGGTGCGGTGCAGGGCAAGGTGGTTCTCACTTCAGAAGCGGCGGTTGCTGCGGCAAAACGCGGCGAAAAAGTGGTGCTGGTCCGCGACGACACATCGCCGGCGGATCTGTCGGGCATGATTGCCGCCAGCGCCATCGTCACTTTCAAAGGCGGCCCCGCCTGCCACGCCGCCGTGGTGGCGCGCAACCTGGGCAAGCCCTGCATCGTCTCGCTCAAACGCGAAAAAGACTGGACGCCAAAAGAGGGCGAAGAAATTTCGCTGGACGGAGGCAGCGGTCTGGTGGTATCAGGGAAGGTGCCACTCTCGGCGGCGATTCAAAAGAAGGAGGTCCAAGTATTCCTGGGCTGGCTGAAGAAAGCGGAGGCGGCGAAATGGGAAGCACCGAAGCTGGACTTCACACTGGAAAAACAAAGTGTTCCTGTGGAAAGACTGGCCGGCGACTTTTACCTTACCGAGGGTATGGCCTGGGCAAGCCGCGGCAGCGAACTGGAGGACGAATGCTTCGACCTGCGACGCCAGGTGCACACCAGGACGGCGGTGAGTATCGCCACTTACTTCGCCAAAGCCATCGGCGGCGAGCTGACGCATGCGAAGAGCTACAGCGAGTCTCGCGTGCCCGAGGTCCTTGCAGCTCAGCATGAGCTGGCCGCAAAGTATGGGGTCGTTTACGACGACGGTAGCCGTATTTGGGCGGGTGTCATCTCCAGCGGGCTGGCTCTGATGTCGATGGACGAACAACGGCGCTTCGTCGAACTGGCCCACATCGCCTTCACCCGAACCCACTGGAGTTCGTGCTTCGGTGGGGCTCGCTGGGGCAACATCGCGCAGGCTCTGCTGCTCTACCTCCGCGAGGAGCTGAGCGCGAGCGACTTCGCTGACCACGCTTTCGACCTGCACCACAACACCGGCTCGGTCTTCGGCAAAAGCGCCATGATTGGGGGCGACATCACGCACCTGCCCTCCCTTCTGACCAAGCGCAGACAGGCGCAATCAGTAGGTGCGCTGCAGCTACTCTTCACCGGCTGCTCACAAAACGTCAGAGAACTTTTCGAGAAAGGAGTAAACAAGCTTCTTTGGCAGCGTGAAGACCCGGCAACCATGCGCCCTCCGACCAAGGTGAACCGCTTCGCCAACCTGAAAGCCTCAACCGATTTCCTCGAGCTGTGTAAAAAGGGCGGCACCGCTCTAACGCCGATGGAACATAAGAAGTTCAACGTTGACACTACCCCCGACTACATGATCGGCGACATTCACGGGGATACCGCTAAGTCAGCGACCTTTGCCGAGTATTGGCACAAACACAAAGGAGATTTGAAGCCCATAAAAGAAATCATTATGTTGAGCGATGGTTCCCCCTGGCCCGAGAAATCCGCCCACGTCGACAAGGCCAACATTGACATCTTGGCCGGTCACACGCACAAGTATCCACAGTCGGAAATCGACACTTTCGTACCTTTGGACGTGAGTGGCTCCATGTCGGGTTACATAGGTCATCTGGGAGTGGTGAAGAAACTGGCCAAAGAGAGTACGCAAAAGTTGGATATCGGCGGTTTCTTCGAAGGTGTGCCCGGAACTGCCAAGGCCAGTTTCTATAAAGAACTGAGTGAGGAGGTGCACTCGGTACCGATTGATGTCGCGCAAGATCAGCTCCTGGCGCTGCTCATTGGCCAGATGCAGCTGCCGCCTGTGGGGAAAAAGTTTCCGCCGTCAACTGAAGTGTTTGCAAAATTTCCACTCTCTTTGAAGGAGTCTCAACATGAGTAAACGCAATCGCACAGGCGGCCTGCCGCCATGCCCGTTCAGCCCACCCTACCGCGGGCACCGTGTGCGTGTCGCCAACTACCTGGATCAGGTCCGGGTGGGTGGCACCATGTACTTGCAGACCGACGACCTGGACAAGGCCGATGTGCTCATACCGCTCACCGGCTGCTCGGAGCTGCTGTTCGGCGGACGCTACATGCTGGACGCTTCGGCTCAACCGTCCAAGCTGCCGGCCTTCAAAGAAGGGCGCCTGTACGACATCCTCTGCGGCAAGATGGACGATATGGGCGGCGTACCGGATGGCTGGGAGGCCTTCCTGCGCGAACAAGTGGTGCCCTTGTTGGTGGAAGGTCGCAGCATCCTTGCTTTCTGCTTCGCCGGGCAGGGGCGCACCGGTACTTTCCTGGCTTCATTGATCGCCATCCTCGAACCCGATGTAGCGGATCCGATCGAAGCAGTGCGTCACCGCTACTCGGGCCACGCGGTGGAAACAAGAGCGCAGGCCGAAGCCATCTTCGCCATCAAGGGCAAGAGCCTGCCCAAGCGCTGGCAGCATCTGAACTGAGCCAGCGTACTTCAAACATCGTTTTTCAATCAACGTTTTTCAATCAACGGTATTTTCCAAGGAGATTTTCATGTTCGAAATCAAAAAGCACGTCGCCGGCACCGAAGGCACCCACAACTACGTCGTCATCGGCGAGAGCAAGAACGGCCTGGTGGCGGTGCGCATCGTCAACGCCCACTACGTCCGCATCCGCGTCGAACCGCGTGACGAGGCATCGGCCACGGCCATGAGCAGCCTGCTCAGCAGCGCCAACGGCTGGAAGCAACCCGGCGACGACGGCCAGATCCGCTTCTCCACCGTCACCACCGGCGGTGCGGCCATGCACGGCGCCGTGGCCCGGGCCATGGAAGCACTGGCGCTCGAACAGGCCGAGAAAGGCCCCGTCGGCAAGGAAGACTGGGAAGGGGCACTGGCAGCCATCCTCATGGTCGGCTGCACCCAGCGCGAGGAGCTGATCAAGCGCGTGCGCGACAACGACGTGGCCGGCGCCGCCTCGGCCAGCCGCTGGACGACGACGACGCTGCTGGCCAAACTGGTGGCGGACAAGCCCAAAGCCGAGCGCAAGGCCCTGATCGCCCGACTGCGACAGGCCAAGGTGCCGGGCGCCAACCTGGCCGTCACCTGGTCGCTCGGCACCCTGCGCAAGAAGGCCGTGGTCGCCCTCTGACATTTCCCTCCTTTTACCAGGCAAGAAAGGCAAGTCATGAATCAACGCCAAATGATCGTCAACGTCGCTCTCGATCTCTGGACTCTCAGCCGCACCGAACAGGGGCGATATGACTACACGCGTGCCATCTGCGAAGCGATGACGGACGAAATCGCGGTCATTCCGACGCTGCAGTCCCTGGCCATGAGGGCCGCCGGTACCAACGATCTGCTCAGCGCCCAAGAAGTGCTGAGCGTCTTCTTCGATGAAGACGCCGTCGCGCTCCTGCTCAAGGCACCCAACCGCTACTGGTTCTGGCGTCTGATGGAAGTCGCCAGCCTGGTGCAGATGAGCGCAGAACCCGGCCGCTTCACCAAGCGGCGTGTGCAAGAAGCGGCCATGGTCTTGCGTGGCTTCCCTGCATTCCATCCGCTGCTGGCACATGAGCGGATGGAACACATCAGGGACGATGCGAACGGATTGCGCGAAGCCAAAATCGCTCTGCGCGCCGCCGCCGGACTGATCGTGCTCGTGCCCAGCACCGACCGCACCAAGCACTGGTTGGTCGACAACCCGATCTTCTTCGACCCGGTCTTCGAGCCGGAATAAATTTCCCGACCCCTTCAACCCGGAGCATCACATGATCTTCGAAGCTATTGTTTTCCTGCTGGTGGGCATCTTCTGGCTGGCAGCTCGCTACTCCCTCTGGGGTGGCATCTGCATGCTGGTGGCAGCCGCCGTTGCCTTCTTCCTCCCCGGTAAGCTCGTGGCCCTTCCCGTACTGGGCGCGGCCTGCGCGTTGCTGTTTGGCGACACTTCGAAGTTGCGCGACAACTTCTGAGAGTTCACTCCATCGGCGATTTAATCGGCGAGATTACTTATATAAGTAATTCTTGCCGTTAAATCAAATCGTTGCCGCAACGGCGGTGGCTGCGGCTCTCGGCAAGGAGAGCAGTAGCCACAGCCGTTGGTGCAGTCCTGCACAAAAAGTAGCGCATCGGTATTTGCAAATCCTTTGCCGATGCGCTACACAACTAAAACACTCTGCGTGCCGAGTCCTCATCAGTGTTTTAAAAATTTTTGACAGTTTTACTATATTCCACAGTATTAACGATAAACTGTCAGCAAAAAGACTGGAGCTACCACCCGTAGCGCTATACTATTTCACATTCATCATTCAATATCACTTACCCAGCCGGCTTTCTACAAAAAATGCCAGAGACAGAACCAGACATAGATCTCAGAATGTCCCACACTTTCATGTTGCTGGATAACGGTCAGCTTCGGCCCACAGATACCGAGACAGACCGCGATCAAACTCTTCTGCCGGGCACTGTGATTGACTCCAAGTACGAGATCATCTCTTTGCTGGGCGAAGGCGGGATGGGTTCGGTCTACCTTGTGCATCACCTGTTCCTGGATAAGGACATGGCACTGAAGACTTTCCGCTCGCGCCAAATCGACCAGGAAGCGTCGAAACGCTTTGAACTTGAAGTTCGCGCCATCGCCAAACTTTCGCACAAAAACATTGTGCAGGTTTTCGACTCTGGCCTGACTGCCGACGGCCGGCCGTTTTATACGATGGAATTGTTGAGCGGCAAATCCCTGGTCAAACATATTGCCCAACGCTCACTCTCGCTGCGAGAAACCCTAGAAGTCTTTAAAGAGGTGGCCGCAGGCCTGGCCCACGCACACACAGCCGGTATTATCCACCGCGACATAAAACCGGACAACATACATCTAGGCACACCGGCGGGAAAGGCCGGAAAAATTTCCGTGGTGAAAATAGTTGATTTTGGTATCGCTAAGCTGGCCATGGAAAACAACTCAGAAGAGCCCGGACACGACGACCAGATGCTCACAAGAGCAGGTCGCATTTTTGGTAGCCCGCTGTATATGAGTCCCGAGCAATCGATAGGCCAGCCCACCGATCACACAACTGATATCTATTCCTTCGGTTGCTCACTGTTTGAAGCCATTACAGGACGTCCTCCTTTTGTAGGCAAAGACAGCAGCGCCACTCTTGCCTGTCACCGCTTAGAACCTCCTCCGACCCTCGCCCAATCGGCTCCAGACATGGCCTTTAGCCAGAGGCTGGAGGCACTGCTGGCAAAGCTTCTGGAAAAGAATAAAAAGGACCGTTTTCAATCCTTCACTGAAGTGCGACAGGAAATACAGAGAATTTTGGCCAGACTACCTGACAGTCAGAAGCCGGAAGGATCAACTATCGCGCAAAAGGCTGAATCATCACTGCATTCAAACAGTGCTAAACAGGCCAAGACCGATCCTCTTTTGGCGGCCGACAGAGCCATTTCTCAAGTACTGCAAGCAAACCGCAAGCTGATCATACCAGTGACCATAGCGGCGTTATCAACTGTGTTAGGCGTATCTGTCTGGTTCACAGCGCAAATGTTTTTGCCCTCCAGCCATAAGCAAAACAGCAAACTATGGAGCTCCCCCGGCGAAGAAACGCACCACCCTTCCGCCGGCGCGACACATGGCGGCGGAAAAACGGCACCACAGGCCAAATATCTGGTGCGCCAAACAGCCACCAGCAAAATTTTCAACTTTCCGCCAGGGGATCCAATCGGTCGGCTGAGTTTCGACGAAACGGAAGTGCCGGCCAGCGGACAGGTTGAAATATTAAAAAACCACGATTGCAGTTTCACTGCCCAGCGGCCTATAGCCCAGGCCCCGGAACTGCTCGACGGCTTTGGACCAAATGATCTGACCGAAATCGATTTTGTCTCGACGGATGCGTGGAAAGACCACCACATGAAGTGGGCGAGCCATCTCACCGGCCTGCAGAAAATAAATGTGAACGGTTGCGATATAACCGCTGCCAGTATTGATTACATCAGCAAAATTTCAAACCTGCGCAGAATTGAATTTGACGGATCGCACGTCACTGCCATTCAATGGTGTCGCCTCCAGCAACTACCCGTTTTGACAGAAATAAAAGCCGAAAACCTCCAAAACTGTGCGGCCCTACTGACAAAACTGAAACAAAAAAACGCACTGGAATCCCTGGAAATCAGAGGTAGTGATTTGTCCGATGCCACCATGACCAGTATCGGCAGCTTCACGAAATTGAAAAGGCTAAAGCTGGTCGTCAACACCGTTACGACCAAAGGTCTGAAAACCTTGCTCAATCTACCCCACCTGGATTTTTTATGTATTTCCAATAGAACCATTGGCCCGGACAGTATAGAGATTTTTGCGGCCATACCAGCTTTGCATGAGCTGGAAGTACAAACTGGCAGCTGGGGCATTGAGAATCAGCGCCGCCTTTATCTGCTGATGATGGCAAAAAGGGTCAAGCTCAAGCAGACCTGCCCCATGCCCTACGATAGAGAATGACACCGCTTAATGGTCGCTTAAGCTTCCCGCTTTGAAAGCCCACTATGAATGGCTCTTTAGCTGAAAAATTTAGGTGCTCGTGCAGCCAGCGATAGCGCTTGACATAGCGAGGACAACGGTGGGAGGACGGTGCGCCGTTGTTATAAGCACCATAACGTCCGCGAAAATATATCTAAAGTAACTAAGGCTGACAATCATAACAAGACAATCGCCATTGAAGAGACTTCGCGCGTTGTGATAGGTAAAGGGCCTTATTCAAGCAAATCCTTCCTCCTAACTAAGCACACCAAAAATACAGTCAGCACTCCTCGTCCTCTCCATACAGCATCAAAAACACGCGCGTTGAACCAACCTTCGCGTGCTGGGGAATAATATCCATGCTAGATGAGCGTGTGCAGGATTCTGAGTTTGTGTATTGGCAATGCTTTTCAACAACGTAATAAGAACGGACAAAATCAATGAGCGAATCAATCCAAACTTTTGCATCCGGGCTGGAAGGCGTCATCGCCTGCAAGACCCGACTCAGTCACGTTGACGGCGAAGCCGGAAAACTTGTTTTCAACGGTCACAATGCCATCACGCTTGCCGAGAACAACACCATCGAAGAAGTCTGGTTCCTGCTGCGCGAAGGCCGTCTGCCCACCGCCGACGAAGTCTCGTCTTTCCGCACCAGAGTAGAAGCCCTGGGCCAACTGTCCAAAGAAGAAGTGCGACTGGTAGCCAAACTCAAGGGCGGCGAACCACTCTCCGCCTTCCGCACGGCAATTTCTGCCATAGCCAAAAATCGCAATTTCAAGCCCTGGCTGAACCGCGATCTCAAAGACGTCGACAACGAGGTCATGGCCCTTTGCTCGGCGACTCCCGCCGTCGTCGAAGTGCTGCGCACCGGTCGCAAGCCAATTTCCAAACGGCACAATGCCGGCTACGCCGAACGTTACCTCTGGGGTATCACCGGCAAGAAACCCAGCATCGAAAACCTTCGCGCTGTTGAGACCTACCTGATCCTGACCATGGATCACGGTCTCAACGCCTCCACTTTCGCCAGCCGCGTCACCGCCTCCACCGGCGCCGATGTTGGTGCAGCCATCACTTCCGGTGTCGGCACCCTCTCAGGTCCGCTCCATGGCGGCGCTCCCGGCCCAGTACTCGACATGTTTGACGCAGTCGGCTCAGTGGACAATGCCCGCCCCTGGGTAGACGCACAACTTGGCGCCGGCCGCCGCCTGATGGGCTTCGGTCATCGCATCTACCGCACCGACGATCCGCGATCGCTCTGCTTGAAGCGTGTCGCCGAGAAGCAAAATGGTCCGCGTATTGAACTGGCTAAGGCTGTCGAAAGTCAGATCCTGGCAGCCCTGGCCGACCGCCAGAAGGCCCGCGCCACAACTCTGAACAAGCCGGTGCGCACTCTGCGCGTCAATGTCGAGTTCTGGACTGCTGTCGCCCTCGAACACGTCGGCATTCCGCGCGAACTCTTCAGCTCCACCTTCTGCACCAGCCGCATCATCGGCTGGGGCGAGCACATTCGCGAACAGATCTCGGACAACAAACTCTATCGTCCGCTGTCTCAGTACACCGGCACAATGCCCGAATAATCGGACATCAGCTGAACCGACAAACTATATATTGCAAGTAGCTTTTGCACAACGAATTCCAGAGGCAATATGAACCTGCAAGACCAAAAACAAGTGAGGGCTTTCTATGATGCCTTCGCATCTCGCTT
>Ga0105248_10009780_pt1 | contig 10563 bp, 8 predicted proteins | sample KBSS34metaG_FD_81524 | JGI IMG/M metagenome (GOLD analysis project Ga0105248, IMG submission 81524) | Switchgrass rhizosphere microbial communities from Kellogg Biological Station, Michigan, USA - KBS S3-4 metaG | ecosystem: Host-associated > Plants > Roots > Rhizosphere > Soil | place... | reverse complement strand
GCAAATGCCCTGGCGTGTCCGCCGTCGACATGGCGGCGCGGGCAGCACTGCTCGCGCTTGCGGACGCCGGCATCGGCCTGGGGGAAGTCGATGCGCTCTATACGTCCGCGCCGTATGAAGCGCTGGGCGGAATGGAGTTGGCCGAATATCTGGGCATCGCGCCCAAGGTCACCGATTGCAATCGCACCGGCGGCTCGGCGTTCGAAGTCTATGCGCAGCAGGCAGCGATCGCGCTCGAGGCCGGGCTGATCGACTGCGCGCTGATCGCCTATGGCTCGAATCCGGCAAGCAATCCGCCCCCCGGCGTCGGCATGACTCGGCAAAGCCCGTGGGAAGCGCCGTATCGACCGCTCGCGCCGCTCTCTTCCTATGCGCTTGCCGCGAGCCGGCACATGCATCTCTACGGTACGACGCGCGACCAGCTCGCCGAAGTCGCCGTCGCGGCGCGCAAATGGGCGCAGCTCAACCCCGAGGCGGCAGTCCGCGATCCGCTGACGATCGAGGATGTGCTCGGCGCGCGCATGGTGTCGGACCCGCTCGGCGCGAGGGACTGCTGCCTGTTCAACGACGGCGCGGCAGCGGTAGTGATGGTCCGCTCCGATCGCGCGAGGGACTGCGCGAAGGGGCCGGTCCATATTCTCGGCGCCGCGCATGCCGTCACGCACCGCGAGATCAGTTCGATGCCCGACCTTACCGTGACGGGCGCGGCCATTTCCGGCCCCGCCGCGTTCGCGCAGGCGGGCGTCACGCCGGATCAGATCGATCTCGCGATGCTCTATGATGCCTTCACGATCACGCCGATCCTGTTCCTCGAGGACCTTGGCTTCTGCCCGAAAGGTGAAGGCGGGCGCTTCGTTTCGGACGGCCGGATCGCGCCCGGCGGCAGCCTGGCGGTGAACACCAATGGCGGCGGGCTGTCGTGCGTGCACCCGGGCATGTATGGCCTGTTCCTGCTGGTGGAAGCGACGCGGCAGCTGCGCGGCGAGGCCGGCGACCGGCAGATCGGCGGGGCGAGGCTGGCGGTCGCGCATGGCAATGGCGGCGTGCTGTCGAGCGAAGCGACGGTGATCCTCGGCCGCGACGGCTGAGGCGATCGGGGCTCCCGCGCCCTGGGACCGCCTATTCGGGTTTGATGCCCCGCGCGCGAAGTTCCACCCTCCCCTTTCCGAATGGCGCATCGCGGTTGGCGAGCGCTTCCTTCAGGCCCTTTTCCGCCATGTCCTGACGGAAGCGCGCGCGGCGCGGCCCCTGGCTCAGATGCGCCCGCGCGTCGAGTTCGACATTGTAGCGCTGGCTGAGGCGCGCGCCCGCGAGCTCGAGCTGCATGTTCACCGCGCGCTTGTGCGTGGCGAGAATTTCCGCGTCGACTGCGGCGACGCGCGCCGCGAGCGCATCCGCCTGCTGGTCGAGTTCGTCGCGCGGATAGGCATCGAGCGCCAGGCCGATACGCGCAGCGTCGGCGCCGCTGATCGTATCCCCCGTGAACAGCATGCGCTTCGCCCATTGCGGTCCGCAGTGATAGAACCAGAAATTAGTCGGCGGCGTCCCGTTGGCGCGCGCGGCCGGGAAGCCGATCCTCGCATCGTCGGCGACGAGGACCAGATCGCAGCTGAACGCCAGGTCGGTACCGCCGGCCAGGCAATTGCCCTGGACCTTGGCGATCACCGGCTTGTGCAGATCGATCATCACCAGCGTCAGTTCCTGCTGGCGCTCGAGCGCCCAGATATCGTCGTCGAGCGTGCCGGCGCGCGAGCGATAGAGGTCCGGATCGAAATCGGCCGCTGCCTCGCCTTTGCCGCCGTAGCTGTCGGTGAGATCATAGCCGGCACAGAAATCCTTGCCCTCTCCCGAGAGCAGAATGGCGTTCACGTCGCGGCGATCATCGGCCTCGAGCATCGCCTGGTTGAGTTCGCGAATCGTCGCCGCGGAAAGCGCGTTGCGCTTGTCCGGACGATTGAGCGTGATCCTCGCGACACTGTCCGCCACTTCGAAGCGGATGCACTCGCTCGACTTGAGCCATTTCATTGCCATCTCCGCGCTCCTGCTCGCTTTCGTGGAATAGTAGCGCCTCGCCCGCATGCATGGCGAGAAGTGGCGGCCGCCCGCCGCGCGTTCTATCGGCCATGTGATCCTTCGCATGGCTCTCTGGCCGATAGCGCGGCCGGCATGCATCCGTGCCGATCATGTCGAGCGACGAAATCCGAGACCAAGGGCCACCCGCCGGCTTTCGCCTGCTCGCGCCATTCGATCCGCTGACCGCGGCGCTCGCCCCGCTTTACGCGAGCGAGCACCCCGATGGATCGATGGTCGTCGGGTTCCGGATCGGGCCGCAACACTGCAATCCGCGCGGCACCTGCCATGGCGGCACCTGGGCCACGCTCGCCGACGTGCTGATGGGCGTGAATGCCGGCCTTCTGACGGGCGTGACGGGCCCGACCATATCGATGCACATCGACTATATGAGCGCCGGCGTACCGGGGCAGTGGATCGAGGGCCACGCGCGCGTGCTGAGTCACTCGCCGGGCCTGTGCTTCGTCGAGTGCACCTTTTGTGCCGACGGCCGGATCCTGCTGCTTGCGAGCGCCATCTTCCGCCGCAAGCGGGTGTATGATCGCATGGTGTCGGGGCTGTTCGCCGACCCAGCATTTGTTGGAGGGGCTGATGGGACGGCTTGAAGGTAAAACGGCGCTGGTAACGGGCGGCGGCCAGGGCATCGGCGAAGGTGTCGCGCGCACGTTCGCGCGCGAAGGCGCCAATGTCGTGATCACGGGCCGTACCGCCGAGAAACTGGAAGCCAGCGCAGCGGCAATCGCGGCGGAGACCGACAGCGAAGTCGCCTGGATCGTCGGCACCGCGGGTGTCCGCTCGGATGCCGATGCCGCGGTCGCGCTTGCGGTCGAGCGGTTCGGCCGGCTCGACATATTGGTCAACAATGCCCAGACGTCGAAGCCCGGCACGCTCTTTGAGGACACCGACGACGCGCTTCTGGAGCTGACGCTCAGCTCGGGCCTGTTCGGCACCTTTCACCACATGCAGGCCGCGCTTCCCCATCTGAAGCAGCGCGGCGGCTCGATCGTCAATTTCGGATCCTATGAGGGAATCCACGGCGGCATCGGCTTTGCCGCCTATGCCGCGACCAAGGAGGCGATCCGCGGGCTCTCCCGCACTGCCGCCCGCGAGCTCGGCAAGTACGGCATCCGCGTAAACGTCGTATGCCCGGCCGCGGCGAGCCCGATCGCAGTGCACTGGATGGAAAATTTCCCCGAGGACGCGAAGAAGGTTCTCGCCAATATCGCACTTGGCCGGCTGGGCGACTGCACCAGCGACATCGGTCCGGCGCTGCTGTTCCTGGCGAGCGACGACAGTCGCTACGTCACTGGCCAAACCATCAATGTCGATGGCGGCCAGATGATGCTTTAGGAGCCCGCTCGCGACCAGCTGAAGCCGCCCGGGAGCAAATGCCGGGCGCGTCGAAGCGCCCGGGCGCACTCTTCAGCTGTTGGCGCCGGCTGCGTGGTGCGCCGCGATCCAGCCGAAAATGAACGCTGCGCCGATGCTGGCGCCTGCGGCGGGATAGCAGCGGCCCATGACCGACGCCGTCGAATTGCCGGTGGCGTAGAGGCCGGGGATCACCGATCCGTCCGCCTTCAGCACGCGGGCATGCTCGTCCGTCACTATTCCCCCCGAGGTTCCGACGTCGCCCGGATAGAGTTCCATCGCATAAAAGGGCGGTTTGTCGATCGCGCCCAGATTGGGGTTGGGCTTGACCGTCGGGTCGCCGAAGCAATTGTCATAGCCGCGTCCACCGCGATTGAAGTCGAGATCCTTCCCGGTCGTGCAATAGCGATTGAATTTCTCGACTTCGGCCTGCAGCCCCGCGGGGTCGATGCCGGTCTTGCGCGCCAGTTCCTCCAGCGTGTCGGCCGTCTTCAGAAAGCCGCTGTCGAGCCATTCCTTCGGCGTGTCGCCGGGCGGCTGCACGCCCCAGGCATAGCGTTTGCGGTGGCGGCTATCGAGGATCACATAGGCAGGCACGTCGTTGCGATAGAGCCGCTGCCCGTTCTCCATGTACGAGCCGCTCTCGTTCAGGATGCGTTTGCCGTGGCGATTGACGACGATGCAATGCGGCTTGGAGACGTCGGTGTTGTGCATCAACGCCGGGCCGGGACGTTTGCTTGGCGGAAGCGTGCCCGGTACCCACCAAGCCTGATCCATCAGATCCAGTGCGGCGCCGTGCTTTTCGGCAATCTGGATCAGCTCGCCGGTGTCGCCGGGGTTGGCATTGGTCCAATCGGTCGAGCTCGGCTGCGGCTGATATTTCTTGCGCATCTCGGCGTTACGCGAAAAGCCGCCGGCATTGATGAGCACGCCCTGGCGCGCGCCGATCCGGATCTCCCGCCCGTCATGCTCGGCGATGACGCCGACGATGCGGCCGTTTTCCTCGATGAGTTCCTTGACGCCATGCCCGGTGCGCATGTCGACGCCGGCACGATCGGCGAGCATGAGCATTCGTCCCTGCAGCGCACCGCCGAAGCTCAACAGCGGCTTGCCGCGCTTCTTGACCATGCGCATGCGCCACAGCAGCTTGATGCCTTCCCACATTCCGCGGGGCGTGCGCGTCGCGAGCCCGATGATCCCGACCTTGTCGGTGGGCAGCGGCATCACCATCGGCCCGAGGCGCAGCTTGTCGAACAACGACCCCATGTCGCGCGCGTCGAGCATCGGCGCGCCGATCGAGCGGCTGCGCGTGACCCCGCCTGGCCGATCGTCATAATAGTCCGACCAGCCATCGGTGTGCAGCCATTTCATGCCGCGCTCCTCGAGCCATTCGAGCATGATCGGGCCGTTGCGCAGATAGGCTTCCTTGCGCTCGGGAGTGGAGCCCGGGCCGGCATCGTCGCCGACGGTCGCATCCATATAGGCGCGACCCATCTCGTGGCTGTCCTTGATCCCCTTGGCCTTGATGAGGTGATTGTTGGGGACCCACAAGACGCCGCCCGACATGGCGGTCGAGCCGCCGAGCTTGTCCGTCTTCTCCAGGATCAGCGGCGTCTTGCCGACCGATTTGAGGTATAATGCGGCGACCATCGAGCCACCGCCCGATCCCGCGATGACGAAATCGACGACTTCGTCGAAATGCGACTCATCCATTCGAGCCGACCCCTCCGGCCGGGGCTTGTTCGCCGTGGCCGATGAACGCGTGATAGACGCGGTGGAAGTTGCTGATCTCGACTTCCTGGACGGGGTTGGGCCGCGCGACCTGGAACGCGCGCGATTTCATGCCGAGCTGGACGTCCTCCATGTTCTGGAAATCCTGGGCGAGGATCAGGCCCCAGTCGAGCTTGCGCCAATCGTCGCCGCCATCCTCGACCGTGACGTCCTTCGGCTCCTCGCCGGCGGCAAACCGCTCCATCACATTGACTTCGAAGATGCATTTGTGCGGATCGTCGCCATAGGGACGCGAGCGGTAGGACAGCACGTTGGTCGGCTGCTGCAGGAAGACCATGTTGGGGAAAATGTTCCAGTCGGTTCCCGCCGCCATCAGCTGTTCGACCGTGATGTCGGGGAACGGACGGCCAGCCTTGGCAGCTTCCTCGCGGTGGAATTGCGCGAAGGCGCCATAGGCTTCGAACGGACCGATATTCTCGGGAAGATCCAGCAGCCGCCGGCCGGCAGCGAGCATCTCCTCGGTGGTGGTCGCCTTCAGCGTGTCCCAGATTTCGCGATTGAATTCATACAGGCCCTTGCGGATGTCGCCGGTCTGATCGCTGATCCGCGGGCTCGGCAGGCCGAACAAAGTGGTGGGCGCATAGCCGAAATAGGCGTGCCGCCCGACCGCCGCACTGAAGGTATAGTCCTCGTGATAGGCGAGCAGCTGGCGATGCGTCGTCTGGACGTGATAGCCCTCCATGAAGGCTTCCTGCGCCGTCTTCCAGTTGCACGGCATGATCACGCGTTTGCGCCAGACGTAGCGCATCTTGTTCATCTCGAACGGATCGAGACGCGTCTTCGCCTCGCCCAGGAAATCCGCCAGGCTCTCGCTTGCGGGATCCATATTGATGAACACCCAGCCGCCCCAGCTCGCGGCCTTGACGGGCTGAAGCGTCACATCGGCGTCCTGGAGCGCGTCGCCCCAGTCCTTGCGGTCGACAATTTCGGTCGGTTTTCCGTCGAGGTTCCACTGCCAGCCATGATATTTGCAGTGGAACTTGCCCATGCGACCGCAGCCCGCGGTCAGCCGGCGCCCGCGATGCGGACAGACATTGTGATAGGCCGCGATGGTCCCGTCGAGCTTGCGCACGACGCTGATCGACTCGTCGGCAATGTCATAGGTATAGAAATCGCCCGGGGCGGGGATTTCTTCCTAGCGGCAGGCCATCTGCCAAACGCGCGGCCACAACCGCTCCTTTTCGAGCTGGACATAGTCGGGCGAGATATAGGCGGCGACCGGAACTCTGTCCGCCGTCACGCCGATCTTGCTGATTTCGTTCATCGCTGGACATTCCTTGGTCGTTGGTCGCGCCTCAGCCCTTTGCCGGCCCCTGCGGAAATCGCCTGTCGAACACGCCTTCGGCGATGCGGTTCAGCAGCACCTCGATCGCGCCGCCGGCGATCATCCAGCCGCGCGTGCGGCGCAGACAATATTCGACGAGGCTATCCTGGCTATAGCCGGCGCCGCCCATCACTTGCATGGCTTCGTTCGCGCATTCGAACCCCGCCCGGTTGCACGCCACCTTCGCGATCGCCGTCTCGTCCGGCGAGGGCAAGCCGGCATCGGCGTTGGTGGCCGCGCGGTACAGGAGCAGTTGCGCGGCATCGAGCTTGAGCTTCATTTCGGCGAACTTCCATTGCAGGCCCTGGAACTCGCATAGTTCGCGTCCGAACTGCCGGCGCGTCTTGGCGTGTTCGACCGCGGCATCGAAGGCATAGCGGCCGAGCGCGAGGCTGCGCGCGGTGTTGCCGATCCGCTCGACGTTGAAGCCCGACATCTGCTGCTTGAACCCGCCAGGGCCGAGCAGCACCTTTTCCTTGGGGACATAGACATTGTCGAAGAACAACGGATTCCATTCTTCGCCCGACAGGAAGCGAACCGGCTTTCCGAACGAGAACCCCTCCTCGCCGCGCTCGATCAGCACCGAGCCGATGTTCCCGGTACCCGGACCGTAGCGCACATAGACCAGGAAGACGGTGGCGTGCGTGCCATGGGTCGTGAAGATCTTTTGTCCGTTGATGCGGAATCCGTCGCCGTCGGGCGTGGCCATGGTCGTCAGTTCGGTCACCGCGGAGCCCGCGTTCGGCTCTGTCATCGCGACCGAAATGAGCCCCTCGCCGCGCATCAGCGGCGCCAGATATTCTTCCTTCTGACGGTCGGTGGCGAACTGCGCGAGCGTCCGGATCGCACCGAAGTTTCCGGCCTGTACCACATCGGCCGAGCGCGGACAGATCGAGGCAATGGTCTCGATCGCGATGACGGCGTCCATGAGGGTACCGCCGAGCCCGCCCTTGTCCTCGGGCACGGTGATGCCGATCAGGCCCTGGTCCGCCATTCGCCGAGCCACGTCCCACGGATAATCGTCGCTATGCGCGCGTGCGAGCGCGCCGTCCGCCAAATGGCGCCGCGCAAAGGCCGCCACCGCGTCCCGAAACGCCCCCTGCTCCTCATCCAGATCGAACTTCATTCGGCATCCTACAGCTGGCGCCACCGTGCGCGCGTACTCCGATGCCGAACTAATCCGTGCCTCCCGGCATGCGAAGCGCTCCGCCCAATCGTTCACATTTGCGATGCATCTCGGCACCGTCCGCGGGTTCATTGACAGGTCGGGGCGCCGGAAGCTTCAACGGCCGCCACTAAGCGCGATGTCGCATCACCTGCGTCATTTTTTGGGACATGATCGCCGCAATGACCGTCATCAACGACAAGATCTCGACCCGGTTCGAGGAGAATGTCGGCTTCATCATCAGTGCCAATCCTCCCGTCAACGCCGTGAGCCTGGCGGTACGGTCCGGCATCGTCGCCGCGCTCGAACAGCTCAACGGCAATCCGGCCGTCGGAGCCATCGTGCTCTGTTGCGAGGGCCGCACGTTCTTCGCCGGCGCCGACATCACCGAGTTCGGCAAGCCGCGTCAGTCGCCGACGCTGCAGGATGTGATCGCCGCGCTCGAGGCGTCGCCCAAGCCGGTCGTCGCCGCGATTCACGGCACTGCGCTGGGCGGCGGGTTGGAACTCGCTCTCGGCTGCGCGTTCCGCGTTGCGCTTTCGTCGGCCAAGATGGGCCTGCCCGAGATCAACCTGGGCCTGTTCGCCGGCGGCGGCGGGACTCAGCGGCTGTCGCGGCTGATCGGGCCGGAACAAGCGCTCGAACTGGTGCTGTCCGGCAAGCCCATCGCCGCGCGAAAGGCGCTCGAGCTGGGCATCCTGGACGGTGTCGGCGACGGCGACCCCAGCGAGGTCGGTGCAGTCTTCGCGCGCCGCGCGCTTGCGGAAAAACTCCCGGCGGTGCCGGTGCGCGACCGCAAGGACAAGATCGCCGCGACGCGAGCGAATCCGGCCGCGTTCGATGCGCTCGCCGCGAAGCTCACTGCGCGCAGCAAGGGACAGCTCGCGCCGCAGGCGAACGTCGATTCAGTGCGGCGCTCCTTCACCATGGACATCGACGAAGCGCTCGCCATCGACGCCGCGGCCAATCGCGAACTCATGGCGGGCAGCCAGTCGCGCGCGCTCCGGCACCTGTTCTTCGCCGAGCGCGAAGCCGCGAAGATTCCGCACCTCCCCGCGGACGCCAAGGCCCGCGAAGTCAAGTCCGCCGCGATCATCGGGGCCGGGACGATGGGCGGCGGGATCGCGATGTGCTTCGCGGCCGCGGGGATTCCCGTCGCGCTCATCGACGCGACGCAGGAAGCGCTCGATCGCGGCATGGAACGCGTGCGCGGCAATTATGCGACCTCGGTCAAGCGCGGTTCGATCAGCCAGGACGAGGCCGACCTGCGGCTCGCCGCGATCAGGCCGGCCATCGACCGCGCCGCCGCCGCCGATGCCGATGTCGTCATCGAAGCGGTGTTCGAGGACCTGGCAGTGAAGAAGGAAATCTTCGCCGACCTTGAAAAGCGCGTGAGGCCCGGAACCGTGCTCGCCTCCAATACGTCGGCGCTCGATGTGGACGAGATCGCATCGGTGCTGGAGCGCCCCGGCGATTTCGTGGGCATGCACTTCTTCTCGCCCGCAAACGTCATGAAGCTGCTCGAGGTGGTAGTCGCCGAGCACACGAGCCCCGACACCATTCTGACGGCGATGGCGGTCGGCAAGGCGATCGGAAAAATGCCGGTCTATTCCGGCAATTGCGACGGCTTCATCGGCAACCGCATGGTCGCCAAGCGCTCTGCCCAAGCCGAGCGCCTGCTCCAGCAGGGCGCGCTTCCCCAACACGTCGACGAAGCGCTGACCGACCTCGGCTTTCCGATGGGGCCGCTGACCACCAACGACATGTCGGGGCTCGACATCGGCTACGCGATCCGCAAACGGCGCGGCACGCCATTCCCGATCGCCGACGCGATCGTGGAGAGCGGCCGGCTCGGCCAGAAGACCGGCGCGGGCTATTATCGCTATGAAGCGGGAGACCGCACGCCGCATCCCGACCCCGATACCGAGGCACTGATCGTCGCCACGTCCAGGAAACTGGGCATCACGCGACGCGAGATTCCCAAGGCGGAGATGGTCCAGCGGCTGCTCTTCCCGCTGATCAACGAAGGCGCGCGCATTCTCGAGGAAGGGATCGCGTTACGCGCTTCGGACGTCGATCTGGTATGGATCAACGGCTATGGCTGGCCAAGGCACCTCGGTGGGCCGATGTTCTACGCCGATAAGGTCGGCCTACCCGCAATCGTCGCGAAGCTGGGCGAGATGGCAGCCGAGACACCGGGCGACAGGTCGCTCGAGCCGGCGGCGCTGCTCGTCGAGCTGGCGGAGAAGGGCAAGAGTTTTTCGGATTGGCAAAAAGCCCGGGCCGCCGCCTGAGGCACGAGGGGTAAGGATTTCCCATGAGTGACAATGAGTTCCAGCGCGAGATCGACTATAGCGAATTCGATTTCTTCAAAGTCGAGATCGGCGAGGACGGCGTCGGCATCGTCACCATGAACGATCCCGACAAGCTGAACGCCGTTGGGCCGCACAACCATTGGCAGCTGGAGGATATCTGGCTGAAGCTCGCCCGCGACGAGCGGATCAAGGTGATCGTGTTGACGGGGGCGGGCAAGGCCTTCTCCGCCGGCGGGAACATCAAGATGATGGCCGAGCGCGCGCAGACCGAATATGGCCTGAAATACGCGCTGCGCGTGCCGATCAACACGCTGCGCATCTGGGATCAGATCCTGATGACGCCGCAGCCGATCATCGCGGCGGTCAACGGCGACGCGATCGGACTCGGCACTTCGCTATTCGCGTTCTGCGACATGAGCATCGTCGCCGAAGACGCCAAGCTGGGCGACACGCATGTGCGCGTCGGCCTGGTGACGGGGGACGGCGGCTCGGTCATGTGGCCGCTGCTCGTCGGCCCGCAAAAGGCCAAG
>Ga0105248_10009773_pt1 | contig 10569 bp, 9 predicted proteins | sample KBSS34metaG_FD_81524 | JGI IMG/M metagenome (GOLD analysis project Ga0105248, IMG submission 81524) | Switchgrass rhizosphere microbial communities from Kellogg Biological Station, Michigan, USA - KBS S3-4 metaG | ecosystem: Host-associated > Plants > Roots > Rhizosphere > Soil | place... | reverse complement strand
TGCTGCTCTCGGGTGGCTCCGCGGTGGTGACCGACTTTGGTGTGGCGAAGGCGCTCGCATCGGCGACGAGCGCGGGCGATCCCCACGATGCGCTGACGGTGCGAGGCGTCGCGCTGGGAACGCCGATGTATATGGCGCCCGAGCAGGCCGCCGCCGATCCGCGGACGGACCATCGCGCGGACATCTATGCGTTGGGGACGATGGCCTACGAGATGCTCGTCGGGCGCACGCCGTTTGCCGGTCGGTACCCGGGGCAGCTGGCCGCGGCGCATGCGACGGAAGCACCGCTTCCACTGACACAACTTCGTCCCGCTGTGCCGGCGTCGCTCGGCGCGTTGGTCATGCGTTGTCTCGAGAAGAATGCCGCGGATCGTCCGCAGACCGCGCGAGAAATCTTGCGCGAGCTGGACGCCGTTGCGACACCGATCGACGGCAGCGTACCCGGCAACGTTCGTGCGTGGCGCCGCGGCTGGCTGCCGGTCGCCGTGATGGTGGCGGTGGCCGCCGCACTCGCGGCGGTTCCCGTGTACCGCCGCTTTCACCAGCCATCACCGAATGCCAAACGCGTCGTTGTCGTTCCGCTCGAGAATCTTACGCCCGATTCATCGCTGAGCTACGTCGGACGAATCGCGGCGGACTACTTCGCGGGCGCCGTTCGTGAGTTGGATTCCGTTCAAGTGGTTTCGGCGATGGTTTTGGGGGTCGACGCCACTCGAAGAGCAAAGGATCTCGCGGGCATTCAGCAGATTGCACGCGAGGCGGATGCCGGGACGCTGGTGAGAGGAACGTTCTACCGTCAGGGCGATTCTCTGGTTTTTCGCGTCGAAGCGATGGACGCGAGCACCGGCGACGTGCGACTGACGGTCGACCGCGTAACGGCGCCGGTGACGGACCCGATGGTGGCTATTCGTGCGATCGGCGAGCGCATCACTGGTGGATTGGCCATCGTATCGGAGAGACGCGGGATTCAGCTCGGTCACGCGCCCTCGTATGCGGCGTATCAGGAGTACGCAAAAGGCGAGGAGCTTTTTCAGCTGCGAAAGTACAAGGAAGCAATTCCTCACTATCAACGCGCTGTCGACATCGACTCGACGTTTACGCGTGCGCGCATGATGCTCTCGACGGCGTACGGGAACTCGGGCATCTCGGGAGCACTCGCCGTTTCGGATTCGATTCTGCGCATGGTTGAGAGCCACCGGGATCAGCTGACGAGTTGGGAGCGGTTAGCAGTCGATTTCTCGAGGGCAGGCTTTAACGGCGACGTTGAAACGCAGTTTCGAGTCGTGCGGACCGCGTCGGCGCGTAATCCCGAATGGCTGTGGCTCTATCTCACCGCGGCCATGGGTGTGAACCGCAACTATCCCGAGCTCGCGGTGAAGTCGCTCAAAGCGGTGACGAATCCGAGTCCTGATAGCAGCTGGGTGCCTTACTGGGCGACGCTCGCCACGGCGTATCACCAACTGGGTGATTTCAAGAGCGAGCTGCGGGCCGCCAACCACGCGGACTCGCTGCATCATGGGGAATTGTTCCAGGAACGGCTCAGGGCCACCGCGGCAAGCGGTGATACCACGGGTGTTCGGCGGCTGATTGATAGCGTCGCTACGTTTTCGAGCGATAGTGTCAATACGCCGGGCAACTGGATGTACATCGCGGCTCTGGAACTGCGGGCGCACCAGTACCACAAAGCCGCCGACACGATGCTGGCGCACGCTCGTATCGCGCTGACGGGTCTTCCGCCGGGGCAAACGCGGCGCTCTCAGCGTGTGGATGCTGCAGCCGCGTTTCTCGCGATGGGACAGTTCGACTCGGCGTACGCTCGCTATGTGGATCTTGCGCGCGACACGACGGATATCATTTCGCGCGCCCGCGTCGGGGTTTCAGCGGCCGGGATGCATGACACGATAACGGCCAAGCGCATTTTGGACGAACTTGCGACGGTTCGGATCCCGTACCGAAAATCCGAACCCACGTTTTGGCGGGCGGCGATCGCGGCACAGCTCGGCGACAAGGCGCTCGCGGTCCGTCTCCTGCGGCAATCGATGCAGGAGGGACGAGGAGTCGGCTCCGACATGCATCGAAGAACCGAATTTCAATCGCTGCGCGGCTATCCGGCCTTCGAAGAGATTCTTCGCCCCAAAGGTTAGGTCTACGGGCGCGCCTCTTCGCGTCCACCACTCAGCCGTTCCTCCCCCTCAAGATTCGCTTTCGCGAGGACTTCTCTCACGGAGGCAACCTGGGCTTCTATAGTCTGCTGCGTCCCCGGTGACTTCGGATCCGGCAGCACCGTAAACGCCACCGTCTTCTCGGAACCGCTTGCCTTCACGTGCCGTCTGAGGCGCCGCAGTCGAGTCTCGAGCTCGCTTGAGCGCATCGAGCAAACTGGTATAGTTCCGAGGCCCTCAGACCCAGAGCTCACAGATGACCAGCTACGCTCAACGTCATGTCACTCGAGGCGGCACGTTGCGAGCATTCGTCCTCGCGGCCTCGCTTCCCATCTCGATCCCAGCCACCCGCCCGTCGCTGAAACTCGCCTCCGATGTCGACGCCTGCACCTTGCTCACCACGGCCGAAGCGTCGAAGGCACTCGAGGTCACGAGTTCGCCCGGCAAACGACTCATCGCCAGTAGCCCCAAAATCTGCGTTTGGTCTGATGCGGCACTAGGCTCCGACGGCCGTCACGTGAACTTGTCGGTCATGTCCCCAGCTGGGTTTCAGGTCGGGAAATCCGCCGGCGCAAGGGGCATCAACATCGAGCCTGTGTCGGGGCTCGGCGACGAGGCCTATTATGAGATACCGAAGACCGATAGCCCATTCCTATTCGTACGGAAAGGGCAAACGGCGTTCAGCGTACGTATCTTGAACAGTCTCAAGATGAAGGCTTTTTCGCGCGAGCAGGAAAAGGCGAAGGAAGCCGACCTCGCGAAGGCAGCGGTTGCGAGACTCTAAGTAGTCGCGTGACATTGGCAACACGCCCGTCACGAGGAATGACCGTATGCGACAAGTAGCCTCGAGCGAACCAAGAGACGGTGATTGGTGCATCGTGACCGGAGGCACGCACCGCGGAAAATCCGGGACCGTCAGAGACGTCAATATGAGCAAGACGGGCCACGTGACGATCACGGTCGTGCAGGAGGGCGGCGATCGATTCAAGACGTTGGCGAGGAACGTCCAGGTCGAATCCGGAAAGAGCGGCAAGGCGACGCGGGCGGCGTCAAGACGGTCAACAAAGCCCCCTCAGAAGACCGACACCGCCCATCGTCCATCGTCGATCGTTCATCCTTCGTCACACGATGTCCCGGGCTTCGAGAAGATCGCCGGCGTCCTCCGCGCCGAGGGCGACGTCGATCCGATGGATCCGCCAGGCACTCGCCGCGCGTTCGGTGCCGGAGCGCTCAAGGTCGGTGGAAAGATCTTCGCAATGCCGGCGCAGGGCACGCTCGTGCTCAAGCTTCCGGCGGCGCGCGTCGACGCATTGGTGGCGAGCAAGCGGGGCAAACGCTTCGATCCTGGCCACGGTCGAGTGATGAAAGAGTGGATCGCCCTCGACGGCGGCGAGAAGGACTGGTTGTCGTTGACGCGCGAGGCGCGAGCGTTCGTCGGCGGCGACGGCTGAACCGTACCGTTTCGCTCTGCCGAGCCACGGCGCGTCGGCGCCGCTGGTGATCGACGTGGCGGCGTAATTCGCCGAAGTCCTCGATGGTTAGTCGAGTTCCCACCCCACCCCACCCCACCGGTGGTCAAGCGGTAAACCGCCCTTCACACCATGTGGCTTTTGGCGACCGCTTTCCTCGATGACACTTCTTGTCCCGTCCCTCGATATGCTTCTCTTCAATGTGCGCCTATGCCAACTGGATGGAGCAACTGACCTCGGAGCACAAGCGAAGCTCCGCCGGGAAGTGATGTGAAGCTCGCGAGCCGCATTATTCTTTCGATCGCGATCGGGGTCGGCGCCACTCATCTCTCGCGCCACTGGCTGATCGTGGCGGGCCCCGCGTTCCAGGCCGGTGACTTCACGTACCCGTGGCTCGCCGCGCGCGGGATTCTGAGCGGCGTCGAGCCCTACCAGCTTGTGGCAACGACGCCAATGCCGTTCCCGAGCGCGTTTTTTTATCCTCTCACGGCGGCGGTTTGGCTCCTGCCGTTTGCTCACCTTGCGAGCCGCATTGCTGGACCGATCTTCGTGGGTCTCGGCTTCGCAATTCTTGCCTTCGTTCTCACAGCAGGCCCGCGGTGGCGGCTGCTGGTTCTCGTAACTGGACCGGCGTTGGCCGTCTCCGCTAGCGTGCAATGGTCGCCGCTACTGACTGCGGGTCTCCTCTGGCCGCCCGCGCTAGCGGTGCTCACGGCGAAGCCCAACCTCCTGCTCGGATTGATCGCGCCGCAAACCCGCTTCCGATCTCTCATACCGCCAATCATTGTCGGACTTGTCATCACGGGGGTCTCGTTCGCCATCGAGCCGAGCTGGCCGGTGCATTGGCTCGCGACACTTCGGGCGAATCCGGCGGCGTCGCAGTATCGCTTTCCGCTCTTCCACCCGCTCGGAATATGTCTCGCGATCGCGGCGATTCGCTGGCGTCGGGCCGACACGCGACTTCTTCTCGGCATGGCGATCTCGCCGCAGAACGGGTTCTTCTACGACCAGCTCCCGCTCATGCTCATTCCGAAAACCCCGATCGAGCTGGTCATCGCGGTCACGCTCTCGCAGGTCGGGCTGCACTACGCTGAGCGGGCCGGACTCGGGCTCGACCCGGTGGCCCAGAGTGCGGCGCGATTTCCCTACGTCGTGGCGTTCCTCTATCTGCCGGCACTCGTGATGGTGTTGCGCCGGCCAAACGAATCATCCAGTCTCGCCATCGCCCCAGCCGATCAATCGTCATCGAAGTAGCGGCCGCCGCCACGAGCCTACATGATGAAAAAGACCGCAGGTAGTGCTATGCGAATCTGCAAGGTCCTCCGCGTCGTCTCCTGCGTCGTGATTGCCGCGATCATTCCGGTACACGCCGAAATCGCCGGACAGGAGCCACGGCATCCCCTCGACGCACTCACGGCCGCGGAATACAACGCGGTTGTCGCGATCCTCCGCGACGGCGGCCGCGTGGACTCCGCTACCATGTACTCGTTGGTGACACTTCGAGAACCGGCGAAAGCGCTGGTCCGCGCGTGGCGACCGCGCGATCCAATCCCGCGCGCCGCCTTCGTTGTGCTCAGGAAGGGCACGCACACGTTCGAAGCCGTGGTTGACATCGCGGCGCGGCGTGTCGTCAGCTGGCGCGAAGTGCGCGGCGTGCAAGCGACGTATCTCGACGAAGAGCTGCCGGGCGCCGGCGACATCGCGCTCGGCGATCCGGCCTTCCGCGCGGCGCTCGCACGACGCGGGCTCAGGGAGCCGAAGGATCTCTTCTGTATCGGGCTGCCGCCCGATACGCCGGACGCGCCGTCCGACGTCGGCAAGCGCGTCGCCCAGGTGTTTTGCCTCGTCACGAAAGACGCGGTCACGATGCCCTGGGGCCGTATGGTCGCCGGCCTCACGGCGATCGTCGACCTGGACACGAAGCGTGTGCTCCGCGTTCATGATGAGAAGAATGTCAGCCTCCCCGTGTCGGCCGAATACGCGCGCTACGACTCGGCCGCGGTCGGCCGGCTTCGGTCTGCCCTGGCGCCGCTCTCGGTGCAGGCGCCCAACGGGGCGAGCTTCCGGATGGACGGGAGCCTCGTCACCTGGGACAACTGGCGCTTCCACGTCCGCGTGGATCCTCGCGTAGGCCTCGTGCTCTCGCTGGTCGACTGGCGCGACGGAGAGCGCTGGCGACCCGTGCTCTATGAGGGTTCGCTCTCCGAGTTGTTCGTCCCGTACATGGACGTGTCGCGCCCCTTCTTCGCATTCGCATTCATGGACGCCGGGCAATACAGCGCCGGCGGCCTCGCGAAGTCGATGGTGCCGGGCGCCGACTGTCCGGCGGGTGCCGCGTTCATCGACGCCGTCGCGGCGGCGAGCGACGGGAAACCGAAACCGATTCCGCGCGCCGCATGCGTGTTCGAGCGCCTGAGTGGCGATCCCGCGTGGCGGCACATGGACATCATGACGGGCGCCGCCGAAGGCCGACAGCGCCGCGATCTGGTCGTACGCATGGCGGCGATGATCGGCAACTATGATTACGTGTTCGACTGGGTCCTCCTGCCCGACGGTGTGATCCAGGTGCGGACGGGCGCTACCGGCGTCGTCATGACGCGTGCGGTCGACGCGGCAAAGGTGACGGCAGACGAAAACGGCTCGCTACAGTTCGGCCGTCTGATCGCGCCGCACCTCCTCGCCGTGAACCACGATCACTACTTCAACTTCCGGCTCGACCTCGACGTGGATGGGCCGGACAATTCGCTCGTCGTCGAGCGGCTGGTGCGGAAGCAGTTGGCGCCCGGCGCGCCGCGTAAGAGTCTGTGGGTGAACGAGCCGTCAGTGGCGCGCACGGAGTCCGAGGCGCAGCTCGACGCCGGCATGCAGCCCGCGCTGTGGCGCGTCGCGAGCGCCACGCAGACGAACCGCGTCGGCTATCCGACGAGCTACCAGCTCTTGCCCGGGATGACGGCCGTGCCGCTTTTGGCGCCGGATGAATGGGCGCAGGGTCGAGCCGCATTCACGGAGCACAGTCTCTGGGTGACCCCGTTCCGCGACGACGAGCGCTACGCCGCCGGCCTGTACCCCACGCTCAGCCGCCCGCGCGAGCAGGGTCTTCCCGTCTGGACACGCGCCAATCGCACGATCGCGAACACCGACATCGTGCTTTGGTACACGTTCGGCATGCACCACGTCGTTCGGGCCGAGGATTGGCCCGTCATGCCGGTGGCTTGGAACGGCTTCGAACTGCGACCATTCGACTTCTTCAATCGAAGTCCGTCGCTCGATCTGCCGAAATGAGGGCGAATGCCTCTTCCGCGGCTCAACGCCTCGCTCGATCGAATGCGGCTACCCGGCCGGGGGGTTCGTCACACGGCTACGAAACGCCAGGCATCCGGCCGTCGCAGCCAGTCCGACCGATACCAAGAGTAACCCCGCCCCCGCCACCGACTGGTCTTCGACGAGGTAGAAGTTGCACACGCGCACCGGCGCCACGAGGTAGAGCCAACCTACAACCGACCACATCGGCAGCACGTTGGCGATCACGAACCCGCGACCCATCGGTCCAAGCCGCGACCAGCTGAGCGCGAGCGGCGCGCCCACGAACAACGGGAGGCTCACGAATTTCGCGACCTCCATCGTCGGTGATGCGAGAGCCGCGTCCAGTGCACGCGGCACCATCCACCACGAGCTCACGATCGCGGCCATGAGGGTTCCTGAAATCCCGTTCTCATTCCAGCGCTCGAGCGTTGCTCGCCACCGCGGCACGAGCGCCGTCGCCGTCAATGCACCGGCAACGGCGAGGAGTGGAATCTGCACCAGCATGTGGAGAATCATCACGCTCTCCAGCGCGTGGCGCGTCCACGGCAGCGCCAGGAGCGTGATGAGGCCCAGTCCGCCGAGCGCCGCGATCATTCGCGACTACCGCTCGCGCGCGCGGCCTCACTCGGCGCGACGTCGATGTCGAGCACACGCGCCAGCCGCCCCTCGACGTCGAGCAGGTGCACGGCCGCGTTGTGTTGAAAGTCTCCACGACCGTCCGGGATGACGGTGATGCCGAAGGCGGAAAGGAGTTGTGGCAACTCGCGCGCATCGTGCACGCGCGCAAAGCGCCAGTCGCGACCGTCGGCCTGATATCGTGCCGAGTAGGCGCGGAGTTGCTCCGGCGTGTCGCGCGGATCGAAGCTGATCGTCACGAGGCGCAGGCGGCCGTCCCCGCGCGAGCGCTCGGCGCGATCCAGACGCTGGAAGCTCGCGCTCAGGCGAGTGCAGAGCGTGACGCATTGCGTGTAGACAAAATCCACGGCGAGCGGCGCGCCACGGTAGGAGGCGAGCGAGAACGCGCGGCCGTCCTGATCGTCGAGCGCGACGATTGGAAGGGTCCGCGGATTCGCCGCAATGCTCACACGGCGCGCCTGTTCCGTGGTGAATGCGCGGAAGCCATCGGTCCCGCGCCACAACAGCGCACCGCCCGTCGCGCAAATCAGGAGTGACGCGACGGCGGTGCGAAGCCACGGCCCGTTACGCACTAATCGCTCGCACGCGACCGAGGAACTTGACGACGAACACCGTCGCCCCGGCGACGACGATCAGCGCGCAGAGGGCCCCCAGCTTGTCGAGCGCCAACCACGGCTCGAGATGGACTGCCCAGCGTCGCGGCACACTCATCGCGCCCGCGGCGAGGAATGCCGACGCGAACGCGAGGCTGCCGACCACGTACATCCAGAAGCCGGCACGATCGAGCCCGCTGTCGGTCGCTCCGGTCGAGAGGCCGAGGAAGTACATGAACCCAAAGAGCATCGCGACGACGCCGAGCAACAGGTACGTATGGAAGTGCCCCGGCACCCACAGCGTGTTGTGCATCACCCGGTTGATCGCGATGGTGCCGTCGAGCACTGCCGGAATCACGCCGACGCTCCAGCCCATGACCGCGGCGAACAGTAGACCGGCGGAGAGATTCCACTTCATACCCGAGCGATACACGTTCGCCAGCGTCGCCGCCGCCGTCACGGCGAGTACCGGCAGGCTGCTGGTATACGAAAGGACCTGTCCGAGCACGCTCGCCCACAGCGGGTTCGCGTAGTCCATGAACAGGTGATGCGGATAGACCGCGAGCACCATGAGCATCGTGGCGGTCCAGGCGATCAGGAACGGCTTGCTCGACTTCCATGGCCGTCCGGTGAACGTCGGCAGAATCTCGTACACGCCGATCACGGCCATGTAGATCGTCGAGTTGATGAAAACGTGCCCGAAGAAGTAGATGAGATTCTTGGCGAGGAGCGCGTTGACGCGAAATCCGGGGGCGTAGGCGTTGACGAGCGACATCGTGAGAATCACCGCGCCGACGGCGATCGCCGGAATGTTGATGATCGTCACGACGGTGCTCGCCACGACCGTGGGTGGCGGCGGGGGTTCCGTGGTGTTGCTGAACGCCTGCGGCCAGCCGAGGGCGCGGCCAAGGCTTCCATATTTGCTAATGATCGCGCGACCGGTATCGAGGAACAGCAACAAGAATCCGACGCCCACCACGAGCACGCCAATCAGGTACGACGCAGCCGCGCCGACGCTCCACACGCCTTGCGAGTGTGCCGGCAGCGGGAACAGGAACGTCCACCCCGCGGCGAAGCCGCCGATGAAGATCGCGCCCAGCACCAGCACGACGCCGATCAGGAAGCAGACGAGATTTGCGGCAAGGATCGCCGGACTGAGGCTCACATAGCGCGAAAGGAAGAACCACATCACCGCCGCGCCGCCGAGCCCGGAGATCGCGACCATGCCGATACCGTGCGCGGTGAGGAGCTGGTAAAACCGATTCGCCGGAATGGTGATGACGCCGGCCTGCGACGTCTTCATGAGCAAACCGAACACCATGAGCAGGGCGAGAACGAGCGCCGTGATCCCCGCATATGCAGCTACCAACCCCTTCCCGCGAAATGGAATCGCCCCGGAGTATCCCGCTTCGCCGGCGCGAGTGCGCAACTCAGACGTTGTCGAAGTCATGGATGCTCTCCTATGGCGCCGAGGAAACGACGATTTGTGAGAACATGGTGTGGTGCCCCAACCCGCAGTACTCGAGGCACAGGATGCGATACGTTCCTGGCGTGCTAAAGGTGTGGTGGATGACGTTCGTGAAACCGGGCATCGCCTGCGTCTGAGTGATGAGGCGATTGTTCGCGTCGTATAGACCGAATCCGTGATTCACGTCGGCGCCGGTGACGCGAATCTCGACCACTTTGCCGGCGGGCACGGTGTCCGGCGTGACGACCCAGGCCCATTGATTGCCGGTCGCCTCGATGACGACGTCGGCGGAAGCCGGCCCTCGTGAATACGGCAGCTTCGTCAGCGAGTAGCCAATCGCGGGGACGAATAAAAGGACGAGCGTCCAGAGGACGGTCTTTCGCCAACGCGCCGCCGACTTCGCGACATCCTCGGCGCTTGCGGTGCGAGTGACTGATCGGGCGACCCCCGCAAAGATGATGAGGAGGAAGACGCCGAGCGTTGCGGACACGAAGACAGCGACGGTCTGCTCCATGAGGCCTCCATCGGGTGGGGTGCGACAGGAGGGTGTCGCGCTGAGCCCATCGGCGGGCCTTTGAGCGAAGCTGCATCTTTTGCCCGCCCTGTCAAGCGAGCCGGCTCACGCCTCCGAGCCGCTGGTCGCTCCAGCCTTCTCCCCTTGACGTTCGAAAGGAGCGAACCATATACTCTTTTCGAGTGTCGAAAGGAGAACCATGACCGACCGCGACCGCGACGACCTGCTGCAAGGCACGCTCGACATGCTCGTCCTCAAGGCGCTGCAGCTGGGGGCGATGCACGGCTGGGGAATCACTGAACGGCTCGAGCAAGGATCGAAGAGCATCCTCCAGATCGGCGAAGGGTCGCTCTATCCCGCCCTCTACCGACTCGAACGCCAAGGTTTTGTCGAGTCGTCGTGGGGCACGGCGGAGAACAACCGG
>Ga0105248_10009772_pt1 | contig 10569 bp, 6 predicted proteins | sample KBSS34metaG_FD_81524 | JGI IMG/M metagenome (GOLD analysis project Ga0105248, IMG submission 81524) | Switchgrass rhizosphere microbial communities from Kellogg Biological Station, Michigan, USA - KBS S3-4 metaG | ecosystem: Host-associated > Plants > Roots > Rhizosphere > Soil | place... | reverse complement strand
GGCCGCCAGCACCGAACCGGCCAGCCCCCGCGGCGCCGCCGCCACCCGGACACCCGTCGCACGGGCCTGGGGTCCGCCGCCCGCTGCGACGACCGTCCCGACGGCCGATCCGACGACCGGCGCGTCCGCCCCCGCCCGGCCGGCGCCGGCCGCGACGGCACCACCGGTCCCGACGGCCGCCGCCCGGGCGCGGGTGGACCTCAACTACCCGGACTTCCGCGGTACCACCGGCCTACGGCTCAACGGATCGGCGCACATCGTGGACGGCCGGCTCGTGATGGGCAACGGCCCGAACTCCGCCGCCAGCGCCTGGGCGACCACACGGGTCGACCCGGCCCGGTCCTGGTCGACGTCGATCACCGCCACGATGACACCGAACGCTGACGGCCTCGCGTTCGTCCTGCAGGCGCAGTCGTTGTCGGCCGTCGGTTCGCCCGGGGACGGACTCGGCTACGGCCACCGGCCCGGGTCGTCCGGCCCGTCGATCTCGCCCAGCGTCGCGGTCGAGTTCGCCGCCGGTTCGCGCGGTTCGGACACGCTCGGCCCGCACGTCGGCGTGACGGAGAACGGCGATGTCACGCACCATCTGGTCGCCCGAACGCCACCGGCCAGCCTGTCCGGGGGTCCGCTGCTCATCACCCTGACCTACGACGCCGTGGGCCACCACCTCACCGCGTACCTGCGGCCGGATCAGACCCTGGGTGGCGCCCTGGCCAACTACCAGGTCGCTCCGGTGTTCGAGGTCGACGTCGATCTGGCCCAGTTCTTGGGACCGGGGCCGGTCTACGCCGGTCTGACCGGCGGCACAGGATCCGTCGCCGGTGCCGGCGAGTCCGTCACGTCGTGGTCGTACACCGAAGGGCCGCTGAGTCTGGACGAGCCGTGACGGATCACGAGATCGTCACCTTGTCGATGTCCGGCCCCGACACGTTCTCCGCCGTGTCGAACGCCACCCGGACCGCGCCGGCCGGGATGAACGTCACGAAGCTGACGGTCTCCGGGGTGTTCGCATCCGGGCCGATGACGTCCCGGTCGAACACGACCGCGTCGTTGACCGCGACGACGAGGTGGCGCACGCCTTCCGCCTCGTACAGGACCGTCACCGTCCGGGTCCCGGCGGCCGGCACATCGAGCGGAACGATCAGGCCCACCGGACCGGTGAGGCCGTGCACCCGGAACCGACCAGAACATGGCCCACAGGCCTCGACCGTCGCGCCGGGCGAGATGATGTTCGCCGCGTACTCGGCCTCCACCGCGATCGGCGCGAACTGCGCCTGGGCCGGAGTGTTCGGCGGAATGATCGTCGAAGTCCCGGCCGTAGACGGACCGGACGCGCTCGACCCGCCGCTGCCGGCGGTCGTGGTCACCACGGCATTGGGAGCCATGGCGGCGGTCGGAGCCGGCGCGGTGAGCAACCACGGGACGAGGACGCTGGCAACCGCCGCGGCCACGAGCACCACGAGCAGCGCCAGTCGGTGACGCGGGACCACGGATTCCGGGGCAAGGCTCACCGATGTGTTCGTCTCGATCGTCTCACTCACTCCTCGACGTCTACTCGTCGCGATTCTAACCAGCGCGGCTGGTTCGTCCACCGACCGGATCTTGCGCAACCGCCGGGACACCAGCGTTTCACCGCTGGGCATCATGCACGACGAATCCGGTACGGCTAGAGATTGCAGTGCGCGAGGCTCTGGGCGAGGGCGTTGAGGACGGGGTGGGTTGTGGTGACCGTTCTGATGAGGGTGATGAGCCGGAACCTCGTGTGCGCGGGCAAAGGTTGGTCGGCGAAGGTGGTGAGGATGGTGACCCACAGGCGTTCGGTGGGGGTCTGGGCGGTGGCGGCAACGATGGCGGCGAGGGCGATCAGCGTCTCGGGGTGAGGCTCCGTGTGAAGGTGTTCGTACAGGAGTTGCTGGCGGCGAAGGCGGTGGCGCTCGGTGAGGTACTGGTAGCCGAGATGCTGCTGGCCGTGTCGGGCCAGGGTCAGTAACGCCCGGTGGGGTTGGCGCCGGAGGAGGACTTCGGCCTGCCCCGTGGTGAGGGCGGGGTGGTTCAGTTGCAGGCGAAGCTCGGATCGGTACCAGTCGGGGCTGTGGGCGAGCCAGTCCTGGATGGCCTCCGGTGCAGTGGCCGGCAGGGGCGCTGTGGAGAATGCGTCCAGATCGATCCAGAGTCGCTCGACGGCGCTGGCGGACTGCTCAGCCGGTTGGTTCCAGTGCCGGTGCCACATCTCGGCCTGGGTGGCGATTCCGTCGTCGGGGTCGGGTAGCCCGCTCCGGACGGTCGTGGTGGGCGCCGGCCTGAGCCCACCCGGCAGCGGAGCAAGGAGGCGCGCCGCTGCGCGAATCCCGGCGGCGTTGCCGGCACTGGGGAACTCGGCCGCGAGCTGGCTGTCCGTGGCGTGGTCGGCGGTCAGTGCGAGCAGCTTGTCATGTTCGGCGTGGTGCATCTCGTGAAGGACAACGGCCAGAAGTCGAGTGGGGTCGGGTGGCCCGTTGAGAAGCTCGACATCGACGATCATCGTGGGTCGTTCCCGTCCCGGGTGGAGGACCGCGTCGCGACCGCGGCCGGGCTCGCCGACCACGATGGCCGGTACCGGGAGCTGTGATTGCCGGCTCAGCCAGGCGGCGAACCGTTGCCCGGCGACGAACCGTTGTGAGGCATCGCCGTAGGTCTGAGCGACGATGTCTGGCCCGATATCGGCCCGAAATCGCGCGACAAGGCTCGCGTCGGCCAGCCGGAACCATTGATGGAGTTGGCGACCACCGACGGTGGGAACGGTGTCGAGGCCGGGGCGGATGGGCGTCATCGTGGTCGGCGCAGCCGCGTGACGAACCGCTTCCGGCAGCTCCCACATGGGCCGTACCCGGGCCCAACCAGGCTCGTGGTCCGCTGGCGCATCCGCGTCGGTCATGGACACGTCCACATCGCCGGCGGCGTTCTGGTCAGGGTCGACCCACTCGATCCAGAGCTCCGATTCCGTGAACCAGTACGTCACCGTGCCGTCGGTGGGCGTCCCGTTCGGCCTGCGGCCCAGACCGACCACGTACCGGGCGACGTTCAACTGGCCTGCGTGAATCCTGCCCCGACCGGCGGACGCCCCTGGTGGCGGTTCCTGCGGCCAGCCGTCCACCACCTCCGGCGCCGCAACGGCGGGCACGGCCAGGATCGGGCCGGGGAACCTGGCCGTCGCCTGGCGACCGTCGGGCCACTCGATCCAGACCATCGACTCGGTGAACTGGAAGGAGACCGGGCCGAAGGTGGTATCCCCACCCCTTGTCCCGCCCAACCCGATCCGGTTCCGCTGCACCAGAAGACCGCCCGAGGCTGAGACTCTGCCCTTACCCTTGGCCGCGTCCGGTGGTGGCCCGTCCAGCCAGCCGTCGCTCACCTCTGGCACTGACGTGGTCAGGGTCTGGCCGGGGAACGTGACTGTCGCCCGCCGCCCGTCGGTCCATTCGATCCAGATCGTCGACTCGGTGTGCCAGTGGGACACCTTGCCGACGGTGGGCAGCCCGCCGCGGGTGCTACCAACGGGGACCATGCGTCCCGCCACGCTCAAGTTACCCGCGGCAATCCTGCCCGTGCCGATAGTCGCATCTGTTGGTGGTTCCTGCCGCCAGCCGTCCACCACTGTCCACGCTAAGGCGGCTGGCATGGTGAAGGTCGGTTCGGCGAACTCGACGAACGCCCGGCGGCCGTCGGGCCACGCGATCCAGACCATCGACTCGGTGTAATGGTAGGAGACCGGGCCGGCGGTGGACGTCCTGTTCCTCTTTCGGCCAACCTGGATCAGATGCGATTGGTGGGAGAATACGCCGCCCTTCGATATCCGGCCTTCGTCTGCGACGGCATTCGCTGGCGGATCGTGCGGCCAGCCGTCCGCTACGGGCGTTGATGGAGTTGGCCTGATCAGGACCGGGGAGGAAAAGGCGACTGTCGCGTGCCGCCCGTCGGGCCATTCGATCCAGATCGTCGACTCAGTGTGCCAGTAGGACACCGGGCCGGCGCTCGGTTTCCCGCCGCGATTCGTGCCGACCTTGGCCGTCTGTCCGCCGACGCTCAACTTGCCCCCGGCAATCCTGCCCGTGCCGGCCGTCGCGCCCGGGGGCGGGCTCGGCGACCAATCATCCTCCACCTTCTGCCCTCCGGTGGAGGCCATCGACAGTGTGGGGCGGGAGAACGTGACCATCGCCCGGCGGCCGTCGGGCCATTCGAGCCAACTCTTCGATTCGGTGTACCAGTAGGACACTGGTCCCGCGCTAGGCTGCCCGCCTCGGTTCTTCCCCACCGGGAAACGGTGCCCGGCGATATCGATCCGGCCCTTGCTTGACACGGTGCCGCCGCCGGCCACCGCGTCCCCGGGCGGGTCCTGCCGCCAGCCGTCCTCCACATCCGGTGGCGCCGTGGACGGAATGGTCAGGGTCGGACGTGGGAACGTGATCATCACCCGGCGAGGGTGTGCGGTGGAGGTCACCGGCGGAGCGGCGAGGACGGCCGGCTCGATGGATGGCGGCGCATGGGTGTGGCTGAGGTGTGCGGGCAACTCGAGCGCCGAGGCGTAGGCGCGCGGATTCTCGGTGGGATCGCGCGGCCGCGGGTCGGTCTCGACGCTCCCCGCACCGGTGGGAATCGTTGCGGTGGTGACGTTTTCGATGTGCCAGGTGACGGTGTGGTGGGCGTGCCATCCGGCGTGGGCGGCGACGGCGGCGGCCGCGCGGGCGAGTTCGTTGGTGGCCAGGTGGGAGTGGTCGTGGGCGTAGGGGGTGTCGTGGAGTGCCTGGTTCCATTGATGGGTGGCTTCGACGTGTGTGTGGAGACGCTCGCGGAGTCGTTCCTGTGCGGGCGAGCCCTGCAGGCTCAGCCATAGGTTACGCAGCGGCGTGGTGTCGGTTCGCCACAACGGATGTTGCTCGATGAGGTCGGCGAATTCGAGGGTCTGCCCGAGCGGGACATCGAGCAGCCGGCTCTCAGCCGGCCGGGTGGCCAGATAGTGGACGGTGGGACGGGTGACACGCAGCAACCGGACCGGCACCTGACCCGGTTCGCCCCGGTAGAGGCTTCGCAGCGAGCCGTCGGGGTTGACGAGTTCGACGCCGAGTTTGAGCAGGCGCGGGATGAGGCGGAGCAGAGCGTCGCCGATATCGGCGGCGTTACGGATACCGCGGGGCCACGCGGTACCGGCCTCGGTCCACCGTTCGCTCCCACCGAGGTACGCCTCGAGAGCGACGATGCGCGCCGCCCGCAGCCTCGGATCGCGGGTGCCGAGCTCATAGCTGTCGGGGTGGGCGGCGCGGTCGACCCGGAATGCCGTCACGAGTCCGGCCCGCAGCTCGGTGATGACCAGCCGGGGGTCCTCGAACGCCAGCGCGTCATCGTCGTCATAGCCGAGCCAGCGGGTCACGAAGGCGGGCCTGGCCGCGAACAACGCTTCGAGGTAGCTGTCCCCCGAGGCATGCACCTGGACCGGGAACACGTTCAACGTCGCCATCCGGACGAACTGGGCCGGCGACGGCGTGTGGTCCCGGGTGCCGACATCCGGGCCGACCGACCACGGGTTGAGACGGTCGTGTCGGCCGCGCTGGGTCGGCTCCCGCGGATCCGCCAACCGGGGATCCTGTTCCTCCTCGCCCCACAGCACGACCGGGTTGGGATCGATCTCGAACTCACCGGTGACCACCGGGTCAGGCACCGTGGTCGCGACCCTCGCCAGCGCCGCCTGGGCCGAGCCGACGAGGTGAGCGGGGGCCCACTGAAGCGATGTCGAGGCACCGGCCTGGATCGTCGGTACCGCCGTCGCTGCCCCGTCGGTCGCGCTCACGTCGAGCATGACCCGGTCCGTCCCCGTCGGGTCGATCGGGCTTGACGGCTGATGACGGTTGGCCGGCCGGAACCCGGATTCCGGGTCCACGGCCGGGGCCGCTGGCGTCTCGGCGGCATCGCGCAACCAGGCCACGACCCGGTCCCGGTCCGGCCTGGCCCACCGGGCCGGGATGACCGCCCGATACCGCGACGGTGTCGGCCCATCCGTGCTCCGGGCAGCCACCTCCTTGGTGACCTTGACGATCTTCGTACCCTTCGACGTCTTCGTGACCTTGGTGATCTTCGTGACCTTGCCGGCCGGCGTGCTGTCCCGGCCGTACCGGCTCGGCCGGCGGGCCGGGCCCGACCGGTCATGCCGGCCGTCACCAGCTTCGCGGCCTTCGCGGCCTTCGCGGTCGCCCGGACCCGCCGTGACAAGCATCCACTGGCCCACGAGTACCTGGATCTGGATGTCGATGACGTGAGGGTCGGTCATGCCGTACCGACCGACGTCGCCGGGGTCGGAAATCTCGTCGACGGTCAGCGGTCGGTTGTGGCGCAGCATCACCGCCCACAGGCGCAGCGCACCCGTGGGATCCACCCCACCGGCCTCCCCCATGGCGTGCATCACCGCGGCGGGAACCGGCGGCACATCGTTGACCGCGAACGAACTCAGCGGCGCAGCAGGGTCGGTGTGAAACGACGGCACACCCGGCGCCGACTCGAGCCGCAACCGACCCGACACCCGCCCACCCGGCCGCCGTGGTGTTGGTCCCACCGAGTGCGCACCCGCCGCCGGGCCGTCCTTAGCCTCCTCCTGCTTGATCGGCACCTGTAGATTCCGCCGGACGTAGTCGTCTCCGTAGTCGGCCAGCACCAACGCGTACCGGTTGGTCCGCCGATTGAACGCATTGTCCAAAGCAACCAGTACCTGGATAGGCATCCACTCGAGTCTGCCGTACTTGGTGGGTAGCCGGATCCTGAACTCGATGAACAGGGCATTGATCCGCGAGTGATCAGGTTCGCCGTCCGGAGTGAGGGCCGTGTTCGCGAACGCGACCGAACTCGCCGCCCCTTCCGCACTCATCACCCTCTTCTTACCACTCAGGTGAATTTCTTGGCCGTACCGCGGATATAGCCGATATTTGGCTTCCCAGAGCCGCAGAGCCTCCTCGGAATCAAGGACCGCGCCGACATAGACCCCGAGGAACTCGCCGTTACTGAGAAGGAGATTCTCGGCATACGCAGCGGCCGTCAAGAAAAGGCCCTTCTGTCCGGCCAGGTTCTCGAACGGTCGGAAATGGTTGTCGGCCAGTTGATCCGCCCTGACCCGACGCGACGCCGCCGGCCGGCCGAGGATCAGCCGACGAATTTCCGCCGCCACGTTGTGCTCGAGCTTCTCGAAAATCGAACGCTGATTCCGCACCAGCCGCACCGGCAAACGACGATCGGCTGGATCCTCAGCTATGGCGAGTACACGCGCCTTGTTGCGCGAGAACTTCGCCGTGACCTGGTGAGCGTTCGCCCGCACCACAGCATGGACCCGACCCTGCGCGTCGGCAAACAGTTCGTAGACCCGCTCACTCGGCGCCGCGGCATCACGCCACGGAAACGCGTCATCCATCGCCGGATCCAGCTCCACCGAGTGGCTGATCCAGCGAAGCAGAATCACCTCATCCGCGCCCTCATCCTGCTCCGCGTCCCACACCTGCTCAACCCGGCCACCATCCAACCGACGCACCGCCGGCCGCCACGCCAACGTCAGCGACTGGTCGTCCCGGCCGGCCGACCCGTCACGGCCGCCCCGCGAACCGGCGGAACCCTCTCCCGATCGATCCTCACCCGGCACGGCGGGCGACCCCCACCGATCGAGCCGACCACCACGACACCGGTGTGGCAACACCACCGGCTCGGCCCAACGGGGCGCTTGCCTGCCATTCGGGGGCGTCGCTGTCCATTGCGGACGATCAGGCGTCGCCCGGGCGCCGGCCCCGAGCTCGACCGGCCGGGTTCGGCGCCGAGACGATGTCCAGCCCGTCGCCCCCGACCAGCCCGAGCTCGATGGCGGCCCGCGTCAGTTGCGCCTTGTTGTTGACGAGCAGCTTGCGCCGAACGCTCTTCGCATACGTATTGACCGTCGCCTCGGACAACCGCATGCGCACGGCGATCTGCCGCTGGGTCAGCCCCAGGGCGATCAGCCGGACCGTCTCGACCTCCCGGGGGGCCAGCCCCGCCGGCCTCCCGGACACCGGATGCGGTACGCCCAACTGCCGCTGGAGCCGTTCCACCAGCTCGGGCGAGACGACCAGGGCCCCGGCGATGACCAGCCGTACGGCCGCCATCAACTCCTCGAGGCCACAGGTACGGGTGACACAGGCCCGCGCCCCCGAGCGGATCGCGTCCACCAGCTGGTCCGCCTGGTCCCAATCGGCCGCGACCACGGCCGGGGCGATCTTCGACACCGCGGCGATGAGGGCACTGTCCTGATTGGAGTCCCGCGCGAGCCCGAGAACCGCGACGTCGTAGCAACCGGATCCGTCGGGCCAGTCGATCTCCTCGACCGACGGCACCGACGCGGCGACGGTGAAGTCGGGCTGGTCGGCGAGCACCCGCTCGAGCCCAGCCCGACTCAGCGGCTCATCGTGGATGATCACCACTTGAGCGACCGATTGTTGACGAACCACTGGGCCACCTCATCATCAGCAGCTCGACGTCTGTCCCTGACGCCAGGTAGACCGCACTGTCCCCGGCGCGAGCGTGTCATTCCTGCATATCGGCGGCGGAGCCACTCGGTGGGGCACGGCGGGTGATGACCCGGCAGACCTCGTCGCGGGGACGCAGCCCCCGCGCCAGTAGCGCCTCGCGCAGTGCCCGCAGGCCGTGGAAACTACGGGACTTCACCGTCCCCGGTGAAATCCCGAGGACCGCCGCCACGTCGGCCACCGACCGGTGACGCAGGTAGACCTCCACCATGACGAGGCGGAGGCAGTCGGGCAGGGACAGCAGCGCGTCCCGGACGACGTCGCGGTCCATCGGCCGTTGGTCGTGGTCACCGGCATCGGCGACCAGGAGCGGACGCGCTGACGACATGATGCTCCCTCCAACATCGCTGTGCAGTCGAACTCGGACGCGGGAACGCCCCAATTCTCACTCAACATCAGAAACGTATGAACCGGACGGGCCATTGTCTTGAGTCAAACGCCTCAACTACTCCGGCGGCGCCGCGCCGGCCCGACCACGAGCCGCTGGTCTCACGGCCACCGTCCTGAGTCGACACTCAACGACTCCGGCGCTGACCAGCACGTCGGTGAACCAGGAACTCCGGATCGACGTATCTAGTGAGCGCCCGGAGCGAAAGGAGAGGTCGCCATGTCGACCGGTCATCAATGTCACACGTTGGCGTCGACCTCCACTGTGGATGGTGCGTCCTTTCCGGCCCGGATCAGGGTCGCGGTCGTCGACGACCGGCCCATGACCCGGGCCGGGGTCGAGCAGGTCGTGGCCGGCGACCACGGGCTCCACCTGGTCGCCTCCGTACCGGAGGTCGACGACCTGCGGAGGGCCCGCACCCGCTGCGACGTTGTGCTGATCATGCTGCCGACCGTCGACGTCGGTCAGGCCCTCGAGATGGTCAGCACCGCCGCCGGGATCGGCCGGGCGCTCGTCACATCGACCTGGGAGCGCCGACCCACGGTCCTCGGGGTGCTCCGGGCCGGGGCGCGTGGGTGTCTGACCCGCCAGTCACCGTCGGCCGCCCTCGTCGACGGCGTAAGGATCGTCGGCCAGGGCGGCATCTACCTCTGCGCCGAGCTGGTTGACCAGTTGCGCCGGGAGATGGGCCAGGCGCGGCCCGACGTCGCGGCCCGCCTCGCCCCTCGTGAGATCGAGACTCTCCGATGGATCGCCTGGGGCTACACCCAGATGCAGATAGCCACGAGGATGGGCCTCACGGAGGCGACGATCAATACCTATGCCAAGCGCATCCGGCGCAAGCTGGAGGTCGGTAACAAGGCCCAGTTGACCCGCATCGCCGTCGACCTGGGTTACCTCGAAGACGGCCCGCGCGACGACGCCGCATGATGGATCAACGCCGACTCAGGAAGGGGGAACGGGGATGACCGCCCAGGCCGACTACCAGGCCTTCATGACCCGAGCGAACGCGATACAGGCCCAGCTCGCGGAGACACACGAACGCTTACTGGAGGCCGAAATCACGGGTACGTCCGGGCCAGTGACCGTGACCATCAGCGCCGGCGGCGAGCTGCGCGACGTCAGCATCAACGGCAGCCCACCGCCGAGCATTGAGAGCATCCGCACCAACATCCTGGCCGCCCATCAACACGCCGTCGCCCGGGCCCGGGAGATGGCCAACGAGCTGATGCGACCGTTCCAGGACATGCTCGGCGAGGTCGAGCGCGGCGGCCCCCCGCCGAGATGACGGGAGTCGCTCAGCCAGCCGTCCCGCTTGAGGTACACGGCGCCAGGGCCGCGGTCGCCAACTCACGCAGCCATCCCGTCTGGCCGACCCACCGTCGCTCCAGCGCGAGTGCGGCCCCTATCCATTCGTAGCTGACCTCCCGCGCCAGCCCGGGAATCCCACGACGATGGAGGTCACCCATCGGTCGCCCGGTCATGGCCTCCGCGATCCACCTGAGCACGACAGCGTCGGCCCGGTCCGCCGCCTGCTCCGCGTCGACCGCCGGCGCCACGCCTTCCTCGGGGCCGCGCCTTCCTCGGGGGCCGCGCCTTCCTCGGGGGCCGCGCCTT
>Ga0105248_10009769_pt1 | contig 10571 bp, 5 predicted proteins | sample KBSS34metaG_FD_81524 | JGI IMG/M metagenome (GOLD analysis project Ga0105248, IMG submission 81524) | Switchgrass rhizosphere microbial communities from Kellogg Biological Station, Michigan, USA - KBS S3-4 metaG | ecosystem: Host-associated > Plants > Roots > Rhizosphere > Soil | place... | reverse complement strand
CACTTCACCCTGGCTCTGGGTTTTGGCAAGAGTGCTGAGCAGGCCCTGAGCCAGGCCCGCGGCTCGTTGAGAAAAGGCTTTATCGCCTGCCGGCGAGAGTACGAAGTCGGCTGGCAATCAGCCTTGCGCGGGTTACCTGAAATCAGCGTCGCGTACCGAAAGCAGTTCCGTCTGGCGGTGCTGGTTCTGAAGGCGCATGAAGATAAGACCGTCCGCGGTGCAAGTGTCGCTTCCCTTTCAAGTCCATGGATCGGCGGCGCCGCTGCCAACGAGCCAAATGTTAGTGGTTATCACCTTGTCTGGGCACGTGACCTTTATCAGGTGGCCACCGCATTCCTTGCCTTGGGTGATAAGGCCGCGGCCGGCCGCGCGTTGGACTATCTTTTTCAGAGGCAGCAAAGAGCAGATGGCAGCTTCCCGCAAATTACCTGGGTGGACGGAAGACCTGTGGGGGATGCCGTGCAAATGGACGAGGTCTCGTACCCACTGATTCTCGCTTATCAAATTGGACGAACGGACCGCGACACGTACGCGCACGTCAAACTTTCTGCGGATTACATTGTCAGGACGGGCCCGGTGACGCAACAGGAACGGTGGGAGGAAAAGGGCGGATACTCACCGGCGACGATTGCGGCCGAAATTGCCGGTCTGGTTTGCGCTGCGGAAATAGCGCGACGTAACGGCGACGAAGCTTCTGCGAAACAGTATCTCACCGTCGCCGACGATTGGGCGAACAAAGTCGAAAGCTGGACGGCAACCACCAACGGGAAATACGGTGATGGCAAGTACTATCTGCGGCTGACCCAAAAAGGGACTCCCAACCTTGGAGATCGAATCGAGCTTAACAACAACGGTGGCGGCGCCGATGAACGCGAGATCGTCGATCCCAGCTTCCTTGAACTCGTCCGGCTCGGTATTAAATCAGCGCACGATCCTCTCGTCGAAAGCTCCCTTAGAGTGGTCGATCAATTGATCCGGGTTAAGACTCCGCACGGCGATGGATGGTTTCGCTATGTCCGTGACGGATACGGTGAGATGGAGGATGGGCGTCCCTGGAACTGGGACGGCAAATACACTGGCAAGGGTCATCTTTGGGTGCTGTTGACGGGAGAGCGGGGCGAATATGAAATCGCGCGCGGCGAATATGCGAACGCCCGACGGCGACTGGACACAATGCTGGGCTTTGCCAACGAGGGAATGATGCTGCCGGAGCAGGTTTGGGACCGACCACAGAGCCCAGGCCCGGACCTCGAGTTTGGCGAGGGCACCGGCTCGGCGACGCCGCTCGCCTGGTCAATGGCCCAGTTCATTCGGCTGGCGGTCAATCTCAATGCCCGAAAGAACCTCGACATGCCGGCAATCGTGGCGGCGCGATATTTAAAGTGATGAAGTTTTTTGATCTCAGCGCCAAAGGCGCGAAATGTAATAGCCCAGGGCAACGCCCTGGGTTAGGTAGTTCAATCAGACCAGGCGCTGAAAGCGCGTAATCAGCATTCATGGCTAATCGAATTCCGCGCCTTCAGCGCTTATGACCTTCAATACCGTTAACCTGGGCCGTCGGCCCAGGCTGTTACATTTGCGCGCCTTTGGCGCTTTGCCAAGTGGATGAACAAAACGTTTTCCGGACTACTAGCTATTCTCTTGTCGCTGAGCACTCTTCTTGCCCAGCCGGCATTTGCCCCACCTCGCCCGGTTCAGCAAATTGCCCGCCCTGCTCACTTTAGCCAAAGCGATGATGCTTTTCTCGAAGATCTTTCGCGCCGCACCTTCACCTATTTCATTGACCAGGCTGACGCCAATACCGGTCTGGTGCTGGACCGAGCGCGATCTGACGGCTCGCCTCACGACGAGACGCACCGAAACACCGCGAGTATTGCAGCCACTGGCTTTGGGCTAACGGCGCTCTGCATCGCCGCCGAACGGGGGTGGATTGCTCGCCGGGAATCGCGGGCGCGGGTACACGCTGCGTTGACGTTCTTCGCCGAACGCGCGGTCAATGAACACGGCTGGTTTTATCACTGGATGGATTACAAAACCGGAGCGCGGCAATGGAATAGTGAAATCTCGTCAATCGATTCCGCTTTACTCCTGGCGGGTATTCTCACTGCCCGGCAGTGTTTTAGCGAGGACCCTGAGATCGTGCGTCTGGCCACCAAAATCTACAACCGGGTCGATTTCCGATGGATGCTCAATGGCGATCCGCTTCTGCTTTCCCATGGATGGAAACCGGAAATCGGATTTCTTCGCCCGCGCTGGGACACCTTTAGCGAAGATACCATCCTCTATCTCCTGGCGATTGGATCACCCACGCACTCAATTTCGCCGCGATCCTGGTATGCACTGTGGCGTGATCGTTACCGGTACGAGGGCTTTAGCTACTTTACCAGCATCGGTGTGCCGCTCTTCATGCACCAGTACGCTCACGCCTGGATCGATTTTCGCGGCCGGCGAGAGGTTAAAAACGATCGGATCGATTACTTCGAGAACTCGATTAATGCGACGCTTGCCCATCGTGCTTTTTGCCTCAATCTGGCGCGCGAGTTTCCGGCGTTTGGCCCAAACATGTGGGGCATCACTGCTTCAGACAGCGTCAAAGGATATGTAGTCTGGGGTGGGCCTCCGGCGGACCCGCAAATAGACGGCACCCTCGTTCCTTCCGCCGCCGCCGGCTCGTTGATGTTCACACCCCGGTTATCGCTGGCGGTTTTGAAGACGATGCGCGAGAAATTCGGAGATAGGATTTATGGGCGTTACGGTTTCATCGACGCGTTCAACCCGGAACGGGGCTGGGTTGATAGCGATGTTATAGGAATCAATCTCGGAATTACCCTGCTGAGTACCGAGAACGCACGGACGGAAAATGTATGGCGTTGGTTTATGAGAAACCACGAGATTACGCGAGCGATGAGGTTGATCGGCCTTCAACGCTCGAGAAAGCGTCAGGAGAGATCTCCCGACACGGATCTTAAAAAGGGAGTGGTCAATCGGAACGATCTGGAGCCACAGAAAACGCGGTTCTTACGCTAAATTATTGCGAGGGTTGCCAGGCGCGTGGGGATTGGAAGTCCAGGCCCCTGCCATACAACGATCACCTGCTCAACGGCTTTGGGCTATGAACGCTGATAGCCTTGAGCCCCCGCCTCAGTTGCTTCTTTAACCTGATCAGATTTGAGGTCGTTGCTAATAGCCGCGAGGTGGGCAACAGTGGCGAGGAGCTGATCGGAGCTAATGGGTTTAGCAAGGTGTACGTGGAAACCCGCAGCTAACGCGCGCGCACGATCCTCTTTTCGCGCATAAGCTGTCAACGCGGCGGCTGGAATACGCCCGCCAGTTTCGGGTGAAAGAGCACGAACTTTCTTGATCAATGCGTAGCCGTCTTCACCGGGCATGCCGATGTCACTCACCAACACGTCGGGCCTCCACTCTTTGAGCAGCTCGAACGCATCGCTTGCGGATTCACAGGTCCGGACATCCGCGCCTGAGCGCTCAATCATGGTACGTAGCAGCTCTAAAGTATCCGACTCATCATCGACTACCAATACGCGCAAGCCACTAAGCGCCATCGCTGCAGAGGTGAGCTTTTCGTTGCCATTGGCCTGCGAAGCGAGCTTGTAGCTACCCGAGCCGTTGCGTGAAGTAATGGGCGGAAAAATGAGGGAAAACGTACTGCCTTTTCCCTCCCCCTCACTCTCAGCGCACACAGTTCCACCGTGAAGTTCGACGAGGTGACGAACAATTCCGAGCCCGAGTCCGAGGCCACCATAAGCGCGAGTAGTTGAACTGTCGCCCTGGCGAAATCGATCGAATACATGCGGCAGGAGCTCCGGTCCAATTCCCTTGCCGTTGTCTTGCACGATGACAATTGTCTGGGTTTCGAGTTGCTTAAGAGTGATGTCCACTCGACCGCCTGCGGGTGTGAACTTCACCGCGTTCGAAAGCAGATTCCAAATCACCTGTTGAAGTCGCGCGGGATCGCCGGAAACCGGGCGCACCATGGGTCTGTGCCTGTATCTCAGTTGAATAGACTTTGCGTTAGCCGCTGGAAGGACAACGCCGATCGCGGACTCGATAACGGCTGACATGTCGACTGGTTGCGTCTCGATCCGTAGTTTCCCGGAAATAATTCGGGACACATCAAGCAGGTCCTCTATTAGCTGTGTCTGGCTGCGCGCGTTACGCTCGATCGCCTCAAGTCCCTGGGCCATCAATGCTTCACTAGGTCCGGATGTGCGTAACAAATTTGCCCAGCCCAAAAGTGAAGTCAGGGGCGTGCGCAGTTCATGTGAAAGCGTTGCCAGGAACTCGTCCTTGCTCCGGTTAGCCGCTTCCGCCTCGGCGCGCGCCTGTTGCTCTCGCAGCAGCAATTGACCCCGATCCTCCTCTGAACGTTTCAGTTCATCAATATATCCGGAGAGCTCATCTATATGCCGCTGCGCGAGATCAGCCTGCGCTTCGGAGGCTTCAATGTTTTTGAGATACGTGTCATAGGTGAGGTAAATGATCGCAACTATCGGGATGGTGGCGATCACGGCATAAAAGCCGTATCCCCGAATGAGATGAGCGATGATGCCTGCGGCCGAAGCTCCGGCAAAATAAGTGACTGAAGTCCAAAGATAGAATTTTCTCCAGGTGGTCCAGACCGGCTGCTCGATTTTGTTGGCTTTCTCGATCGCAATCAGCACCGTGTTGGCAACGTATTGCACGAGCGCCATCACGCAAATCGCGACAATGAAATCCGCAGAATAATCGGGCCGAACGATGTCAATCAATCGACCAAAAAGAGAGCGGAGCGCCCAAACTGTGAGAGCAGTCGAAGTCGCGAGCATGCCTGAGTTGAAGAAGACGGTGCGGGTTTTTCGAGTAATTCGGAGGCTTGAGCAGGCTCCATCAACCGCGGATAGCACAATGGCTGCTTCGCCACCGTAGAGCAGCATCGTGAGAAAGATAAGCGTGTCGGAAGCTGTAATGCGTCCGCTGACCCGTGGAATCCTTATCCCAATCTGCGAAGCAACTGCCAGCATTAACGCGAGGAACAGAAACCGCAGATCGAGTCGACTTACAGGTAGGCGAAAAATCGAGAAGCCGGTAATTGTCAAACCGACGACAGCGATGCCCCACATGTAACGTTTGGCGAAACGCTCTCTGTTCATCAGCCCGGTCCTGGTTCAGAAGGAAAGGATTTCGGTTATGAGAGAGTGCAGTTTAATGCTCTGAATGATCGCTTCTATCGATCACGGAACTGGTGTTAATCGCCGTAAATCTCGGCCAACTGCGCCTGTAATATCAAATCGCCCGTGATCACGCCATCGCCGGTAATTACCCCGTCGCCGGTTATGACCCCGTCGCCCAGAATGTCACCGTCACTAAACGCGCCGTCAGCAAGCAGCGCGCCGATGCTGAGAAACGGGACACCGTCACCAGTAATAACTCCGTTGCTCGTCATGATTTGCGAGCCCATAACAAGGCCATCAGAGATCATCGTTAAGTCACCAGTGATCACGCCATCACCAGTGATCACACCATCACCGGTGATCACACCGTCGCTTAACAAATTACCGAGGCCGTAAATCCTTTGATACTTGCTGATCAGGTTGCTGCCAGTCAGGTACGTGTGATCAAGCTCAATACCACGCGACCAGTTGAACGCCTGACCCGCAATGCTCGTTCTGGGCACCGGCAGCCAGCTGATGGTCAGCAATGGATCGCCGTTAGGCGTGTTGGAGTTCAGATCACTGCGCACCAGGTGAGCCAGACGGACCGCGCCTTTCGCATTCATCTGGCCAGCTCCCTGTTCCAACATGTTGAAGCCGGCGAGGGGTTGTGCCGTGTACATCAGGATCGCTTTCACCAGATTCGGTGTCAGCGTTGGGTTCGCCTGGAACATGAGCGCCACCGTGCCCGCAACTGCGGGAGTGGCCATTGAAGTACCGCTCAGATACATCATCTTCCGTTGCGGATTGTTGCTGACTCCGGCGTCAAGCTGCGGGTTCTGCGTGACGATCTGATTATTAAAGGACTCGGCCTCGACTATTTTGTTTCCGGGCGCAACCAGATCCGGCTTTATTAAGTTATCAAAATGTCTGACGCCGGCGTCGTCCTCCCAGAAACTGCGCGTTGGCCCCCGCGAACTATATGTGGTGACCGTATCGTCGTTACGTCCGTCTGTGCCGAACGTGTTAGAGGCTCCGACTGTGAGTGCCGATGGTTCGTTACCGGGCGAATGGATCCGACCATAGATTTTATCTCCGGCGCTGTCTTTACCGTTGTTTCCGGCAGCCGCCGCAACAACAATACCGGAATCTACCAGGTCACGAACGGCCAGACATAACGGATCATCTTCGAACGACTCGACCGCGGGCATGCCCAAACTCATATTCACAACGCGAATGTTGTAGGTCGCTCGATTACTGATAATCCAGTCAAGCGCATCGAGCACACCTGAGACAGACCCGACCCCGTCGGAGTTCAGCACGCGCAGGTTGATAAGGTTGGCGTTGGGCGCGACGCCGCGATACTTGCCATTTGAAATGAGACCATTGCCGGCAGCAATCGAAGCGACATGGGTGCCATGACCGTACGGATCATCCGTGCGACTCTCACCCGTGAAATCTTGATTGACGATGATGCGACTCCCGGTCGCTCCCGCAAATGCCTGATGGTCAGGATCAATGCCCGAATCGAGCACGGCGATGCCGATACCCGTTCCATCCACTGGGCCGGCGGTTAAATCGCTCTCGCGTGCAGCGTCCGCTCCGGTGGTTACTGACAGATGGCCGAGGGTTCTCACCTCCTTGTCCAGCGCGACATATGAGACGTCATCGCGCAAAGACAAAGCCGCAGCTGCACTAGCTGGGAGTTTGAGCACGCGTAACTTTGAATTCCTGAAGCGGTGCGTGGTGGTCGCGCCGGAACTGTTAACCGCGGAGTCAATCGCATCGTTCCAGACTTCCGTCGGCCGAACGATAACGCTCACGAGTTCATCGCCGCGCCCTTTGTTAATTCGATGGACTAGCTCACCAGATACCTTTCGCCCATGTGCGGATCGCCTTGGGTGTTGACCCCGGGCGCCACCTCGCGGAGTTAGACCGGTGAATACCAAAAGCAGGAGTGAGGCGATCAGGGCTATTGAGGGAATCTGGCGTTTCATTGAATTCTCACAGCCACGAATCTGCGATGGGCAGATAAAAATCCGCCAATTCGGAGGATTTGGCAGCTTTGTGTGTCGGGGGATTCTTTTAATAGCAGGGTTAATATAAGCACATTGAGATCAATTGTCCAACCCCATATTACATCGGGTAGTGGTTGATTTACATGTTTAACCGGGAATTTCATTCCTCGAGAAGCTACAGCACGCTGAAGCTGTAACCGGGAGGGACCTTGATGTCGATGAGCTTTTGTCGATACGTAGGCGAACAGCAGCCTGATTGATTGTCGAGCCTGGCATACGCATTCAAGTCAGACCCCGAGTCAACAACTTCAACTGTTGAAAACCCGCCTCCAATAGACCTTCGCGGTAGTCCGCGATTGGCATTGCTCCGGCAACGCAACCGACACAGGCCATCATGTCGCCCATTCGACGGGCAGTGATTGCTTGAGTGCGACATCGGTGAGTGCCAGACGACCTCCCGGCTTCGGTATCCGCGCGATTTCGCGGGACACAGCTTTGCTTGGCAGCCGCCAGATTGATCACGCAGTCCGGCTGGCAGACGAACATTAGATGTGGTTCAAAAGCTGAGTGGCGGGAAATTGCCAGGTGGGCCAAGCGGTCGCCGACTTCCAGCGCCTGGTAACGGCAGCAACAAAATCTTTCCTGGGGATTGATCGGGCGGGGGCTTGATGTCAGCGAGGGGAATTGTCGGACCTTCCCGGTTGGCTGAGACGGGGATCTATTTCTCTTGGCTTAAAGGGAGTAATAGGGGGGATGACAAAAACAACAACGAGCCGGAAGAGTGGGGAGAGTGATGATTAAGTTTTGAGGTTACGAATGCTCATCGGGCCGATACATCTGGCCGGAGTTGAGCACCAAAGGCGATTCCGGCTGCCGCCGCGCTGGTTATCATGTGGCCTGTAATGCCCATGGGCTAGTCGGCCCCATCATTTGCGCCTCCCCCTGGATGCGGCAAGCCCGTTGCGGCACACCATTCATCAGACGTACCTTCCTTTAGCCAGTATCGCCCCTTAATGCTGGGCTTCAGGACCCGATTAAGCAGGACCGCTTCACAGGCGAACGATTCGAGCACAGCTGCCATTTCTCACGTCCCCATTCAAGGCGTTGCGCGTGTCTACAATCAGCGAAACCTGGCGGCAGAGGCGCTGGTAATCAAACTGACTGTGGTCGGTGACTATGACGACGCAGTCCGTCGCCTGTAACTCCTCATCAATGAACGAAACGGATTCTAACGGTTCGTTATCGCCACTATGCCCCTCGTCAAAATGCAACGCTGGCACGAAAGGATCGTGGTAGCGGACGTTGGCACCTTTCGCGCGCAACCGTTCAATGATAGACAACGCCGGGCTTTCGCGCACATCTCCAATGTCCTTTTTATACGCCACACCCATAAGCAGTATCCGCGACCCGTTTATAGGCTTTCTTTCATTGTTAAGGGCATCTGAAATCAGTTGCACGACGTGTTCGGGCATGCGCGAGTTGACTTCTTCAGCCAGCCCAACAAACCTCGAGTCAAATCCGTGCTGACGCGCTTTCCAGGAAAGATAGTGCGGATCTAATGGAATACAATGACCGCCGATCCCAGGTCCCGGATAAAAGGGCATGAACCCAAAAGGCTTGGTCGCGGCGGCGCGAATCACCTCCCATGTATCGATGTTGAGGGCGTAACACAACCGTGCCATCTCGTTTGCCATACCAATGTTCACCGCCCGGAAAGTGTTTTCGAGTAGTTTTGCCATTTCGGCAACTTTCGCTGAACTCGCGGAAAACACTTGATCCACAATTTGTGAGTACAGGTGTGCGGCTGCTTCGGTTGAAGCCGGTGAGATACCGCCGACGACTTTTGGAATATTGTGAGTTTGATACTCCGGGTTTCCCGGATCGACCCGTTCCGGCGAGAAAGCCAGCAAAAAATCTTCGTCCACTCTTAGCCCGGTCTCTTCGAATATCGGGAGCAGCACTTCTTCAGTAGTTCCTGGATATGTGGTGGATTCCAATACGATCAAGTGTCCCGGGCGCAGACGCTTCTTGATCTCTTGCGTAGCCGCCATGATGAATGAGATGTCCGGTTCCTTCGTTTTGCGAAGCGGCGTCGGTACGCAAATGACGATGACATCGCATTCTTTTAGATAATCGAAATCCGTCGTCGCTCTCATACCATGGTCTTCAACCAATTCTCTGACCGTATCTGAGGCGACGTCGCCGATGTAAGATTCACCGGCATTAATGCGCTCGGATTTTTCCCTATCGACCTCAAATCCAATCACTTTGAAACCGTTACGGGCGAATTCTACTGTCAGCGGCAGACCGACGTACCCGAGACCAATGACGCCGACGACTGCCCTTTTTTGACTGATGAGTGAATTGATTTGCTCTGAGATTAGTTCAAGTTGTTCAGTAATCAATTGAATTGCTCCCTGGTTATGTTCGAGATAAACGAAATGGAGTTTAATCGGAGATTAGGCAACCGCCTCATGGAAATCGCACTTTCACAAAAGATACCGCCACGCCCGCGGCACCACCCGCTTTCATCTCTTTGCGCACTACGACGCCATCAACCGAAAAGCGGGGCGCATCCTCGGTAACGTGAGAGGTCGTATATAGCCCAACGTCAATGGCCAGCTGCGCCCCCATTTCCACATCTGGCATCATTCGCATATAGAGTCCGTCAGGACCTATGTTGTCCAGAACTGTCTCGATAGCAAAGAACCTTCCCGCACAGTCCACTCCTTTTACTTTCGCGTGGAAGGGAACGTTAATTCTTAGCGCTCTCCGTCGGTCGGGTATTTCGGCAACAGATCGCTGTCCTTCAGGTAGCACTTAGTACCTCCTACAGAGCCAGAATGTTCAAGTTGTTTTATTAGTTTTCGGTACAGATAACTCGGTCGCAATTGGCACCGGTAACGCCCTTAAAGTCATTCGCGCAAAGCTTCTTTAAGTGGGAGTTACGTTTAGAGTCAGATGTGTAATGCGCCGATTGGCTTTTGCTGCAAAAGACTTTTTCAACCTCCGCGAAGCGGGACTGAATTGAAATAACCCGCGCGACACAGGTTGTGTCAAAACTCGGATTTTCAGCGCCAAAGGCGCGAAATGTAACAGCCTGGGCCATCGGCCCAGGTTGAGGTAGTTGCAGGATCCAAGCGCTGAAAGCGCGAAATAACGTCAGCGCTACTTGTGCTGTCTTCGTTTGACGATTCTATTTCGCGCCTTCAGCGCTTTTTAGATCTCACTTTGACGCTCACCTGGGGCGTTGCCCCAGGTTATTACATTTCGCGCCGTTGGCGCTGGTTCGCCGACTTTTGCAGCAAAGCCGCTCTGAACCTTATTTATCTCACTGTTTTTTTGAAGTCTGCTGCCGGATAAATTCAAAAATCGCCTGGTGTCCTGCCGGGAGACTTCCTTT
>Ga0105248_10009768_pt1 | contig 10571 bp, 6 predicted proteins | sample KBSS34metaG_FD_81524 | JGI IMG/M metagenome (GOLD analysis project Ga0105248, IMG submission 81524) | Switchgrass rhizosphere microbial communities from Kellogg Biological Station, Michigan, USA - KBS S3-4 metaG | ecosystem: Host-associated > Plants > Roots > Rhizosphere > Soil | place... | reverse complement strand
GATGCTCGAGGCGATCGCGGGCGACCGCGGGCTGCTGGCTGACCTGTCTCCGGAAGAACGCACGCGCCTGATTCAGGCGGCGGGGCGGATCTATAACCCCGACACCACCGCACGGCGCCATCTGGTGAAGGCGCTCGACAAGAAACGCCGCGCCGACCGCGCGCGCAAGGACGATCGCGTGCTGCATGCCACCGGTATCCGGGTGCTGCGGCGCAAGCCGGTCTTCACGACGCCGAATGTCTTTGCCCCGCCGGCATTCGACGCATCCGATGTCCCGCCGGCTGACGAGAACGAGCAGGACGAGGCGCGAGCCCGGCCCTCGGACGGGTCGTCGGTGACCGATCGGCATTGTTACGTCTGCAAGGAACCATATCGCGAGGTCCATCATTTCTACGACCAGCTGTGTCCGTCCTGCGCGGTTCTGAATTACGCCAAGCGCACGGAGTTGGCGGATCTCGGCGGCCGGGTGGCGCTGCTCACCGGCGGCCGCGTCAAGATTGGCTACCAGGCCGGGCTCAAGCTGCTCCGGTCGGGCGCGCGGCTGATCGTGACGACCCGCTTTCCGCGCGATGCGGCCAACCGATATGCCGCAGAGCCCGACTTCGGCGACTGGGGCGATCGACTGGAAGTCTTCGGTCTTGACCTGCGGCACACGCCGAGCGTCGAGGCGTTCTGTAAGGAGATGATCGCCTCTCGTCCTCGGCTCGATTTCATCGTCAACAACGCGTGCCAGACGGTGCGGCGCCCGCCGGCGTTCTACGAGCACATGATGGCTGCCGAAAACGCGGCGGTTCATGACATGCCGGCGCACGTGCGCCGACTCGTTGGCGCGTACGAAGGGCTGCGCGGCTATCATTTGCTGCCCGAGGCCGGCGCGACGGCTCCCGTATCGGCAGCGCTCGCGGAACGCCTGTCTGCGGTCGCGGGCCTCACGCATGCGGCGCAGCTTTCACAGGTGGCGCTGCTGCCGGACGAAGTGGAAGCGCAGACATCATTGTTTCCGGAAGGGCGTCTCGATCAGGACTTGCAGCAGATCGATCTGCGCGGCCGCAATTCCTGGCGGCTGCTGCTGCACGAAGTCTCGGCCGTCGAGTTACTGGAAGTGCACCTGGTCAATGCCGTCGCGCCCTTTATTTTCAATGCGCGTCTCAAGCCGCTGATGCTGCGCACGCCCGAGCGCGACAAGCACATCGTCAACGTCTCGGCGGTGGAAGGGCAGTTCTACCGGCGTTTCAAGACAACGCGCCATCCGCACACGAACATGGCCAAGGCCGCGCTCAACATGATGACGCGCACGGCCGCGGCCGACTATCACGCGGATGGCATCCACATGAACAGCGTGGACACCGGCTGGGTCACGGACGAAGACCCGGTCGAGATTGCCGCGCGCAAGACGGCCGAGCACCGCTTCCATCCGCCGCTCGACATCGTCGATGGCGCGGCGCGCATCGACGATCCGATCCTCAGCGGCATCAACACGGGCCGGCATGTGTGGGGGCAGTTCCTGAAGGACTACCGATCGATTGACTGGTAACAGACCATAGGCCGAGAGACTGACGACGTGACGAAAGCTCCCGAACGACTCGAAACCGAGCGACTGATTCTGCGCCGGCCACACCTCGAAGACGCCGACGCGGTCTTCGCGCGCTATGCCGGCGATGAAGATGTGAGCCGCTACATGGCCTGGCCGCTGCACCGGACGCCAGCCACCACGCGGCGGTTCCTGGAGTTCAGCGACAGCGAGTGGGCCAGGTGGCCGGCCGGGCCCTATCTCGTGTCCACACGCGATGGCCGGCTCGTCGGCGGCAGCGGATTCGCGTTTGAAACGCCCTATCGCGCCTCAACGGGTTACGTCTTTGCGCGTGAGGCGTGGGGGCAGGGGTTCGCGACCGAGACCGTCCGTGCACTCGTCGATCTGGCGCCGTCCCTTGGTGTCGTTCGACTGTATGCGCTCTGTCACGTGGACCATCGGCCGTCGGCGCGCGTGCTCGAGAAGACCGGGTTTCAGTACGAAGGCGTGTTGCGCCGGTATCTGGACTTTCCCAATCTGGGGAATGGCGGACCGGCGGACGTGCTGTGCTACGCCGTCGTCGTGAAGTAGAAACCGGACTGACTTACATGAACCGGGTCAGCGAGATGTCGATCTGTCTCGTCGGCTGCGGCGCCGGGCGCCACTGCACGAGGATCGGCGTCTGGTAGGTGCCTTCGACGACCGTGCCTTTGCCCGGACTGCGGCTGTCGGAGACCAGCAAGTCGATGCCGCGATCCATCCGGAACAACCGCGAGGCCCCAACCGCCAGCGTGCGCCCCAGCATGCGCTCGATGAATGACGATTCCAGTCCGAGTTTTTCGACGAGCCGGTTCAGCGCGTAGACGAGATCGTATTTCGCGTAGGCGCGGGCCTTGGCGGGAATGGCGCGCGGGTCGCTCCAGGCGTGCCGCGCGCGTTCGGCGGCGAACCGCAGGGGATTGCGCAGGACCTCCGCGAGGTCGTGGTGCATCAACCACGTTTCATATTCATTGACCGTCAGGCTGGCGTTCTGCTCGCGCGACGCGAGCTCCAGGCGCACGCGGCCCTTGGTGACGCCGTGGCGATCGATGAACTCGCCGATCTGATCGTAAAGGCCGACGCGAGGGTTCTTCAGGTTGACCGCGTCGACCGGGTGCGATGAGACCGGGATCGTGATGGTGCCGCGGGCCACTTCCTCTTCGCGGTTGAACCCGACCAGTGTGGTGGCGCGCCGGCGCGGCGTGCCGTTGCAGGTGCCGTCGAGGTCCACAAAGAACACCGGACCGGGCCGATGGGCGCTGTAGACCACTGACGACTGAAGGCCGGCGGCAATGAAGGCGAGGTGCGAGTCGGCAGTGGCGGGCTCGACGGCGCGCTGCTCGGGCGGCAGCTCGTGACGCTGTTCGAGCTTGTCATGCGCGTAGCCGGCGCCTTCCGGGAACACCGATCGGAACAAGTCGAGGTAGGACGTGAGGCCGTCCTTTGAGGCCGTCAGCCGGGCCGCGAGCGGCTGCGGCAGGTAGCCGGCCGTGGTGTGGGCCGACACGTAGAAGCACCGGGAGTAATCGTCCAGAGCCGGACCATGAACCTCATTCGCGCGGGCGCGCACGTCGATAATGTCCACCCGCGCGCGGGGGTTCACTTCTAGCGTGAGTTCCCGCGGCGCCACTGGCCATTAGTATACGGTTTCCACAGCCCTGCGCACTTTCTGTGCCAAGCTGTGGAAAACGGACCCGACCCCTCTGTGGAAAACCTGCCCCGTCGATCGTTTCTCTTCATGGGCGCGGCCATGCTGGCGCCGGTCCTGATGTCTCGGCGCCAAGGGCCCGGCGACGAATTCGACTTCGTCATTGTCGGCGCCGGTTCCGCCGGGTGCGTGCTCGCGAATCGGCTCAGCGCGGATCCCGCGATTCGCGTGCTGCTCATCGAAGCCGGCGGCCCGGAAGTGGATCCGCGCATTCAAACGCCGGGCGCCTGGACCAGTCTCATCGGCTCTGACCTGGATTGGAACTACGAAACCGAGCCGGAGGCCGGCCTCGGCAATCGGACGCTGACGTGGCCGCGCGGCAAGTCCTATGGCGGATCGAGCACGATCAACGCCATGGCTTACACGCGGGGACATCGCGCGTGTTACGACGCCTGGGCGCGACTGGCCGGCACCGCCTGGAGCCACGCGGCCTTGCTGCCGCACTTCATCAACCTCGAGCACAACTCTCGCGGCGCGTCGGAGTTTCATGGCGATGCCGGCCCCTTATTCGTCGCGGACACGACGGACCCGCACGCCGGCCATCAGGCCTTTCTGGAAGCCGCGCGCGAGCACGGATTCGCCGCCGACCCGGCCTTTGATTTCGACGGAGCCCGGCAGGAAGACGGCGCGGGTTTCTACCAGAAGAACATCAAGGAGGGGCGTCGTCATTCGGCGGCGGCGGCGTTTCTGGTGCCGGTGCTGGGGCGGCGTAATCTCGTTGTCTGGCCGCACACGCAGGCGCTCCGGCTCACCGTCGATCGCGGACAGGTCACCGGTGTGGACGTGCGGCGCGATGGCGCGCCTGGCCACGCCCGCGCGCGACGCGAGGTCATTCTGGCGGCCGGCGCGATTGAATCGCCGAAATTGCTGATGCTGTCTGGCATCGGTCCAGCCGCCGATCTGAGACGGCAGGGCATCGCGGTCATCCGTGACCTGCCGGCGGTCGGCGGCGCCTTGCAAGATCACCTGCGGGTGCCCGTGCGGTGGGGCGCGAAAGCGCCCCTGGCGCCATCGAGCGTCTCGGCGGGTCTGTTCGTCTATTCAAAAGCCGCCGCCGCGCGGCGGCCCAGTGCGGCGCCGGACATTCAGTTCTACGTGGGTCGCGGGCTTGACGCGCCTGATCCGTTCATCACTCTGACGGTGGCGATGAGTCAGCCGGCCAGCCGCGGCCGCATCACGCTCCGTTCCGCCGATCCCCTCGCTCCGCCGGCGATCAGGCCCAACTACCTCAGCGAGCCTGGCGACCTGGAGGCGATGGTCGAAGGTGTGCGGCTCGCGCAGGCGCTGGCGTCGTCGGCGTCCTATGGAAAGATTCGCGGCGATCTCGTCGACCCGGCGCCGGCGGTCGTCTCTGACGCCGACCTGCGTGCCTACATTCGTCGCAGCGCCGACACGATCTTTCATCCCGTCGGCACGTGCCGCATGGGCACGGCGGCCGATTCAGTCGTCGATCCCCAATTGCGCGTGCGAGGCGTGCGCGGACTGCGCGTGGCCGACGCGTCGGTGATTCCGATCAATCTCAACAGCCAGATCCACGCCGCGTGCGTGGTCATTGGTGAAATGGGGTCGAGATTTGTGTTGGAGCCAATGGGCTAACGTTGCCCGTTATCCCGTTTTTCCCTCGCTTAACCGATCCGTTTCCTCGCGAGTCCTTCTACCACCGAGCGGTCCGTGACATCGTACCGGTTCTCCGGCGGCATCAGCGCGCCGCCGAAGGTCACCGATGGCCGATGATGCGTCGAGTCGTCGATTCGCGTCGTCCAGGCCGCGACGTGGATTTGCCGGCATCCGGTCCGGCGGATCACTTCATCGAAGTTGAACGGCTTGATTCCGCCGCCCGGCATCACTTGCATGCGATCGCCGGCATACTCGACGAGCCTGGCGATCAGGTCCAGACCTTCGGGTACCGTGTCCTGCTGCCCGCTCGTCAGGACACGCGTGATGCCGAGGTCCACCAGCTCGTCGATCGCGCGAAACGGGTCGGGTGTCACGTCGAACGCTCGATGAAAGACCGCGTCGCGATGGCCCGCGATGTCACGGAGGCGTCGCGTTCGCGTGCGATCGATCGCGCCGTCGGCCGTCAACACGCCGAACACGAGTCCCGCCACGCCCTGCGCGATCGCCGACTCCGCATCCGCGACCATCGCGGCAAACTCCGGTTCGGTGTAGTTGAAGCCGCCGCCGCGTGCCCGGATCATGACAATCGCCGGGATACGCAACCGGCGCTTCGCTTCGACGATCGTCCCGAAGGACGGCGTGAGGCCGCCCCAGAACAGATTCGAGCACAGTTCCACGCGGTCGGCGCCGCCGGCTTCGGCCTCGAGCGCGTCTTCGAGCGACCCACAGCAGATCTCGAGCAGCACTGTTGTGTCCCCAGCTACTTGCCGATGACGTGATTCCAGCCCGGGCCGTAGAGCACGTGTCCGGGCCGAGCGCCCGTGTGCCGGCCGTGATCGATCACGATCTGCCCGTTCACCAGGACGTAGTCGATACCGTCCGGCGACAGTCGCGGCTCGTCGTAGGTCGCCCGATCCTGCAACGTGTCGTAGTTAAAGACCACGACGTCGGCCCAGAGGCCTTCGCGGATGGCGCCGCGGCCCTCCAGTTTCATGCGCGTTGCGGGCCAGGACGTCATCTTGCGTATGGCTTCTGTCAGCGTCAGCACGCCGCGCTCGCGAACGTAGCGTGCAATGAGGCGGACGAAGTTTCCATACGCGCGCGGGTGGGTGAGGCCGGTCGGATCCTGTCCGCCGTCGGTCGCGGCCGCCCCGGAGTCGCTGCCGATGCTCGTCCAGGGAAATCGCAGCGCCGTCTCGATGTCGGGCTCCGACATCATGTGATAGATCGCCATCACACGGCCGTTGCCTTGCGCCACCAGATCGAAGGCCGCGTCGGCCGGGTCCTTGCCCCACTCCTTGCCGATCGCGCCGATCGACTTGTTCTCGAACCTGGCGTTCGTCTCGTTGCGCGCGTTGGCGAGCACGATGTGATCCCATCCGCCCGACGCTTCGACGAGGTTCGACCAACCGGGTGAACCCGTCACGATTTCGCGCTTCAGTCGCGCGCGGATGTCGGGATCGGCCAGGCGCTTCAGCAATTCAGGGCGCCCGCCTTCCTGCGCCCACGCGGGAATCGAGGCTTCGAGCCCGGTCCCCCCGGCCGTATAGACGTACATGTCCGCCGCGACGTCCACGCCGCGCGCCCGCGCCGCTTCCACGAGCTGGCCGGCTTGGGCCATCAGCGTGGCCCAGCCGGGTTGCCACGCGGCTTTGAGGTGAAAGATCTCGACCGCCAGCCCGCCGCGCTCGCCTATCGTGATCGCCTCGGTGATCGCGGCGATCAGATCCTTGCCCTCATCACGCATGTGCGTCGCATACGTGCCGCCGTACTGGCCGGCGATCTTCGCCACTTCCACGAGCTCGTCCGTCGTCGCGAAGCTGCTCGGCGGATAGATCAGCGCGGTCGTCATCCCCATGGCGCCGGCGGTCATCGCCGTGGCCATGATCGACTGCATCTTCGCGAGCTCTTCGGCGTTCGGCGCCCGCGCCGTATTGCCCAGCACCGCGGTACGGGCCTGCGATTCGCTGTAGTACGTGCCGAAGTTGATGCTGATGCCGGTGCGCTGGAGCTCGGCGAAGTAATCCGGTATGCGATCGGCTGGCACCGGCGTGCCACCTTCGCCGCCGATCGCGGTGGTCACGCCCATCCGCAGTTTGTTCTCGGCCAGGCCGCTGCGAGGCAGCACGGCGCCGGACTGATCCATCATGTCGATCCAACCCGGCGACAGGTAGCGGCCGCGCGCGTCGATTTCCTGCCGGCCGCGGCCAGTCACGTGCCCAATCTTCACGAATCGTCCGTCAGCGATTGCCACGTCCGCGACAATCCATGGGTTGCCCATGCCGTCGATGACGCGGCCGTTGCGGATGACCAGGTCGTAGTCGGGCGCGCGCTGGGCCAGCGGACTGGCGAAGCCAAGGGCTGCGATACCGAGCGCAACGAAGAATGGTCGAAAGGCGCGGCCAGGCACGCGCAGATTATGCGCCGGACCGGGCGAGTTCGTCGCAGATGCCCTTAACGCCCTCACGGTCGTGGTGGGTATGATTAAGCTCATGCGCGCACGAGTTTTCCTGACAGGCTTGGCGGTGTCGGCCGCCATCGCCGTGCTCAGCGCCTCCGACTGGCCCGAATGGCGTGGTCCGGCTCGCGACGGCGCGTCGCTCGAGACCAATCTCCCCGAGAAGTGGAGTCCTGCGGGCGAGAACGTCGCTTGGTCGCTGCCCTATGGCGGCCGGTCGACCCCGGTCGTTCTCGGCAATCGCGTCTATCTCCAGACGATTACAACGGCGTCGATTGCGACGACACAGGAACGGCTGGTCGCCATAGACGCCGACACGGGCAAGCCGGTCTGGGAACAGCGGGTGAATGACTTCCACAGCGACGTGCGGTACGACCGCGCCGCGTGGGCGTCGCCGGCCGTCGACCCGTCCACGGGCGTCATTTACATGTTCACAGGAGCGGCCCAGTTGCTGGCGTTTTCGCCCGAGGGCAAGGTGCTGTGGGAGCGCTCGTTGCCCGAGGAGTACGGCGCCATCACCACTCACGGCGGCCGCACCACGTCGCCGATCGTCGAAGGTAACCTCGTCATCCTGAACACGCTGATTCAGGACTGGGGGCCGGATCTTGGCCGTCCCGGCAATCGCTATTTCGCGTTCGACAAGAAGACGGGCCAGACGGTCTGGGTCAGCTCGCCGCAGTCGAAGCACTACGACACGAATTACTCCACGCCTATCGTCGCGACCGTGAACGGACAAACGATGCTGATGGTCGGCGGCACGGACGGCGTGTTCTACGGCCTGCAGGTGCAGACCGGCAAGACCGCGTGGAGTCTCGAGGTCAGCAAGCGCGCCATTCTCAACAGCGTGCTGTTCCGCGACAACCTCGTGTATCTCTCGCACGGCGAAGAGAACATCGACACGACGGAGATGGGCATGATCGCGGCGATGGACGCGACCGGTAGCGGCGTGCTGACCGGCGCCTCCTTGAAGTGGGTCACGCGCGGCTTCATGCCGTCGTACGCGTCACCGGTGATGGATCGCGACCGCCTGTACACGATGGACAACACCGCGGTGGTCGGCGCATTCGATCTGAAGACCGGCCGGCAAATGTGGACGAAGCGTCTGGGCAATTTGTCGAAGGCCTCGCCGCTGCTGGCTGACGGGAAGATCTACGTCGGCACCGAGAGTGGAAAGTTCTTCATTCTGAGACCGACCGCGACGGGCGCGGAGACGCTGGACGAGGATCAGATCGGCACGGAAGCGAACCCGGAACCGATCGTCGCGTCGGCGGCCGTATCTGGCGGCCGTGTCTACGTCACGACGATGGCGCCGAGCGTCGAGGTCGCGGGATCGGCGGGTCATCTCTATGCCATCGGCCCAAAGACGCGGACGCGTGGCACATCAGCCGCCCCGGCACCGGCGGCCGCCGCGCCGTCCACCGCGCCGGTGGCGCTGGTGCAGGTGTTTCCCAACGAAGCGCTGCTCGATACCGGTGCCCGGCAGACGTTCACGCTCAAGTTATTCGATGCCAAAGGCAACTTCATTCGCACCGCGCCGGCGAGCGAGGCACAGTGGACGCTCGATCTGCTGGGCGGCGCGGTCGCCCCAACGGGTGAGTACACCGCGCCGGGCGCTGGTTCCGCGGGCTTCGTGAAGGCGACCATCGGCGGCGTGAGCGGTCAGGCGCGCGTGCGCGTGATTCCGCCGCTGCCATGGACGATGGACTTCGAGGGCTTGAAGGCGGCGCCGATGTGGTGGACGTCCAATCTCAAGGGCGTGCCGACGGTGCTGCCTGACGGCAATGGCGTCATCGTCCGCCCCCGCGATGAGACGGTCGGCCGGCGGACGCGGTTCTTCATGGGGCGTCCTGAGTGGTCGAACTACACCGTGGAAGCCGATGTGCGCGGCACGGAGATGCGCCGCCAGCGGGGCGACGTGGGGCTCATCAACCAACGTTATGCGCTCGTGCTCTTCGGCAACGGCCAGCACCTGGAGATCCATCCCTGGCAGGCCGTCGAGCAGATGACCGTAAGACTCGACAAAGTTACGTGGGGGATCGACACCTGGTACCGCATGAAGCTACGCGTCGAGAATCGAGCGGACGGGACGACGCTCGTACAGGGCAAGGTCTGGCCGCGTGATCAGTCCGAGCCGGCCAAGTGGATGATCGAAAAGGTGGACCCCATCGGTCACCGCAACGGCGCGCCCGGCATTTATGCGGACGGGATCTCGGACGTCATGTTCGATAACCTCAAGGTGTACAAGAACTAATGACGATCGCCCTTGATAGAGGTGGGGACAGGCCTCGGCGGAGCGAGTCCCCGAGAGGCCTGTCCCCGCGAGTTCTCAACGAAGCCGCGATATTCACTGAGAGGATCTTGACTCCGTCATGCGCATGAAGACAAAACTCCTGATCGCCGCGGCGCTGATGGCGGCGGCCCAAATCGCATCCGCGCGCGCCGGTAAGGGCGTCACGGACTGGCCAATGTGGGGCGGCTCGCCCGATCGGAACATGGTCTCTGATGCAACCGGTCTCCCGACCACGTGGGACGTGAAGACGGGCAAGAACATCAAGTGGTCGGCCTCGCTGGGCTCGCAGAGTTACGGCAATCCGGTCGTGTCCGGCGGCGTGGTGCTCGTCGGCACGAACAACGAAGGCGTGCGCGATCCCAAGCAGGCGGGCGACCGCGGCGTCCTGATGGCGTTCAAGGAGTCTGACGGCGAGTTCCTCTGGCAGGCGACGTTCGAGAAGCTCTCGTCCGGCCGCGCCAACGACTGGCCGTATCAAGGCATCGCGTCGTCTCCGCTCATCGTGGGCAATGTCGCGTATTTCATGTCCAATCGCGCCGTGCTGATGGCCGTGGACATCCACGGCTTCCAGGATGGCGAGAACAACGGGCCGTACAAGGACGAGAAACTGACGGGCCCGCACGATCCCGACATCATCTGGATGTTCGACACGATGGAAGAAGTGGGGAACTTCCCGCACAACATGGCGAACTCGTCGCCGACCTACTACGACAACATGTTGTTCATTTCGACGAGCAACGGCCAGGACGAGAGCCACGTGAACATTCCGTCGCCCAAGGCGCCGGCCATCCTCGTCCTCGACCGCAATACGGGCAAGGAACTGTGGGAGGACGGGTCGCCGGGCGATCGGATCCTGCACGGCCAATGGTCCACACCGGCCGTAGGCACGATCGGCGGCGTGTTGCAGGTGGTGCACGGGCAGGGAGACGGCTGGGTCCGCGGTTACGAG
>Ga0105248_10009767_pt1 | contig 10573 bp, 11 predicted proteins | sample KBSS34metaG_FD_81524 | JGI IMG/M metagenome (GOLD analysis project Ga0105248, IMG submission 81524) | Switchgrass rhizosphere microbial communities from Kellogg Biological Station, Michigan, USA - KBS S3-4 metaG | ecosystem: Host-associated > Plants > Roots > Rhizosphere > Soil | place... | reverse complement strand
CCGAACCGTCGAGGCCGTATGCTTCGCAATCGGTAAGGCTCTGCAGCTCTTCTCCTCCGAAGAATGCGCAAGCTACTTGGCAAACTCAGGATATGGACGAACCTAACTTCATCACGCTTTAGCGCAATTCAAGACCTCGGCTTCCCGGTCGTAACCTCCAGAGCGGATACCTCCAGCCCGCACGAAGTTGCAAGCGCCCGCAATTCAAGCTGAAGGGCCTCAAGCTGATGGCTATCGAGGCCTCCATCGATTGCGATCGCGGTGACGACCGGATGGCCGATCTCGGGATGCTTACTTCTTCTTGGCGGCCTTCTTCTTGCCGGCCTTCTTTTTTGTCGCTCTTGCAAGACGTTCTTTTCTTGCGGCCGCGGTCGCTTTCCACTTTTTCTCAAATTCCTTCACCCCCGCCTCGAATTGACGAAGCAACGCCTTTCCTTCCGCACTCTTCGGTGTGACCTCGACGCGAATGTGCGTTCGACCTGCGGTTATTCTCTTGAACGTCTTGATATTCGCCATGGGCTCTCCGTGTCATCGTTTCCGGCGGCCTCGACGAGGACTCGCCCCTTGCCAAGTGTTCTGAATGTTATCGGAAAACGTCGAAGCATGGAAGATACGCGGCGGACCATCGATATCTCTCATCATGTACCAGTCCGGCGCAGCGTCGTAACTGTCTTCGATCTTCACCGCCTGGCCTCGCGCCAGCTGGACGAAGGTCCTAGCCATGTTGTGCTTTCCGACCAGATCGAAAATATTGGTCGCGGATGAAAACCTGCCGACGCCGATTTCCGTGATGCAGGGAGCGCCCCGCACATCCTCCTTGAGATCGACGTTGAAAACGCCGGACGCCCTTGCATCGAGCAGCTTGATGGCCCGCACGCAGGTATCGACGACCTTTGCTTCGAACACCGTCTTTGCCAGCGCTGCTACCGAAGACACCCGCGCCGGCTGGCTGCCCATGCCAAGATAGGAAAGCCGTTCATAGGTCTTGATCAACACCAGTCTGCCGTCCTTCCAGACGCTCTGGCAGCCGAAATCCCGGCCCGGCAGATATTCCGAGATCACAAACGCCGAGACCGGCACGTCCCGCATCTCTTTCCAGTATTTGATCCAGCCACGTGCCTGTTCGGGGGTCTGAACCGGCAGGGCGCCGAGTGCACCGGCTCCGCTTCGAATCCGGCACCATAGCGGTCTGCCAGGCCTGAGCTGCTGAAAGATCCTGCTGACGTTCTTCAGATCCCGCACCGGATAGGTTTCGGGCGCATCGATGCCGTTGCGGCGCAAGAGTGATATGAGACGGTACTTGTCGCGGCAGATTTTCAGGACGGATTCGTCCGGCAGGAACAGATATTCGCCCAGCCTCTTCCGTGCCCGCGACAGATTTTCGACGTCGGAATCGTCGGTGGGGATGATGAGATCCAGACGCTCGGTCTTCATGATCCGGCGCAGCGCCTCGCTCCATTCCGGATGGTCGGCCGGCGGGACCAGGTAATTCCTGTCGGCGTCGGATTTCTTCAGAGAGAACTGGTCGTCGTTACATCCAACGATGAAGGGAGCGCCGGCGCCCGCTCGCATACTGCGGGCCAGATTGTTGCTCGGGGCGTTACCCGCGTTCGTAAAAAGCAATCGCGCAGCCACCCGCTTCTCCTGAATCTTTCAAAGTATGTCGGCTGAAACAACGATAAGGATGAACCTGACGAGGGTATGCAACAAATCTTGCTGACGCAACCAGAGATAAGCCACGACCCACAGCGACAAGCATTGGCGTGTTTCGTAACCCGGCATCACGTGTCGTGGCCCGGCCTAGTCTGCTTCTTTCATCCAGCACACGATCCCGGGCCAAACCTCTTCAAGCGTCCGCTTGCCCATGAACAGACTAAGGTGACCGCACGGGGCGATCGCGCGACGAAGCGATTCCGGTCGCGTTCCCACGAGCCGCTCCACTGCCAGCAATTGTTCGGGAGCGACCACTTTGTCGACGCTGCCGACCAAAAGATAGATCGGCAGCAACAGCCGCGAGAGGTCGATCCTCTTGCCCAGGGCGACGAAGTTTCCGCTGGCGAGTTCGTTGTGCTTGTACAGCTTCTCGACAACTTCGAGATAGTACTTTCCGGGAACGTCGATCGTCCACGAATTCCAGTTCCTGAAGATGGCTTCGAGCCGCGATAATTCCGGCGCGCCGATCGGCAGATCAATCTGGAGAGACTCGCGAATATCGTTCGCATCGGTCCCGTTGGCCCAGAGTGGCGCGACATTGCGGCCAATCACGAGACCATCGCCGGACTTCACCAGGTTCTCAAACACGATCAGCGGGGTCGCCTCGGCGAGGGCCGACAAAGCGGATTGCCGCGCGGCAATATCGACAGGCGCGCCGGCCATCACAAGCTTGCGGACCTTGGCCGGGAATCGTCCCGCATAGACCAGCGACAACCAGCCGCCCTGACACAGTCCCACGAGATCGACCAGGCCGCCGAGATGATCGACCAGGACATTGAGGGCGGCAAGATATTCATCGATTCCGAGAAAGCGCATGTCAGCGCTGGCCGAGCGCCAATCGGCCATGAACAATCGCTCAATTCCAGCTTCACGGAGGGTCGCAACCAAACTGTGTCCGGCTGCAAGGTCGGCAATAGCGGCGCCATGCAGCGCGAGCGGTGGACACAGCAGGGTGGGAACGCCGCTACGACCCACCGTAAAGTCACGAAGCCTGACTGCCTGCAGATCCAGCGCGATCCTGCTTGGCGTGGCTCTTTCCGGCTCCTGCTGAGCACGCACGTCATCGACATCGTCTGAGCGCCCCAGCAGGTGCGCCGCAACCGACGAGGCGGTTTCAGCGGCGGATATGGCAACGAGCGCAGGCCAGAAGAACGCCGCGTAAGGGAATTGATCGCCTGGATCCCGACCCATCTGAAAAATGTCCGGCGCGCCCACCCGCGCAACAATCTAGCACTCTTCGCCTGGAATTACCTCAGGCGAGCGCTCTGATAGGGCCGAAAACGAGCTTCGCTACTGCAACAAGAAGCAAACGTCGGCTGCGTCCAGTGTGATCGCGCTCACGAGATCGCAATGATCTCAAGTTCGTGGCCGGCCGTATCGACGATATCCCCGACCGCCTTGCCCATCAGCGAGCGTGCCACCGGCGCCACGAAGGAGATCGAACCCTCCTTGGGGTCGGCTTCGTCCTCGCCGACGATATGATATTTCTGCACGCGCCCATCGTCACGCCGGAAGGTCACCGTGCTGCCAAAGGCGACGATTTCGGTCGACGCGGGCGCGGCGACGATTTGCGCGGTCCGGACCCGGGCGGCAAAATAGCGCGCATCGCGCAGGGGAATGGCGGCCTGCCGCCGCCGTTCATTGACGTCTTCGATCTGCTGCGCCGTCTCGTGCGCCTCCCGCGCCTGCTGGAGCTGGGACTCCAGCGCGTGAAATCCCGCTTCGGTCACGAGGTTCGGATGCGGCGAAACCGGGCGGTCGGGCAGTAGCGTTTCCGACGCCGTCTCGGCGCTGTCTTCCTTGGTGAAAGCAACACTCATGCTCGGACTCCCTGTCAGTCAGACATCCGACGAGCGATACATCGACTTCAGCGCCACCCGAGCGCCGGGGCGACGTGCTTCAGGACCGATTCAAGCACATGCGCATTATAGGCCACACCGAGCTGGTTGGGGACCGTTAACAGCAGCGTATCGGCCTCGGCGATGGCCTCATCGTTCCTCAACTGCTCGATCAGAACCTCCGGCTCGGCGGCATAGGACCGGCCGAAGATCGCCTGGGTAGCCGGATCGATGAAACCGATCTGGTCGTCCTCGTCGCCGCCACGGCCGAAATAGGCGCGGTCGCGATCGTCCATCAGCGCGATGATGCTGCGGCTGACGGACACCCGCGGTTCGCGCGGATGGCCGGCCTCCTTCCAGGCCGCGCGGTAGGCCCTGATCTGGGCCGCCTGCTGGATGTGGAACGGCTCGTTGGTTTCATTGGTCTTGAGCGTCGAACTCTGCAGGTTCATGCCAAGCTTGGCGGCCCAGATCGCCGTGGCGTTCGAGGCCGCTCCCCACCAGATGCGATCGCGCAGGCCTTCCGAGAGCGGTTCGAGACGCAGCAATCCCGGCGGGTTCGGAAACATCGGGCTCGGATTGGGCTGCGCAAAGCCCTTGCCGCGCAGCACGTCGAGAAAGACCTGCGCATGGCGCCGGCCCATATCGGCGTCGGTCTCGCCCTCGGCCGGCTGATAGCCGAAATACCGCCAGCCATCGATGACCTGCTCGGGCGAGCCGCGGCTCAGGCCAAGCTGCAGGCGCCCTCCGGCGATCAGGTCGGCCGCGCCGGCGTCTTCCACCATGTAGAGCGGATTCTCGTAGCGCATGTCGATCACGGCCGTGCCGATCTCGATGTGGCTGGTTTTCGCGCCGACCGCCGCCAGCAGGGGAAAGGGCGAGGCGAGTTGGCGCGCGAAGTGATGGACGCGAAAATAGGCGCCATCGGCGCCCAGTTCCTCGGCCGCGACCGCGAGGTCGATGGATTGCAGCAGTGTATCCGCCGCCGAGCGGGTCTGCGATTGCGAAGAGGGCGTCCAGTGCCCGAACGACAGAAATCCGATGTGCTTCATGCCGGCGATATAGGCGTTCCCGGCCGATTTGCGAGCCGCCTGGGGGAGAGGCCAATACCGCCGCGGGACCCTGCGATCAGCGCTCCGATCGCATATAGGGGCTGTGCTCCGAAATCTGCTTCAGTTCCGGCGCCGCATCCATCTTCTGGGCCACACGGGTCCGGCCGGCGCTTTGCGGATTGCCGGCGAAGGCCCACATCAGCATGCCAATCGCGAGCGTCGCGCCGCTGATCATCACGATATCTCGCTTCATTGCGATCTCCCGTTTTGCTTCGGGTATGCACAAATCAAGCCAGCGACTCGTGGTTGAAGTGTGGCCTGGCGACCAAGGCCGGTGCGTGGCAGCTATCGATTTTTGTCTGGGGTGGCAGCGCCGGGAGACAGTTTGCCAAGCATCGCTGCGAAATCGTCATCCGCGTTGGCAATCGCATTGCTTCGATCTTCCGGGACCAATTCAGACTCTATCACAACCGGAGGCGGGGTGGGTGCGCTGACCGTTTCCGGTTTGGCCGGTTCGAGCGGTTGAGGCACGGGGTCAGGGATGGATTCGGAAAATTCCGGTCTCGCCGGCGGCTTGGGTCTTGGTGGCCGATCCATCAGGTTAGTCCTGCGAACGGGCCTGACCTCACTCGCCGGCTGCGGGTGGCTATGCGGGGCTGCGCTCACCCCCGCCCTTCCAATGATGCCATCAACGATCGCTGGAAGGCGCGTCTTGTCAGCGACTGCCAAATATTCGCTGGCCAGTTCGTCGACATATTGATGTCCGTAATCCGCCAGAACAGATGCCACGCGCGCAAGATCCTCATCGCTCTCGACCAGCTGGCGCCATGCCTGCCGATCGTAGGATGCCCGCGGTGCGCTGATCTCCATCGTCGGTTCGTGCCGAAGGTCCGGTTCCGGCATCGGCGCTGCCATCGGCGGGGGCGCCACTATCGACTGATCCACGTGCGCGTCCCACGCACCGGATCTCACGATCCGCTTTCGCTTGTTCTCCGCCGCCAGGAGCGACAGCAGGCCTACGCCCATCAGCAGGAAACCGAGCGGGGCCCATACCAGGGTGGCGCACAGGAGACCCCCGGCAATCAACGATATCCACCCGGCTACGCGCAACTCAGCGGCCTTCTCTCTGGTCCAAACCGCACTCAATGAAAGCGGCCGTCGATTGTCGGCGCTTCCGGCAAGGTGTGCAACCCAAGATTAGGCGCGATGGCCGGCCCGGCTAGAGCCTTATCGGTACTGATAGAACAGCCGATAAGGCTACCCCGGAAACAAAATCGCGAAAACAACCCCATGCAAAGAAAGCAAGCGCCTGTCGTTTCGACGCGTTTTGTTCACGCGAACCGGCCTCCACTTCGCTCGAAAATGCTTTATGCGCCGCTCACGCGCCAGATCACGTCGCCGACATCGTCGGCCATCAGCAGCGAGCGGCCATCGGGGCCGAGCGTCACCCCGACCGGCCGGCCATAGGATTCCTTCTCGTCGGGTGCGAGGAAGCCGGACAGAATATCCCGCGCCGGTCCCGACGGACGGCCGTTCTCGAACGGCACGAAGACGAGCTTGTAGCCGCTCAGCGTGCTGCGGTTCCAGGAGCCGTGCTGCCCGATCGCCATACCGTCGGGAAAGCCCGGCAGCGTGCCCGCCGGCACCCAGCACAGCCCGAGCGACGCCGTATGTCCGCCCAGTGCGTAATCCGGCTTGATCGCCTTGGCGACCATGACTGGATCCTGCGGCACGCGGTCGTCCACCACCTGCCCCCAGTAGCAATAGGGCCAGCCGTAGAAGCCGCCCTCGCGCACCGAAGTCAGATAGTCCGGCGGCGTCTCGTCGCCGAGGCCGTCGCGCTCATTGACCACGGTCCAGAGCACGCCGGTCACAGGCTCCCACGCCATGCCAACCGCGTTGCGCAGGCCGCCGGCAAAGATGCGGCTGGAGCCATTTGCGAGATCGAGCTCGTAGATCGCCGCGCGGCCTTCCTCCTCCGCCATGCCATTGTCGGCGATGTTGGTGAGCGAGCCGACGCCGGCATAGAGCTTCTTGCCGTCCGGGCTCGGTAGCAGGCTTCGCGTCCAATGGCCGCCCGGCTTGAAGGTAACGAGTTTGCGCCCTGACGCCGTGATGCGATCGGCGTTCGCGACATAGGGGAAGGCCACGACACCATCGGTGTTGCCGACATAGAAGGTCTCGCCGATCAGCGCCATGCCGAACGGCTGGCTCAACCCCTCCATGAAGATGCCGCGCTTCTCGGCTGTGCCGTCGCCATCGGCGTCGCGCAACAGCGTGATGCGGTTGGCAAAGACGCCGAGCGCCCGCGCGCGCCGCATGGTCGCCTGCATCGCGTAGCTGAACACGCTGCGGATCGGGCCCGCGACCTGGTTGGACTCGGCAATCAGCACGTCGCCATTGGGCATCACGTTGATCCAGCGCGGATGCTGCAGGCCGGTCGCGAATGCGTTGACCTTGAGCCCAGGTGCTGCCACAGGCGTCTGCCCTTCATCCCAGCCCCTCGCCGTCGGCATCTTCAGCGTCGGGATCGCACCTTGTGGCTTTGCCTCCGGCACGACAGGCGCGCTGCCCCAGGCGGGCTGAGGTGCTGTGCCCTGCAGTTTGCGCCAAAACAGCGCGCCAGCACCGATCAGCGCGACGACGCGCGCGAAAATCGCCGAAAAATTCATGTCATTCCCCTGTTGATCGCGCGCAATTCCCGACAATTGACAATTATCGCCTCACCGTCTCGCGCGTATATTCTGGCGTCATGATCGGGCAGCCAATAACACAGTTTTCGTCCCCGCTCGCGCTGGTTTTGTTGCCAGGCCTCGACGGAACGGGCCAGCTCTTCAAATGGCTGCTTGACGCGCTGCCATCCGGGCTCGAACCAACAGTGGTTTCCTTCCCTAAAGACAGAGACGGCGATTATTCCGCACTGGAAACACATGTTGTGCGTTTGCTGCCGCAAGACCGGCCGTTTGCCATTCTGGGTGAGTCATTCTCCGGACCACTTGCATTGCGCCTGGCAGCCAATGGATACAAAAATCTGGTCGCGGTCGTCCTTGTTGCAAGCTTCGTCAACAGACCCGTGGCGTGGATGCCGGATTTCGTTCGGCACATCCTGCGGCCCTGGATGTTCCGCTTGCCAATTCAGATACCGCTGCGGTGGTTCTTGTTGGGCAGCCAGCCTCCGACCGCGATGATCGCCGACACGATGAAATGTCTGCGGTCCGTCGACCCGGCAGTCCTGGCTGCACGCACCAAGGCCGCGCTTGAAGTCGACGCCACCAAGGCGTTCGTGGAATGCCCGGTACCGATTCTGTATCTCGGAGGGCAGCAGGACCGGTTGGTCGCTTTTCAAACTGCCGAGCGCATGAAATCACTACGCCCCAATCTCGAATGCGTCATGCTGGACGGGCCGCATTTTGTTCTGCAGCGCTCGCCGATCGCGGCAGCGCAGGCAATTGCGGGATTCCTCGGACGCCACCATCCGAAAACGGGCATATAAGAAACCAATCAGCCGAACATGCGAAAAATGATGCCGACGGCTTCAACCCGAAAAAGCGAAAGGGGCCGACAAGCGGCCCCTTTCCAACACTAAGCGCTGAGAACGATGTCGCTATATATAAAACGACATATCGCACAGGTCAACGAAAGCACCCGAGGCGAGTTGCCGCAACTACACTCCGCAAATCAGTAGTCGCACATCCGCGAGCGGATGCCATTCAACTATTCTTAACCATCAATCCTGCTTCAGTTGTATTCTTGCACAAAACATCCCCTGGTTCCTTCGGATTCCGAGCCAAATGTGCCGCAAAGCGCCGGGAGGACACAAAATGTGGCCCAGGTTCCGTGGAACCATTTAATTTACCAATAACCGGAATAGCGCATGGCCGTGGCGGTTAATCCGCCTTGACGGTCTCCGGCTTTGGATTCGCCGCGACCGCAGGGCCGCCGCCGAGCAGGCCGGCGAGGCTGCGGGAGCGCTTGGTGTCGATGCTGACATAGGCGGTCATGCCGGCGCGCAGCGGCGGCTCGCCCACCTGCTCGACCAGCCGCAGCCGCACCGGCAGGCGCTGCACGACTTTCACCCAGTTGCCTGAAGCGTTCTGTGCCGGCAGGATCGCGAACTCGGCGCCGGTCGCCGGGCTGATGCTTTCGACGACCGCGTCCCAGGTGACGTCGGGGTGCATGTCGAGCACGACCTTGGCCTTCTGCCCGACCTTCACATAGGTCAGATCGGTCTCCTTGAAATTGGCCTCCAGCCACGGCCTGCGGTCGGTGACGAGCGCGAACAGCGGCGTCTGCGCCTTGACCTGCTCGCCGAGTTGCGTGCGGAAATTGACGACAACGCCGGCCTTCGGCGCCTTGATCTCGGTATAGGCGAGGTCGAGCGCGGCGCGGTCACGCAGCGCGAGCTTTTCGCGCACGGCGGCAAACTCGTCGGTCGGACGGTCGGGCTTGCCGCCGAGCGACGCCTCGACGCGTGCGATGCGCTGGTGCAGCACGGCGACCTTGTCCTCGCCCTCCTGCTCCTCGCTGTTGGTCTGTTCGACCTTCGCGGCGGAGGCAACGCCGCTTCGCGACAGTTCGCGTTGGCGCTTGGCCTGCGATTGCAGATAATTGAGCTTGTTCTCCGCCTCGCGGGTTTCGGCGCGGATCTCGCGCAGGCTGGCCTTCTGCTGTTCGACGGCGGCACGCGCGGAATCGATTTCGGCCTCGGCCTTGGCGAGCGCCAGTTCGTACGGCGTCGGATCAAGCCGCAGCAGCACGTCGCCGGCGGCGACCACCGAATGATCGTGGATGCGCAATTCGGTGATGCGGCCGGAAACTTCGCTGGCGATCTGGGCGATGTCGGCCTTGACGAACGCGTTCTCGGTCGAGATGTGGCGGCCGCCCTGCAGCCAGAAAATCAGTGCGCCCGTCAGCACCAGCGCCGGCACGCCGATCAGCGCCAACCGCTTCATCCGCTTGGTCATGGCGCGGCCCTGCCATTGAGGCGGCCATTTGCGATCGACGTCCGCCTGCGGTCGGACGCCGTGGCCGCGCCCTTCGTTACAACACCCTCGTCCTCGTCCGCCGACACCAGGGTTGCCTTGACGCGCTGCAACAGGGTCATCAGTTGCTTGCGTTCCGGCCCGGCGAGGTCGACCATGGCAGCGTCGACCGTGTCCTCGGCCACGCGCCAGATGCGCTTGTGCACCCGTTCGGCCTCCTTGGTCAGATACACGCGCTTGACCCGGCGGTCGTCGGGCTGGGTACGGCGCTCGACCCAGCCATTGGCCACCAGGCGGTCGATCATGCGGCCGGCGGTGGCCTTTTCGACCTCCATCATCTCGGCCAGTTCGGAATGCGAGGCGCCGGGACGCCGGTGCAGGCGGGTCAGGACCAGCCATTGCGCGCGGGTGATGCCGAGACGCCGGACGCGGCGATCGAACTCGGTCCGCAGCAGGCGGGCAACGTCTGAAATCACGACCCCGATATATTCGTCGGTATTCGGCATGGCTCTTGTTGTGGCCGCCCTGAAATTAGTAAGCTAGGTTAGTATTTGCCGACCACCACTGCAAGGGACATTGCCCTGAGCTCCACCGCCAGCATGGAGGCCGAGGCCGCCGCCGGGACCCTGTCTACGGCGCAGCGGTATCTCACGCTGATGACGGTCGTGCTCGGCTCCTCGCTGTACGGCACCGCGCTGCTGACGACCTCGACCATCCTGCCGCAGATGCAGGGCGCGCTGTCGGCAACCCAGGACGAGATCGCCTGGGTGATGACCTTCAACATCCTGGCGACCGCCGTGGTGACGCCGATGACGGGCTGGCTGGTATCGCGCTTCGGCAGCCGACGCGTCATGGTGTGGTCGGTTGCATGCTTCACGCTCGCGACGCTGCTGTGTGGATTGGCGCAATCGCTGGAAACGCTGGTGCTGTGGCGCATCCTGCAGGGTGGCGCAGGCGCGCCGCTGGTGCCGCTGTCGCAGTCGATTTT
>Ga0105248_10009765_pt1 | contig 10576 bp, 6 predicted proteins | sample KBSS34metaG_FD_81524 | JGI IMG/M metagenome (GOLD analysis project Ga0105248, IMG submission 81524) | Switchgrass rhizosphere microbial communities from Kellogg Biological Station, Michigan, USA - KBS S3-4 metaG | ecosystem: Host-associated > Plants > Roots > Rhizosphere > Soil | place... | reverse complement strand
GGGCCGGAAATGACGAACGCCCCGACGCAGACAGGTCGGGGCGCGAAAATGGCACCGGCCTGCGCCGGCGCTTGCCTCGTCCTCCTGCGTGGGCCGCCGGGTAATCCCGGACCTTCAACCGATTTCTCGGTGACCGACGGATCTCGAAAAAAAGGGTCAAGAATAGCGTGCCGCCCGCCGATCAGCCAAAACGGTGCGATTTCGGCGCGCTGACGGACGCTGAGCGGGCGTTAGCGCGCCGAAATCACACGACGCCGACGGCCAGGCACCGATCCGGTTGTTGATCGGGACAAGGACGGTGACCGTCAACACCAGGGCCGCCGCCATGAGCGCGACGGCCGCGATCGTCAGCACGTTTCGCGACAGGACAGCGCCGGCGATCAGCACGACGAGGGTGCCGATGTACCAGAACGGCATCAACGCGCCGAGCAGGCGACTTCCGCCACTGCGGAACACGCGATAGGCATCGTCGGGCAGTTTGGCGACGAGCGGATTGGTGAACGCCGCCACTCCCAGTTCAACTCCTACGAGCGGCCCGGTGAGCACGAGAGCCACGATTGCGATCACGTGTTCCATATCGTCGACCCTGCGGCTTATGCTGACAAAAAACAAGGTACTGACAAATTAGTCAGCGTCGAAGGAGGTTCCGATGGCGGTGTCGAAGAAGGGGATCAACGAGTGCCCGATCGACACTGCGCTGTCCGTGATCGACGGGCGGTGGAAGGGCACGATCCTGTGGCGACTGCAGGACGGCCCGATGCGCACAGCGGAGTTGCGCCGCAGCATCCCCGACATCACCGAGCGGATGCTGATCCGCCATCTGCACGAACTGGTCGACGCCGGCATCCTGGTACGCCACGACGCGGGCACCGTCCCACCGTGTGTGCACTATTCGATCTCGGATTACGGCACGACGCTGGGGCCGGTTCTTCAGAGTTTGTGCGATTGGGGCCGAAAGCACATGGCGCGCAAGCCCTCTCACGCGTCGAGCAGAGATGCCGCGCCGACCAGGCCCGCCTCACCGCCGAGTTCGGCGGCCAGCACCCGTAACCCGCGCAGGAAATCCAGCCCGGCGTAGGTCGATAACGCCTCGCGCAGCGGGTTGAACAGCAGCGCACCGGACTTGGCCACCCCACCGCCAATGACCACGAGATCCAGGTCGCAGACCGCTCCCACCGACGCGATCATTGCCGCCACCGCAGTCGCGCCGCGGCGGAACGCCTGCAGCGCAATCTGACTGCCGCCAATTGCCGCGTCCGCCAGTTCCTTCGCGTCGGCATCGGCAGGCGCGTCCCAGCCGTTCTCGCGGGCCCATTGCGCCATTCGCGGTCCCGCGGCGATCGTCTCGACGCAGCCACGACCACCGCATGTGCACGGTCCGCCGTCGGGGTCGACGACGACATGGCCGACGTGGCCGGCGTTGCCGGTGCGCCCGTCGTAGGGCGCGCCGTCGAGCACGAGCCCGCCGCCGACTCCGGTCGACACCACCATGCCGAGCAGAAACCGGGCGCCGCGGGCCGCGCCGCGCCACCGCTCCCCCAACGCCATGCACAACCCGTCACCGCCGAGCCGCACATTCGCACCGGTCAGCGTCGACACCCGTTCGATGATCGGAAAGTCCTGCCACGCAGTGATATTGATCGGACTGACGGTACCAGTCGGCAGGTGGATCGGACCGGCTGAGGATATGCCGACGCCGCGCACACGCCCGCCCGCCGCCGCAAGCGCCTCGGTGACCAACGTGTCGACCACTGCCCACACGTCTTCGGCGTCACCGTCCGGCGTCGGCAGCTTCGCGTGGTGCGCCAGCGCGCCGTCACCGTCGACGAGCCCGGTGGCGATCTTCGTTCCACCGATGTCGAGCGCAAGCGTGACGGCCATCAGTGCCTGTGGGTGTTGTCGGGCTGACGCGGGTCACCGGGATGTTCGTAACCCGGTGCGAGCTGGACCACTTCGGCGCACCGGGTGTCCAGCCAGAGCCGGAACGCGCGGCGCCGGGCGGCGCCGCGAAGGTGGTCGGCGATCTCGGCGGTGCTGCCGAAGCGCCGCGGGTTGCGCTCGCCGTAGTCGTGCACGTCGGCATCGGTGATGTCGACGGCCGCGGTCACGCTCACGAACAGCGCCCTGGCCAGCGGATCGGCAAGCACCGAGGCCGCGACGCTGCCGATCTCCAGCCGGGCCGTGGTGTCCGGCAGCAGCTCGTCCTCGCTCGGCGCACCGTCGGCCGTCAGTCGCCGCGTCTCCGCCTCCCCGGCGGCCACGCGCTCGGTCACCAGCAGCTGTGTCAGCCAGCGGCGCAGCTGCCTGCCTTCGCTCGTGTCGCGGCGCGCCAACGACGACGCGAGCCTGGATCCGCGCAGCCGGTCTTCGCGGGCGTCGACCTCGTCCACCAACACCGGCGTGCCGTCGACCGTCGCGGCGACATTCATCGGACCGTCACCTTCACCGCGGGCGAGTAGACGAGCCGTCCCGCGCAGCCGACCCGGATCAGCGCCCACCACTCCCCGGGCTCCACCCACAGGGGCGGCGTGACGTCGAAGCCGAGTTCCACCGTTCCCCGGGCGGGGAGTTCGCGGCCGAAGGCTGCAGGCCCGATCCACTCCCATGTCCCCCACGGGCTGATCAGATGCGCCTCGACGGCCAAGTCCGCATGCGCGTCGGTCCCGACGGTGACGGTGAGCCGAGCGGTCTCGCCGGCCGTCACCTCCACCGGCTCCGGCTCGGTGATGAGCCGCAGCATGTCCATATCGGCTGAGGCTGCGACCGACACCACACACACGTCCTCAACCACCTGGCGCCAAGCGGGCGGCATCGACGCCGCGTCGCTTCCCGTCACCGCCAGTTCGGCGCGCACCGGATACAGCCCCGGCGGCGGGTCGGGCGGCATCGTCACAACAACGTCCGTCTCGAGGTGCTTGCCGGGCGGCAATACGAACGACAGTTCGGCGGGGTCGGCGCTCCAGCCCTCGGTGCACCGCAGACGCACCTTGCCGTGCAGCGCCGCGTCGCTGCTGTCACTTGACACGGTAAGCCGCAGTGCCACTTGCGAATCCGACTCAGCCGCGACGTGCTGCGGATGTAGATGCGCGACGGCGGGCAGCCCGCCGAGGGCTGCGGGGCCGCGGTTGTGCAGCCAGTAACGTGCGTACAGCGGCTGCGCCGCTTCGGCGTCGGGTGCTAGCACCGTGTGGTCCGCCTCGAGCACCTGCGGCATGTTGAGCCGCGTCAACACCGTGGCGATCTCATAGCCGTGCAACCTCAACGTGTCCGAGGCGAATCCCTGAATCCGTGGCTGCTCGAGCAGGTCGACGCGGGAGGCGGCGGAGATGCGACGCAGCCCCGAGCGGACCACGACGTCGGTGGTGGCGCCACATGTTTCGACCAGCCGGACGGCGACACCGTCGGCGGGATCGACTTGCAGCCCGCTGCCCGCGGCCAGCGGGTTGCCCGCAGCCTTGAGTGCGCCGAGTGCCACCTTGCCCGCAGGCTCGATCTCCAGCAGCGATCCCCACGCCGGCAAACCCCCCGCGGCCCTGGCGTTTTCGGCCACAGCCAACAGCGGACGTGAGTACTCCGCACTGCGGGCGGGGATCTCCGCTTGCCGCCAGTCTCCATCGCCGGAGACGAGCGCGTAGTCGAAGGTGTGCGTCCAGTGCTGCAATTGGAAGTTCGAACCGTCAGGCGCGGTGCGCCGCGGCGGGTCGATCCATGTGCCGGACGGCCAGCCGGTGCACGAACGCATGAGCGACATGTGCAGCGTTCCGTCGAACTCGACCGCGAAGCCTGGCATGCCGCGATTGAGCACCGCGACGGTCCGAGCCTCGAAGGGCTCGAGCTCGGATGGGGCGTCTTGGGTGACACCGATCTCGAAGTCGGCGAGATCCTCGACGAGGGCGGCCACCGCGGCGTCGAGGTCGGCGCCCGCGACGATCAACACCGGAAGTGCGCGCACGCCACGCAGGTTCGCGCCCGGCACCCATTGCTCGGCCAACGGCGAGACGGATGGCACCCACACCCGCGCCTCGCCCCTGGTGTATAACTGCCGCTTTAGCTCCTCGGTATAGCCGGGGTCTGCGTCCGCGAGAACCGCTGCGGTGAAATCATTTTGGTCCGGGCCACCCAGCGCGATCCGGGCATCGGGCAGGTTGGAGTCGACGGCCAGGTCACCGTACCTCGGCTTGTCGGCGCTGCTGCAGGTGGCGGTCACACCGGCGCGGACGAGCGCGACCATGAGCTCCCGCGCCAACGGCGCCGACGCCGATTCCGTCGGAGAAACCACCTCGGCCACCGACAGTGCCCGCACGCCCTGGTTGTTCGTGCTCCTCGCGTCCGCACCGCCGACGCGCACGCGCGCCGCCGAGGACAGCCCGAACCAGCCGTAGGCCGGGTTGTCCAGCGTCCACGGATGTTGTGCCGAGTCGACGGCCTCCGCAGAGCCGCGCTTGTGCGTCAAACCGAAGCCACGACCGATCACCGCGTCGCCGACCTCGCTCACCGGCAGTGCGCCCGGCACCGGGCACGGCCAGCGCAACCGCAGCAACCGGTCTGCGCCGGTGAATTCGTCGACGGTGGTGCGGCAGTCCACACGGGCCACGCCGTCCCACAACGTCACGATCTGCGTGTAGCGCAAGACATCACCGATGCGGCCCCGGATCACCAGCTGCTCGCCCAGCGGCCCGCGGTAGCCCTGCACCGAGGCAGGTTCGGCGGACGACGCGACCACCGGCCCCTTCGGCAGCAGGTGCCATGGGCCCTCGCCGGCCTGCGGATGTGCGGGGTACTCGTCATACACCGCCAACTCGTTGCCGACTCCGCCGTCGGCGATCAGCTCGCGACCAGAGGCGACCTCGACCAGCGAGCTGACCCCGCCGCCGCGCAACGGGTCGAGCTGAAGCCGGTAGTGGTCATTGGCAATTGCCGGAAACCCACCGCCGTCCAACGGTTCCCAGCCCGGCGATTCGTTGTCTGCTACCAGTCGATACGACTGCCAACCGACCGACGGCACATCGCGGGCCGGCCAGCTGACCGTCCTGCCGCCGTGCTCGACGTGCGCCGCCAGCTCGGCGCCGTCGGAGTCGAACACCCGCACGCCCGGACCGATTGGACGGGAGAGCCGGGCCGTCACCACATCGGACCGTTTGTGCGCCAACGTGTTCCACACCACCACCGAGGCGTCGACGGCGCTGGATAGCAGCCTTAGCGCGTTGTTGCGAGCCGTGCGCCCGAGTTCCCATGCGTCGCGCCATCCCGTGAGCAGGTCGAGGTACACCTGATCGGATTCCGATCCGGTGATGGCGTCGTGGTGTGCGCCGTAGGCCAGCTGCACCCACGCCTTGGCCAATGCCGCCTGCGGATACGTCGCCCCGCCGAGCAGCCCCGCGAACACCGCGAACCGTTCGGCGTCGAGCACCGCGTCCTCCGCGGCCCGGTTGGCCTGCTTGGTGTCGATGTACGACACGTGGCAGCCGGTGTAGATCGGGTTCATGTCCCGGGTCTGCGGCGAAGCCTCGATACCGCGGGCGTCGAGTTCGGCGCGCACGGCGGCGAAGAACTCGCGAGGCAGCGCGCTGACGAACCGCGGCCAGGTGTAGCGCGCATTCCAATCGCGGTGGATATCGGTGACCCATTTGTTCGGCGGTGTGTAGTCGGTGCCAACCGGAAGCAGCACGTTGCGGGTCAGCGCGACGGTCTTGAGCGACGCGAACAACTCGTAGGTCGCCTGCTCGGCCTCCGCCAGCGTCGCCGCCGAGTCCATCCACCAGCCCGCCGAATAGTGAGCGGGCATGTAGTGCGTCAGCAACCCGCGCCCGGACGGTGCAATCCACTCGAACTCGCTGGAAAACTGCATGCGCCGGGGATCGCCCTGGCTCTGCATCGGACCCCACTGGTGATGCGGGCCGCGCGCCCACGAGCTCGACGTCAATCCGGCATCGGCAGCCATTCCGGGAAACTGCGGATCGTGGCCGAAGACGTCCAGCTGCCATGCGGTGCCAGGGTTCGCGCCGAGGATGTCACGCTGAAAACCCATGCCGTGCACGAAGTTTCGGATCGTCGTCTCGGGGCTGGTCAGGTTGGTGTTTGGCTCGTTGTAGGTGCCACCCATGATCTCGACGCGGCCATCGGCGATGAACCGGCGCAGGTCGTCGCGGTCCTCCGGGTGGGTGTCCCAATAGGGCTTCAGGTAGTCGACCTCGGCCAGCACGAACTTGTACTCCGGCTCGCGGCGAGCCATCTCCAGATGCGCGCGCACCAGGTCGAGCCCGTTGGTCTGACGGCACCGGCCGGGCGGGTCCTCGCTCCACACGCTGGTGTAGGCCGCCTGAGTGTTCCACCAGACCGGGTCGTAGTGGAAGTGGCTGATCATGTACATCGTCCAGCCGGACTCGGCGACGGTGAACACGAAGGGCGTCTCCGCGTCACCGGCCAACACCCGCGCCTGCCGCTGCTCCCCGACGACCGGTCGCGAAACCGCCACGGGGACTTCGATAGTCCCAGCGCCCGCCGCGATCGCGGCCGTCGGTGTGGTCAGACCCTCGCCCTCGACGCGAACCTCCAACGCACCGCCCGTATGGGTGACCCGCACCAGTTGCAGCGGTGCGTCCGGCGGCCCGGTGAACAGCTCCGTCGACTCCGCGGAGATGACGTGCACCCCAAGAACACTACGGCGTTGCGGCGGCGAACGATGGGTCCGTCGCGAACTGCCTAGCGATGGCGATGTGGCCACGAGCATCGAGCTCTTCTGCGAGCTCGAGGTACCGTCTCACGACCCGTGTGTAAGTCGTCGCGTCCCCGACCGCCGCGGCTAATCGTGCCCGGCAACTCAGCGGCCACAGGTCCAGGGCCGCCAGTGCCACGCTCGTTGTCAGGTTCTCCAGCAGTGCGACGAGCTTTTCCGCTCGGGCCAGGTCCCCGGGCACACAGCGCTCGACGAGCAACCCGACCAAGACGGAGATCGGATAGCCGGCGAAGAGAATCTGGCCCAGTTCGACCTCCGACCGCACGGCCTCTTCCAGAACGTCGATCTGGTCGGCTGGACGATCCTCGGGTGCCTTCGCCACCGCGAGGTCCGCCTCGATCACGGCGCCGCCGATGTCGATGCCACCCGAACGCGACAGCTCAAGAAGGTCTATCCCGAGCGCTCGATGCGAGTCGCCGGTCTTGATGAGGGCCGTTCCGTGCGACAAGCGTGCTAGTGCGATTCCGTAGGCGTCGCCGAATGCCTCCGCTTGAACCAGGGCGTCGCGGGTGTCAGTGACCAATTTCCCATCTGCCGGGTCGAACCCAAAGTCGACAAGGTCGGTTTTGTTGGCCACCGCGATGGCGTATGTCACCGGGTCGGTCTCACGTCCCCCAACGATGGCAGTCCGAAGGTCTTGAAGGCCTTCAGCCCGGCGACCCGTCATGACCTTGATGACACCGGCGAGAGATATGGAAGGGACGACGTCGTCCGGATTGGCTTCCGGAATCGCGCACAACCGTTCTGTCGTGCGCAGAGCTTGATCAAATGCGCATCGCTCGTAGTGTGCGTACGCGATGTGCGTCAGAATCTCGGCTCTCAACGCGGGTGGACTGTCGATCCGACCGATCAACTCCTCCAGCTCAGCAGCCATGACGCCGCCATCACGGATGCGCCCTTCAGTGACGACCAAGGTTGTCAATCTGCCCGACATTCCAACTGCCAGCGGCAGCCAGTCATGCGATCGCGTCGTCAGTTCTCGCAATTCGGCGTAGCACTGCTCGCTGTCCGCTGCGACCAGCCAGGCTGTTGCCGTCAACTGTGCGCGAGGCGCGATTCGCTTCCCGCACAACCCGTCGTCTGTCTCAGGCAGCCGATCGGCGATCACCTGCGCCCGCTCCCAGCATTGGCGGGCGGCAATCACATCACGGTGCTTGAGCCAGTCTCCTGCCCTCATGTACCACGCGTAAGCGTCGAGGTGCTGGCCAGCGGCCTCGAGGTGGTGAGCGATGAGGGCCGAATTTTCGTCCAGCGCGCTGGAATTGCGCTTCGCCATGGCAGCCGCGAGCCGACTGTGGCTGGCGGTTCGGGTGGCACTCAACTGGGACTCGTAACACACAGCGCGCACCAAAGGGTGCCGAAATGCATATCGGATCTCAGGGACGAGCTTGATTTGGTCGATCAGTTCGGCGGTGACGAGACCATGCAGATGACTCGCCTCCACATCGGGTATCAATGCCCGTAGGTCGTCAACGCCGACGCTGGTCCCAATGACCGCTGCCGCGTTGAGGATCGATTTCTCCACAGCCGTCAGCCGGTCGATGCGGGCGGCGAGCACCGTCTGCACCGTTGCAGGCACCGCAATCGAGTCGACGCTGCGCGCGAGCCGATAATCTCCACGATTGCCGCTCAACACCGACCGACCGACCAGATCTCGAACGATCTCCTCGACGAAGAACGGATTGCCTGCGGAGGGCGCTGCGATCAGTTCTGCAGCACCGCAGACGGTGGGCTGTTCGCCGATCAGCTGCGCGACGAGGGCGACGGTGGTCGACGAATTCAGTGGTGACAGCGCGACAGTGGTGTCCGACAGATCGCGAAGTCGGCCTTGGTACTCGGGACGGAAGCTCACGGCAAGCAAGGAATCTGTCGACCGCAGCATCTCGGCGAGCTCGCCGAGGAACTCATCGCTGGCCGCGTCTATCCAATGCAGGTCTTCAATGATGAGGACGGTCCTGCTACGCGAGGCCTTCAGAGCAGAAGTCAAGAGGGAGACGAGCATGCGCCGACGCGCATCCGTATTTGTCGTCGGCATCGGTGTTGCGGTATCGCCGATCCCCAAGACGTCGAACAGGACCGCGATCTCGTCGGAACCTTTGTCGGCGGCGTCACCCAGCTCACCGATGATCTGCTGGCGGGCCGCCGCCGCCTCGAGCCGGCGCACACCAAATACGGCTCGCATCATCCGTGACAACGCTCGCAACGGCACGTGCGCGGTGTGCGCCTCGCACCGCGTGATAACGACGTGCGCGGCGTGTCCTGTTGCGTGAGAGGCGAACTCGCGAAGCAGTCGGCTCTTACCGAGTCCAGGTTCACCGGACACGCTCACCACGCAGGCCGATCCGCTTCGGAACGACTCGATCAATTCACCAAGCTCGTCGTCCCTGCCCATCAGCGGGCCGTCATCGCGCGGCATCACGAGGCGATCGGAATCTATCGCTTCCAGGCGCCGCGCAGACACCGGCGCGTCGAACCCCTTGACCACGGCGTCATTCCACGGTCCGAGCCGTGCCGAGTGCTCGACGAGGTGGGCAGTCGACGCCGAGCACAAGACCTCGCCTGGGCCGGCCGCTGCTTCCATTCGCTGAGCCATGCCCACCGTGTGCCCGGTTACGGTGTATCCCGCGGTGGCGGATCCGAAGTCTCCCGCAATCACCTCTCCCGAGTTCAGCCCGACCCGGATGCGGAGATTCATGCCGTCGCGTTCTTGTACAGCAATGGCGAGTTCGCCTGCCAGTGACTGCAGTTCGAGGGCGGCAATGCATGCGCGTAGCGCATGGTCCTCGAGTGCCGCTGGTGCGCCGAAGATCGCCATCAACCCGTCACCCGTGAAACTGTCGACCGTTCCTTGATATCTCTGCACGACGGAAGCGGACCGATTGAACAGGTCGTGCATGATCTCGCGCAGTCGTTCGGGATCAAGCGCCGCCGACATCTTCATCGACCCGACGACGTCAGCGAACAATACGGTGACGTGTTTGCGTTCCTCTGTCGGGTGGGGGGAGTCGACGGGAGCGCCACAACCATCGCAGAAGCGGGCCGATGAGCGAAGCCCGTTCCCGCACATCGCGCAAGACAGATGTGACCCGCCAGCCGCAGGGTCCACGTGATGCCCTATCCGCCGCTAACCCGTCAGGGACACACTAACAATCCGGCGTGGTCTCCGGATCGCAAACAGCCGCGATGGGATCACACCCGCGAAATGTCGACGACAAGCGCCCGATGATCGGAGACCGGCAACCGCGGCGCCGAGCAGTTCTCGACCCGCAAGGTGTGGTCGTCGGTGAGGATGTGGTCGAGCTGTTGGCTCGGCTCGTCAGCGGGAAATGTCGGCGCCCCGCCAAGCGACCGCATGTGGGTCCATCGAGTCGGCGTCGGGGGCGTCATGTTGAGATCCCCCATCAGCACCCGTGGACCGGGAAAGCCATGCAGGTCGCGGATCAGCCGACGCAATTGCACCCGGTTCCATCCGGGCACGAACGACAGGTGGGTATTGGCGACCGTCAGCGGGCCGAGCGGGGTGTCGATCCGTGCGACCATCGCCGCGCGCGGCTCCTCGTCCACGACCTGCACGCGACGCGGGCCGGGCAGATACATCGGGAACCGCACCGGAATGCGCGGCAAGTGCACGACCTGCCAGCTCTCAGCCAGATACCGGGACAGCAACGCGATGCCGTACGCCGCGGTGCCCGGCTGCTCACGACCGGTCGCAGCCATCCAGGTCGCCCCGGGCGTGCCGGAGATCGCGGCGACGAACCGGTGGCTGACCGCTCCCATCGCATCGGCAGCGACGGCGGTCAGGTCCGCCTTGCCCGAGCGGGGCTGATCCAGGTCAACCTC
>Ga0105248_10009763_pt1 | contig 10577 bp, 8 predicted proteins | sample KBSS34metaG_FD_81524 | JGI IMG/M metagenome (GOLD analysis project Ga0105248, IMG submission 81524) | Switchgrass rhizosphere microbial communities from Kellogg Biological Station, Michigan, USA - KBS S3-4 metaG | ecosystem: Host-associated > Plants > Roots > Rhizosphere > Soil | place... | reverse complement strand
CCCAGCACTATCCGATAGTAGACGAAAATGTACGTTGAATGCGTCGCCAGATACCGGAGCAGGAATGCGATCGACAAGTACCCTACCACCCCCGATACCACGATCCCCGCCGCAACCGACGTCGGATTCGCAGCAGAAAATCCATGCCGCACACCATCAAAAATGGTTTTCGCGACTGCTGCGCCAATCACCGGCGTTGATAAAAAAAACGAAAATCGCGCAGCCGCCTCGCGTGTCATTCCACGAAACAAGCCCGCAGTAATCGTCACGCCCGATCGCGAAACTCCGGGAATGATCGCCAGCGCCTGAGCACAGCCGACCGCGAGCGCATCCCCCATCGAGATGTCTTTCAATTCCGTTTTGCGCCGGCCGACACGTTCGGCGATCACCAGTACAAGGGCAAGGACAATCAGCGCCGATGCAATCACCAGGGGATGCCGCAACGTGGTATCGGCGAAATTAGACAGCAACGCACCGACGATCAGTGCCGGTATTGTCGCCAGGATCAAGTACAGCGCCAGCTGCGCGTTCGGTGTGCGACGTCCCCCGCGAAGCAGGGCAAGTCCTCCCTGCACAAGTTGAACCCACTCCGCTCGAAAAAACAGGAGCAGAGCAACCAGAGTCCCCACATGAAGAGCCACATCGAAGCTGAGGCCGGGATCCGGCCATCCAAAAACCCAGGGAGTAAGCGCGAGATGCGCGGTGCTGGAAACGGGCAGAAACTCCGTAACGCCCTGAACAGCGCCAAGGACGATAGCCTGAAGCAGAGTCATAATGTCTTTGGATCAAACCTCCATAATAACGGGCAGAATGAATGGCCGTTTGGCCGTCTGCTTCAGGAAGTATTTCTTAAGGTCTTTGCGGATTTTCTCTTTTATTACGGTGTAGTCGCCGCGCTCTTCAACGGTGGAGGCATTGACGGTCTCGACGACGAGGTCCTTGCTCTCGGCCAGGAGCCTGGTTTCTTCCACGAACCCGACTCCTCGGATAACCATTTCGGGTGCGTGCTCGATCATTCCGTTCTGCTTGTTGATCGCGACAATGGAAATGACGATGCCGTCTTCCGAGATGTGTTTTCGGTCGCGAATGACGATTTCGCCGACTTCCTCGAGGCTGCCCTGGTCAATCAACACCTTGCCGACCGGTGCTTTCCCGGCAATCTCGGCGCCCACGCCGTTAAAGCGGATGATGTCCCCGGTTTCGGCAACCATGATTTTGTCTTGAATGGCGCCCGTCTTCTCAGCGATGCGCGCATGACGGTGCATCTGCCGGTATGTACCGTGAATAGGTATGAAGTACTTCGGTTTCACGAGCGTCATCACGAGCTTGAGTTCCTCTTCGCTCGCGTGGCCGCTGACATGAACGGGGGGCTGGGCACCGTCGGGATAGTAGAGCTCGGCCTTCCGCCGGTAGAAGTGATCCATCATGCGGCCTACGGCCCGTTCGTTTCCGGGAATCATCCTTGCTGAGATGATCACCGTATCGCCGGCTTCAATTTTGAAATCCTTGTGTTCGTCAAGCGCGACACGTGACAACGCCGAGAGCGGCTCGCCCTGGCATCCGCCGGAAACAATACACACCTTTTCGCGCGGGTAATTGCGAATGTCTTTCGATCGGATGATGAGTCCCGGCGGGACCTTCAGGAACCCCAGTTCCTCAGCGATCGTCGTGTTGTCCGCCATGCGGCGGCCGAGAAAGGTAACCATGCGCCCAAAATGCTTCGCCTGATCCAGAACGAGCTGAATGCGCGGAATTGACGAAGTAAAGCAGGAGAGGACAATGCGACCCTTTGAGGTCCGGAAGATCGATTCAAAACGATCATTAACGCTGCGCTCGGAACCCGTGTGACCGGAGTGTTCCGCGTTCGTGCTATCGGAAAACAGAGCGAGGACGCCGCGATCGCCGTAGGCCGCCAGCGTGTGCAGGTCAAACGTTTTCCCATCGATGGGTGTCGGATCGATCTTGAAGTCTCCGGTGTGGATGACAGTCCCCGCCGGAGTCTGAATCGCAAGGGCAAACGAGTCGACGATGGAGTGCGTGACGTGGAAAAACTCAACCTTAAACGGTGCGATTTCCACGATGTCCTTGGCCTTTACCGTGTGGAGACTTGCGGATTCGAGCAGCCCGTGTTGCTCCAGCTTGTTTCGCACAAGTCCCATAGTGAAGCTGCTGCCATAAACGGGAACGTTCAGGTAAGGCAGGATGAATGGAAGCGCTCCGATGTGGTCTTCGTGGCCGTGTGTCAGAAAGATGGCTTTGACTTCGCTCTTGTTCTCGAGCAGGTAGCCGATGTCGGGCACGATGACGTCGACGCCAAGCAGCTCGTCGTCAGGGAACATCACGCCGGCATCCACCACGATGATGGATCCGCTACAGCGGAAGGCCATCATATGCATCCCAAATTCGCCGAGTCCGCCCAGCGGAACAACGTCAAGCGTTTGATCCGTCATCGGAGTTGATTATACACACGTAGAAATTGTTCGAGCGTGAGCGTTTCGGCGCGCGCATCAGACGAGAGCCCGGCGAGCTGCAGTACCGATGAAATTTCCTCGCGCGAACGTGCCGGGCACATTGTGACGAGATTGTTAATCAATTTCTTGCGCCGCGAACCAAAGGCTCGGTGGACAAAATCAGTGAAGTCTCTTGCATCGGGAACTCCGTGCGTCCATTCCAGTCGAATGACCGCGGAGTCGACTTTCGGTCGCGGCATGAATGCGCCGGGAGGAACGACGAAACCCCAGATTGGCGTAGCGTAATACTGAACAAGCAGGGAAAGCGGGCCGTAGTCTTTTGAACCGGGTTTGGCGCGCAGGCGTTCGGCGACTTCTTTTTGAAGCATGATGGTGACGTCGAGGATCTGATCGCGCGCTGCAATGAACTGCTTGAGAAGCGGTGTCGCAACGTTGTAGGGAAGATTGCCGACGAGATGAAAGGGTTCACTCGCAACTTGTGACAAATTCGTCTCAAGCGCGTCCGCCTCGATGACTTCCACATTCTGCGGTATGGAGGCGCGCAGCTTCGGGATGAGATCGGCGTCCACTTCGATTGCGATGACGCGGCGAGCGACCGTCGCGAGCTCTCGCGTGAGCGCGCCGGCACCGGGTCCGATCTCCACCACGGTGTCTGTAGGAACAATGGCCGCGAGTCGGACGATACGTTGCAGGATGTTGCGATCGGAGAGGAAGTGTTGGCCGTAGCGCTTCTTCAAAAACGTCCCGTACGGGATTCGAACCCGTGTTACAGCCTTGAAAGGGCCGTGTCCTGGACCGGGCTAGACGAACGGGACCTCGGTCAAACAACAGCCGTTGATTGTAGCAGGGGGAGGGAAGTGTGGTCTATCGCGGAAGCGAAATGATTCAACTGGAATCGCGCATCCGCGCTCAGGCAAACTGTCTGGCTGACATATGAGCAACACTGGAATTCGTAATATTGCAATCATCGCGCACGTAGACCACGGAAAAACGACGCTTGTAGACGCGATGCTGCGCCAGAGCGGAATCTTTCGTTCGAACGAGGATGTCGCTGAGCGCGTCATGGACTCCAACGAACTGGAACGCGAACGCGGCATCACCATCCTCGCCAAGAACACCGGCATCCGGTATGGCGGCGTGAAGATCAACATCGTCGACACGCCCGGGCACAGCGACTTTGGCGGAGAGGTCGAGCGTGCAGTGAAAATCGTCGATGGCGTGCTGCTGCTGGTCGACGCAAGCGAAGGTCCGCTTCCTCAAACGCGTTACGTCCTCATGAAGGCCCTCGAGGCCAAGTTGCCGGTCATCGCTGTCATCAACAAGATCGACCGGCCCGACGCGCGCATTCAGGAAGTTCTCAACGAGCTCTACGATCTCTTTATTGATCTCGACGCAAGCGAAGATCAGCTCGAGTTTCCGATCATCTATGCCAACGCGCGAGCTGGAATCGCAAAGGAGAAGTTGGAGGATTCTTCGGAAGATCTGCGGCCGTTGTTTGAGGTGATCGTGAAGCACATCACGCCTCCGGCAGGGGATCCTGAGGGATTGTTACAGATGCTGGTGGCGAATCTCGACTACAGCGACTACCTTGGCCGCCTGGCCATCGGGCGTGTCTTCAACGGCACGCTACGGCTGGGGGACGAAGTGGGCATCGTGAAACTCGATGCCAGCCTTCAGAAAACAAAGATCACGAAGCTCTATTCGTTCGAAGGGTTGAAGCGTGTGGACGAAACGATTGGAGGTCCCGGTGCGATTCTCGCAATCGCGGGTGTCGAAGGCATCAACATCGGCGAAACCATCACGCATCCGGAAACTCCGAAGGCTCTAGCGAGAATTCAGATCGATGAGCCGACGATCGCGATGATGTTCACCATCAACACGTCGCCGTTTGCGGGACGGGAAGGGACCTACGTCACGTCACGGAATCTGCGCGATCGCCTCGATAAGGAGCTGCTGACGAACGTGTCGATCCGTGTGGAACAGGCGGGAGGGCCGGAGTCGTTTCGTGTAATGGGACGAGGTGAACTCCAGCTTGCGATCCTGATCGAAACGATGAGGCGGGAGGGATACGAGCTCATGGTCGGCAAGCCGGAGATTCTCACGCGCGAAATCAATGGTCAGATGCATGAGCCGGTGGAGTTGCTGATTGTCGACTGCCCCGAACAGTTCCTGGGAGTGATTATCGAGAAGCTCGGCAGCCGGAAGGGCCGCATGGACAAGATGGTCAACCATGGTTCGGGTCGCGTGCGGCTGGAGTTTCAGGTTCCGACGCGAGGGCTGATCGGGCTTCGCAGCGAGTTGCTCACGGATACCAGGGGAACAGCGATTATCAACACGCTGTTCAGCGGATATGTGCCGTGGCAGGGAGATATTCCGTCGCGGCCGACGGGATCGCTGGTGGCGGATAGAACAGGGAAGTCAACGTCGTACGCGATCTGGAATCTGCAGGAACGGGGAGAGATTTTCATCACGCCAGGAACCGAGGTTTACGAAGGAATGATCGTAGGGGAGAACGCCCGCGATGTGGATTTGGATGTAAACATCGTGAAGGAGAAGAAGCTGACGAACATGCGCGCATCGACGGCGGATGAGGCGATACGGTTGGTGTCGCCGAGGATCTTGAACTTGGAGCAAGCGATCGAGTTCGTACGCGATGACGAGTACGTCGAGGCGACGCCGAAGTCGATCCGGATGCGGAAAAAAGTGTTGGCGGCGAATAAGCGGTAGGGGGTAGGTTTGCAGGTTTGAGGATCCCTCCTCCGGCCCTTCGGCCGTCCTTCTCCCGGAGGGAGAAGGACGCTCTGCGGGTTTCCCCTCTCCCCCCGGGAGAGGGGGCCGCGAAGCGGCGGGTAAGGGATTAGAGGCTTTCACGCCGTCTGCCCCGCCGCAAACCCGGACGCCCACGCCCATTGAAAGTTGAACCCACCGAGTTGCCCGGTCACGTCCACCACTTCCCCGATGAAATACAACCCCGGCACTTTCTTTGACTCCATCGTTTGCGATGAAAGTTCATTGGTATCGACACCACCGGCCGTCACCTCCGCCTTTGCATAGCCTTCGGTTCCGCTCGGTGGTACCCTCCAAACGTCCTCCTTCCACGTCCGAGCCAGACGTCGCGGTTTGTGGCCGACGGCTTCAATAGTCACCACCTCACCCGGTTTCCAGTACGACGAAATCTGCAGAATCGCCGGCCCGCTTAACCCGCGGTGCGTCAACAGGACGTTTTCGCGGAAGCGAATGCGCCCGCACGTAACGTCCGCTTCAAACGAAACACCATGCAACGCATGCAATTCCTTAGGCTCATCGAACGTCAGCGGCACCAGCCCGGGACGCAGCGCCGTCACATGCAACCCAAACTGCTTCGCGATGCGATATCCAAAATCCGTCGCGCCGAGTTTTGGAATCGAGAGCCCGCCGGTTGCGATAACCAGCGACTCGCTTTCGAGTGCGCCTCGGTTCGTTTCGACATCGAAAGCTCTGTGAACAGAGCTCACGCGGCACTCCGTAAGGATTATCACTCCTGCGTCCGTGCACTCCTTTCTCAGCATCGCCAGAATTTCCCTGGATGATCCGTCGCAGAACAGCTGGCCCAACTTTTTCTCATGCCACCGGATCTTGTGGCGCTCGACGAGTTGCAGAAATGTCTCAGGCCTGTAGCGGCTCAGCGCGGATTTTGCGAACGAGGGATTCTGCGAAATGAAATTCTCCGGCTGCGTGTGCAGGTTCGTGAAGTTGCAGCGCCCTCCACCGGAGATTCTGATCTTTTCTCCGATACTTGTATTGTGCTCGAGCACGAGGACTTTACGTCCACGCTTGCCGGCTTCGATGGCGCACAGGAGTCCTGCCGCCCCGGCTCCCACGACAATGACGTCTGCTTTCATTTCGAGGTCACGAATTCTGGCATGATATAGGGAACAAATTTTAAGGAGAGTTTTGCCCATGCCTGCAATGCACGAAATCGACTACAAAATTATTGGCGAGGACATGCAGTTCGTCGAAGTCGAACTGGATCCGGGCGAAGCGACAGTCGCCGAGGCCGGCGCGATGATGTACATGGAAGATGGTATCGAGATGGAGACCATTTTCGGCGATGGCTCGCAGCAGCAAGGCGGCGGATTTCTCGGCGCGTTGATGGGTGCCGGGAAGCGACTGCTGACCGGAGAGTCGCTGTTCATGACGGTGTTTTTCAATCGCGCGAATGGAAAACGCAAACTTGCCTTCGGGGCGCCTTACCCCGGCAAGATTGTCGCTGTCCATCTGGCTGAGATCGGCGGAGAGTTGATCGCTCAAAGAGACTCGTTCCTCGCCGCGGCGAAGGGTGTGAGCATCGGTATCGCATTCCAGCGTCGTCTGGGCGTGGGACTGTTCGGCGGCGAGGGTTTCATCATGGAGCGTCTACAGGGAGACGGGTGGCTTTTCGTGCACGCAGGTGGGACGTTGTTGCAGCGGGAGCTAAAGCCAGGTGAGACGCTGCGGATCGATACGGGTTGCATCGTAGCGTTCCAGCCGAGCGTGTCTTATGACATCCAGTATGTGGGCAAGATCAAGAGCGCCTTATTCGGCGGCGAAGGCTTGTTTTTTGCGACACTGCGCGGCCCCGGACATGTATGGCTCCAGTCTCTGCCGTTGAGCCGTATGGCCAATCGGATTATCGCGGCCGCTCCAGGCGCCCTCCGCGGAGGACGGGAAGAAGGCTCCATCCTGGGAGGGTTGGGAGGAATTCTTGACGGTGACAACTCATAAAGAGCCAGCGCATTGATTCTCTTGGTGTCCCATGGCCGCTTGCTATAATCGACGGCGCCTGTATGGATGCAGATAGCAGTATTGACCAGAGCTTGCCTGAGAGACCTTCCGACGACCCGGCTCTTCGGAAGACCCGTGCCGACGCGTTGGGAACAATGCGTACGGAGGTCACGATACTCTTCAGCGACATAAAAGGATCGACCTCCTACTTCGAACGCAGGGGAGACGCTGAAGGGCTCGCGATGCTGCAGCACCATAATGATCTGCTGTTCCCCGTCATTCAAAACAGTGGTGGCCGAGTCGTAAAGACCATCGGCGATGCGATCATGGCGTGCTTCAAAGATCCTGTGGGCGCTATCAAAGCGGCCATCCAGATGCAGCAGGTCATGGAAGATGATCGGGCTGTAACGGAATCCTTCGATGACCACATTCATATCCGCGTTGCTTTGCACATGGGGCCCGGTCTCGAGAAGGACAATGACGTCTACGGCGACGTCGTCAACGCATCCGCTAAGGTTCAGCAGCAGACCGAACCCGACCAGATTATTATCACGGACGTGCTCGTGGAAGCTGCCCACGAAGCCGGCGCCCAATGTGTGAAACTCGGCCGAGCCGAGATGAAGGGCAAGGACGAGGCTATCGAGCTTTATGCCGTTGCGTGGTCGGACGCAGCGGAGGAGCAGTTGCTCGAAGAAGTTCAAAGACAGTTCGAAGTGAGGCACCGCGAACTTCGCCGCCAGAAGGACGAGATCGAAACCGAGCTTGAGGCTTCTCGCGATCAGTGGCGCGCCGAACGCCGCCGTCTCACCGGAGAGATTGAAGAACTCGAGGCAGAAGTTGAACGCACCAAGGAAGCCGCCGCCAAGGGTGCTTCAGCCGACCTTCAGGCCCAGATCCGCTATCAGTTGGAAGAATCCAACCGTACAAAGCATCAGATGGAAAAAGAAGCCGCTGCGGCTCAGGCTCGCTGGGAAAGCGAACGTGCGCGATTCCAGTCGCAAATCGATTCGCTTCAGGGGGCTGCGCTGCAGGCGATGGAGCAGACACATAATCCGGCACGCCTCGCGCTGGCGGTGCGCGAGCAGGTGGAGATACGTCTGAAGGAAGCGCGAAAAGATTGGGAACTTCAGTGGGAGAGTGAACGGCGCCGGCTTCAGAATGAGATCGACTATCTTAAAAAAGTCGGCAACGCGGACGGTCAGAAGGAAGCAGCGCGTCGAGCCGTGCTCCAGAAGCTTGGCAAGGTTCCGCCTGCAAGAGCCGTGAAGTCGGCGGAAGAATGGCAACGCGACTTCGATGCAGAGAGAGTGAAGTTCGACACGGAGCGGGACGAGTTGCGAAACAAATTGCAGCAGGTCGAACGTCAGGTTCGGCATAACCGTGACGAAATTCGTCAGGAGATTTACTCCGAGATGCGCGCGCAGTATGAGCCGAAGCTCGAAGCCTACGAGCATGAACGAAAGCGGCTGCGTGATGACCTGGAATCGGCGACTGTGCAGCTTGCGCAGGAACGGCAGCGGCTGACGACACGCATCGAACAACTCGAACAATCGATCCTGGACGCTCAGGAAGCGGTCCGCAAACAGATGGCGGCGGAGCTGCAGGCCGACTTTGACGTTCGCGTCGAAGAAGCAAACCGGATGAGGATCCGTAGCGAACGCCGCGCCCAGGATTCCGCTGAAGAGGCCGAAGCCTCGATGCGCCGCGCAAACAGGGAAATCGCTCGCTTGCAGGAAGAACTCAAGGAAGCCCGAGAGATCGCATTCCGCGCCCAGCGCGGGATACGATCGTCCACGCCGACCACGTAGAAGCCGACCAAGGTCATTAGACACCCCCTCCGTGCTAAGCTCCCGCCATGGATTTGATGCAGTTGGAAATGTTTGTGGCGACGGCGGAACTTCGCAGCGTCCAGCGGGCCTCGGAGCGCGTCTTTCGCACACAGCCCGCGGTGAGTATGGCAATCCGCAAGCTGGAAGAAGAACTCGGTACATCGCTCTTCGACCGCGCGAACAGGGGCAATTATCAACTCACGGCGGCGGGCGAAGTGCTCTTCGCCTACGCGCAGCGTCTGCTCGGACTGCGTGACGAGGCGCTCACGCACGTTAAGGAACTGCAGAGTCTCGAAGATGGACGCGTCCGGATCGGCGCCAACGAAAGCACCGGTAACCATCTGCTGCCGCGGTTAATCCAGGCCTTTCGAAAGAAATATCCCAAGATTCGACTCGATGTGACGCGACAGAATTCGCGCCAGCTGATCCATGACCTCCGGGACAACATGGTTGATCTCGCGCTGATTTCTTTTGCTCCGGATGAAAAAGATATCGAGACAACGCCGATCATGAAGGACGCGCTTGTGCTCATCGCAAGTCCCGATCATCCATTCGCGAAAAAAGGAAAGGTGAATCTTCGCGAACTTGGCGGCGAATCGTTCATCGCGCACACGGTAACGTCACAGTCCCGCCAAAAGGTCGTGGAAGCGTTTCGTTCGAGCGAAACGCCGCTGCGTATTGTCATGGAAGTGGCGATGATCGAAACCATCAAGGAATTGGTGGCGATGAAGCTCGGCCTTGCCTTTGTGCCCGAGATGAGCGTTCAGGACGAAATCCAGCGCGGTGAACTCGTTCGCGTTGCGGTCGACGGTTTTCAATACGAGCGGACGCTCTACCTGGCCCGCCGCCGCTCGCAGGCGCATTCCCACGCTGCACGAGAATTCGCGGAAACCGTGTTTGGCACCCTGAAGCGAGCCGCCGACTAGCCTCTGCGCCCCTGAGCCTTCTCGTGATTGATCTTCACGTAACAGCCGCGGTGATAGATTTTTCCGTGATGTACCGAACGGTTGTCATAGGGGGCAATTCGGATCGAACACCGATGACACCAGACCGGAGCGGATATGATGGGCGATCTTGCCTTTGTCGTTTTCAACGTTCCTCCCTGTAAAAAGAAAAGGGTGAGGGGTTTGACTCAACCTGTAATAAAGCGTGAGGAGATTCTTGGATGGGAATCGCCCAGAACTGGTCCCGGCGTCAATGAATTGACACGATTTCAAATTCCCCCTGAACTTACCGCTCATGAAGCCGCCTCTAACAAGTCAAGGTTCCGGGCTCTCCGCGGAAGCGGGCTTTCCTTTCTCTGCGCGAATGACTCCACTCTTGTCCGTAAAAAAATGTCGGGCGTCTGGAGTACGCGGCGTGGCGGAGACCGTATAGCTCACTGCATCGGCGCTGGGTAGCATCTGGATCGTATAGCCTTCAGCGGCAGGCTCCCCTTTCAGGAGACTATCGGCGATGAGTTCATCTGTGCGTTGCGCATACCGCCGCGTTCTACGAATGAAGTCGGCCTGTGCGCGGTTGATTTCCTTCAGTG